>Ga0315294_10000089_pt1 | contig 90930 bp, 79 predicted proteins | sample YL17G13_40_MG_FD_203626 | JGI IMG/M metagenome (GOLD analysis project Ga0315294, IMG submission 203626) | Sediment microbial communities from Yellowstone Lake, YNP, Wyoming, USA - YL17G13_40 | ecosystem: Environmental > Aquatic > Freshwater > Lake > Sediment | place: USA: Wyoming | collected... | reverse complement strand
ACCACAAAACACATCCGCTCCTTTACCGGCTCCGTCTCCTTCCAGGGCATAGGCAACCTCCTGCTTGCTTGTTACCTATGTTCCCGGTCAATTCCCTTACCCATGTTCCCGGTCTGTACCTGGGCTCAGGGAGAGGGAGATTGGGCAGGAGGCGGCTCCTCGCTGCGGGAGAGGATGCAGCCCCTCACCCCGACCCTCTCCCAGGGGGAGAGGGAGATTGGGCTCAGGGAGAGGGAGATTGGGCAAGAGGCAGGGCCGGAGGCGGGCTCCTGCCGGGCGGGAGGCGGGGGGTGGCAGGGGGGGCGGGGGAGCAGGGGCAGCATTCTTCCTTGACAAGCCGACGGCCGTCTTGATATCATTTTCGTCACTATCCCCGAAGAAGGAGCCCGCATGGCAGGATCGTACCACGTGGCGGTGGTAGGGGTAGGCGCGGTAGGCAGCGAGATGCTGCGCGTGCTCCATCAGCGCCGGTTCCCCATGGCGAGCCTGAAGGTGCTGGCCCGCCGGGCCCGGGACATCGAGGTAGATGGCCAGACCTACTCGGTGGGGACGGCGACGCCCGATTCCTTCCAGGGGGTGGATCTGGCGCTGTTTGCGGGTGGCGAGGGCGCCAAGGACCACCTGGGGTGGGAGGCGGTGGGGCGGGGCACCGTCGTGATTGACAACGGCAGTGCCTTTCGCATGCATCCGGCCGTGCCCCTGGTGGTCCCCGAGGTAAACCCGGAGGTGCTGCGCAAGCACGAGGGGTTCATCGCCAACCCCAACTGCTCCACCATCCAGCTGGTGGTGGCGCTGGGGCCGCTGCACGAGGCGGCGCGCATCAAGCGGGTGGTGGTGGCCACCTACCAGGCGGCCTCCGGCAAGGGAGCAGATGCGGTGGAGCAGCTGGCGCGGGAGACGGCGGCCAAGGCGAGCGGGGGGCCGGCGGCGCCCCTGGGGCCTTTCCCCCACCCCCTGTGTGGCAACGTGCTGCCCCACATTGACAGCTTCCTGGAGGACGGCTACACGAAGGAAGAGCTGAAGCTGGTGCAGGAGACCCGCAAGATCCTGGGGGACGACACCATCCAGATCACGGCTACCGCGGTGCGGGTGCCGGTGGACAACGGGCACAGCGAGGCGGTGAACGTGGAGTTTCACACGCCGCTGTCCGTGGAGCAGGCGCGGGAGATCCTGAAGCGGGCGCCGGGGGTGGTGGTGCAGGACGACCCGGCCGCCAACGTCTATCCCCTGCCCCTGGCGGTGTCGGGCACGGACGAAGTGTACGTGGGGCGGCTGCGCCAGGACCGCAGCGTGGCTTTTGGTTTGAACCTGTGGGTGGTGGCCGACAACCTGCGCAAGGGGGCCGCATTGAATGCGGTGCAGATCGCGGAGAAGATGATCGAAATGGGCCTGCTCTAAGGAGCCAACGGTGAACGTGCTGGTGACAAAGTTTGGCGGCACTTGCGTGGAAAGCCGGGCCAACCAGGAGATGGTGGCCGAGCGGCTGATGGAGTTCGGGGATGAGGGCTGCTGCATCATCGCCGTGATCTCGGCCATGGGCCGAGAGGGCCAGCCCTACTCCACGGCCGAGCTGGTGAAGCTGGTGAAGGAGGTAGATGAGAAGATCGAGCCCCGGGAGCTCGATCTTCTCATGTCTTGCGGGGAGATCATCTCCACGGTGGCCATGGCCCACCTGCTCAAGAGCAAGGGTTATGACACGGTGGCGCTCTCCGGGGGGCAGGCGGGGCTGATCACGGACTATTACTACGGTCATGCCCAGGTGATAGACATCAAGCCGGCGGCCATTTTGCGTGCCCTGGACGACGGGCGCATCGTGTTTGTGGCCGGTTTCCAGGGGGTGACGGACAGGCACGCCATCACCACCCTGGGCGAGGGCGGCAGCGACTACACGGCGGTGGCGATTGCGGTCACCCTGCTGCAAACGCCCAAGCTCCCCCTGGGGGAGGAGCTGAACGTGATGCCTCTGCACATTTACAAGGATGTGGACGGGGTGATGACCGCCAACCCCAAGCATTTTCTGGACGAGCAAAAGCAGCCGCTGGCCAAGCTGCCCCGGCCCCTGCGCACCCTGAGCTATGACGAGCTGTGCGTGATGAGCGGCTTTGGGGCGGAGGTGATGCAGCACAAGGCCTCCCTGATGGCGCGCAAGCATGCTTTGCCCCTGGTAATCAAGAACTACCTGACCAACGCGCCAGGCACCGAGGTGGGGCCGGGCACGCTCTCGGATGCGGGGGGGCCGGTGGCGGGGTTAGCCGACCTGCCCCAGCTTTTTGTGTTCACGGTGCGCTCGGACAAGGCTCGCCTGCCCGGGCAGTTGGCGGCCGAGATGCGCAAGGACCGGCTGACCCACTACCAGGTGGCGGCAGAGCCGGGGCTGGTGCGGTTTGCGGTAAAGCGGGAGAAGTACCGGGACGTGGGGGCCATGATCCGCCGCGTCACCTTTATGCGGGAGCTGGACGCCGACCTGAGCGCGGGGGAGTGGGGGCTGGTGTCCATGGTGGGGGAGGGGATGCGGGGGAAGGCGGAGCGGGTGGCAGGGGACGCCCGCCAGGTGTTGGAGGGAATGGGCATCGGCATTCACGGCGGCATTCTGGGGGAGATCAGCGCCTCCTTCCTGGTGGAGGAGGCCCAGCGCACGCGGGCGGTGCGGGAGCTGCACTCGGCCTTCTGCCTGTAGGAAGCGACTGACGGAGGCAAGCCATGGCGAGACCTCGCTTCAGCGGCATTTACGTACCCATCGCCACCCCTTTCGCGCCGGACGGGAGCGTCAATGACGACGCCTTGCGGCTGTTGGTGGACCGGCTGATCAACGACGGGGCCACCGGCCTGGTTCCCTGCGGCACCACCGGGGAATCGGCCACCCTCAGCCATGAGGAGCATCGGCACGTGGTGGAGGTGGTGGTGGAGCACAGCAACGGCCGGGTGCCGGTGCTGGCGGGCACGGGGTCCAACGCCACGGCGGAGGCGGTGGAGCTGACCGGGCATGCGGAGAAGGTGGGGGCGGACGCGGCCCTGGTGATCTGCCCCTATTACAACCGGCCCACGCAGCAGGGGCTGCTGGTGCATTTTCGCCAGGTGGCCGACGCCACCAGCCTGCCTATTATCATGTACAACATCCCCAAGCGCACGGGCGTCAACATGGAGGCGGCCACCGTGCACCAGCTGGCCAAGGTGCCCAACATTGTGGGCACCAAAGAGGGCAGCGGCGACCTGGACCAGGTGATGGAGATCCTGGCGGGCACGGACGAGTTTTCCGTGCTCAGCGGGGACGACCACCTGCTGCTGCCCATTTGCGCGCTGGGGGGCACGGGGGGGATCGCGGCCAGCGCCCACTTTGCCACCGGGGAGTGGGTGCGCCTGTACGAGGCGGTGGAGAGCGGGCGGCTGATGGACGCCCGCAAGCTGCATTACCGGCTGCTACCGCTGGTGCGGGCGGTATTTGCCGAGAGCAACCCCATCCCGGTCAAGGCCGGGCTGGAGATGCTGGGGATCCCTGCGGGCAACCCCCGGCTGCCCCTGGTGCCGGCATCTGACAAGTGCCGGGAGATGCTGCGCTCGGCATTTGAGAAACTGGGACTGCTGCCAGCATGATGAAGGACCCTGCCGACCGGGCTGCCATGCTGGAGGAGATGGCCGCCCAGGTGCGGGTGTGCACGCTCTGTGCCCTCAGCCGCAGCCGGACCCGGGCGGTGCCCGGGGAGGGGCCGGTGGCAGCCCCGGTGGTGCTGGTGGGCGAGGCGCCGGGGTACCACGAGGACCAGCAGGGGCGGCCCTTCGTGGGGGCGGCGGGACAGTTCCTGGACTTGCTGCTGCGGGAGGCGGGGCTGTCCCGGGTGCGGGTGTTCATCACCAACATCGTGAAGTGCCGCCCGCCGGGCAATCGCGACCCCCTGCCGCCGGAGATCGAGGCCTGCCACGACTACCTGCTGGGGGCGATCGCCATCATCGGCCCCCGGGTGGTGCTGACCCTGGGGCGCCATGCCATGGGGTCCCTGATCGCCGACCGGCTGTCCATTTCCCGCGTGCACGGGACGGTCTATACTAAGAGCGGCATCATCTACATCCCCCTTTACCACCCGGCGGCGGCGCTGCACCGGGAGGAGCTGCGGCAGACCATGATCGAGGACATGCGCCGCCTGCGGGTGGTGCTGGCCCGGGAGCTGGCAGCGGGGGGCTGACGGGTTCGGAGGTATTGCTTGGCAAGCCAGCGGTTGCGGGTGATCCCCCTGGGGGGAGTGGGCGAGATCGGCAAGAACATGCTCGCCCTGGAGGCGGCCAACCAGCTGCTGGTAGTGGACTGCGGCCTGATGTTCCCCGAGCAAGAGATGCTCGGGATTGACCTGGTGATCCCCGATATCAGCTACCTGCTGGAGAACGCGCAGCGGGTGCTGGGGATCGTGCTCACCCACGGCCACGAGGACCACGTGGGCGGGCTGCCCTACGTGCTGTCCCGGCTGCCGGTGCCGGTCTGGGGCACCCGGCTCACCCTGGGCATGGCCAGCAGCCGCCTGGAGGAAATGGGCCTGGCGGAGGCGGCGGACCGGCGCGAGTTCCGGCACGGGGAGCCCTTTGCCATCGGGCCCTTCCAGATCGAGGCCTTTCGCATGTGCCACAGTATCCCCGACGGCTGCGGGCTGATCATCCGCACCCCGGCGGGCACGGTGGTGCACTCCGGCGACTTCAAGTTTGACCAGAGCCCCATTGACGGCAAGCTCCCCGATTTCGCCCGCCTGGCCCGGGCCGGGCAGGAGGGGGTGCTGGCGCTGCTCTCTGACTGCACCAATGTGGAGAAGCCGGGCTATACCCTCTCCGAGCGCCAGGTGGGCCGCACCCTGGAGGAGGTGATCGGGGCCGCCCGGCAGCGGGTGATTATCGCCACCTTCGCCTCCAACATCCACCGCATCCAGCAGGTAATGGACGTTTCCGCCCGCCACGGGCGCAAGGTGGCGGTGGTGGGGCGGAGCATGGTAAGCAACGTGGCCATCGCCGCCCAGCTTGGGTACCTGCAGGTGCCGCCGGGCGCCCTGGTGAAGCTGGAGGAGCTCGACCAACTGCCGCCCGAGCAGGTAACCCTGCTCACCACGGGCAGCCAGGGCGAGCCTCTGTCCGCGCTCTCGCGGATGGCGGTGGCGGGGCACAAGCAGGTAGCGGTGGAGCCGGGCGACCTGGTGATCATCTCTGCCACTGCCATCCCGGGCAACGAGGACCTGGTGTTTCGCACCGTCAACCACCTGTTTCGCCGGGGGGCGGACGTCATCTACGAGCAGGCGGACCAGGTGCACGTCTCCGGGCACGGCAACCAGGAGGACCTGAAGCTGATGCTGAGCCTGGTGCGCCCCCGCTACGTGATCCCCATCCACGGCGAGTACCGGCACCTGGTGCGCTACCGCAAGCTGGCGGTGGAGCAGATGGGCTATGCGCCGGAGCGGGTGTTCGTGCTGGAGCTGGGGCAGGTGCTGGAGCTGGGCAAGCGTTCGGGTCGGGTGACGGGGACGGTGGCGGCGGGGGCGGTGATGATAGACGGCCTGGGGGTGGGGGACGTGGGGGACGTGGTGCTGCGCGACCGCAAGCACCTCTCCGAGGACGGCATCCTGATCGTGGTGGTGACCATTGACCGGCAGCTGGGCACGGTGCTGGCGGGGCCGGACGTGGTGAGCCGGGGGTTTGTGTACGCCCCGGAGGCGGAGGAGCTGCTGGAGCAGGCGCGGGAGCTGGTGCGCAGCACCATCGAGGCCATGGACCCCGAGGACGCTACCGAGTGGACGGCGGTGAAGAGCCAGGTGCGCAGCGCCCTGAACAAGTTCATTTACGAGCGGATGAAGCGCCGGCCGGTGGTGCTGCCCATCATCATGGAGGTTTAGGGGGGCGCCGGGGAGAACTGAGGGGCAGCCCAGGCGGTGGAGCGGCCGGTGGCACGCGTTTCCCTGAATCTGATCACCATCCAGCCCACTCCTTTTGCCCGCAAGCTGCAAATTGCGGCGGAAGTGGGCTACCGAGGCATCGGGCTGTGGACGGAGGAGACCGACCGCCTGCTGGCGGCGGGGGCCCGGCTCACCGACATCATCGCGGTGCTCAAGCACTACCGGCTGGCGGTGTCTGAGCTGTGCCGGGTGGACGGCTGGATGTACGCCGAGGGCAAGGAGCGGGCAGCGGCCGAGGCGCGGGCCCGGCGGGCCTGCCGGCTGGCCGAGTTCCTGGGGGCCGAGTGCGTGGTGGCCACCCCCTCGCTGCTGGCGGGGGACCTGGAGTTGGCAGCAGTGGATTTCGCGGCCCTCTGCCACCTGGCCCGGGGCTTTGGCTGCCGGGTGGGGCTGGAGTTTGCGGGCCGCGCCCAGGGGGTGCGGGACCTGGCCACCGCCTGGCAGGTGGTGGGGGGGGCCGACCTGCCCAATGGCGGCCTGGTGATAGACAGCTTTCACTTCCACCAGGGCGGTTCCCGCAGCTCCGACCTGGCCAACATCCCCCCTGAGCGCATCTTCCTGGTGCAGGTGAGCGATTGCCTGCCCCTGCCCCCCGGGGAGCTGGAGGACAAGGACCGGCTGTTTCCGGGGATGGGGGCGGCGGCCCTGCCGGAGCTGGTGGGGGCGCTGCGGGGCATCGGCTACCAGGGCTGGTGGAGCCTGGAGCTGGGCAACCCTGACTACTGGCAGGCGGACCCCTTTGTGGTGGCGCAGGACGGCTGGCACGCCCTGAAGCGGCTGGATATCGTGCGCTGAGGGGCTAAGGCAGGTGGTCCGGCTGGTACCAGGCCTTGCCCGCGGGCTGCCACTGCAGCTGCCCGCCCGGTTGTTCGCTCACGGCCCCGCTGGAGATGAGCTTGCGCCGCACGTGCCCGTAGGCATGGAAATAGGTGGCGCTGCTGATGGCGAAGAGGATGCTCAGAATCACCAGCACCACCAGCGTTTCCACCAGCGTGGTTCCCCTGCGTCCCTGGCGCATGGCGTAGCTCTTCCAGCTGCTTTGAGACCTCCCTGGCGCGGCTGATTACCCGTCCCCGGAATTATCGCGTCCGCCAGCCAGGCCCCTTTTAGGCACGGGCGAGCGCTCGCTGGGCGTGCATGCAGCGGATATCGCGGCGGGGCGCCCCCTCTTGTAGCGGCATTCGCGCTTTGCCAGGTGCCGCAGGCATGCTGGTTGCACAGGGCTCAGAGGGAAGACCGCGCCTGGCCGCGCTGCGGGCCGGCAGGAGGAGGAGGCATGCGCACCTGGTGTCTGCTGTTGGCGGCATGGCTGCTGGTGGGGGGAGCGGCGGCGCTCGCCCAGGAGGCGCTGATCGCCGCCGGGGACGTGATCGAGCTGACGGTAAACGAGGAGTCCGACCTCTCCGGCAAGTTCCGGGTGGGGGATGACGGGCGCCTGAGCCTGCCCCTGGCGGGCACCTTTGCCGCCGGGGGCATGACCTGCCCGCAGCTCGCGGAGGCGGTGAAGGCCAGCCTGGCCCGCTACCTGAAGAACCCGATGCTCACCCTGGCGGTGGCCGAGCACAGCCGGCGCATGGTGAGCGTGGCGGGGGCAGTGCGCTCGCCCGGGAGCTACGAGATCGGCCCCTCCTCCACCCTGCTGCAGGCCATCGGCCTGGCGGGGGGACCGCTGCCGGAGGCCAACCTGTCGCAGGTGCGCCTGATGCGGGGGGGCCAGGGCACCGTTTATGATCTCAACCGCTACAGCCGGCAGGACGACGCCTCCCAGAACCCCCAGGTGCTGCCCGGGGACGACATCCTGGTGGAGCAGACCCGCCACTATTTCGTGACCGGGGCGGTGAACCGGCCTGGGGCTTACTTACCCACGCCCGGGCTCACCCTGGCGGAGGCGCTGGCCATGGCCGGGGGCTATACCCCCCGCGCCGAGCTGGCGGGGGCGGTGCTGACCAAGGCCTCGGGGGAGAAGGTGCCGGTGGACATGGCGGGGCTGGCCAGGGGCAACCTGCCCAGCGGGGTGACGGTGGGGCCGGGGGACGCCCTGTTTGTACCCGAGGCCAACACCATGGAGCTCACCCTGATCGGGGGCTTCCGGCAGGCGGGGCGGATTTTTGTCCCCAGCACCACCAGCGTGGTGGACCTGCTGGCGCTGGCGGGCGGGGCCGAGTCGGGGGCCAAGACCAAGGAGATGCGCGTGGTGCGCCAGGAGCAGGGCAAGCCAGTGTCCATCAAGGTGGACCTGGATGATTACCTGCGCAGCCCCTCCCCGCAGAAGCTGCAGGCGATGGCCCTGCGGCCGGGGGACGTGGTCTATCTGCCTTCCCCGCAGCCCAGAAGAGAGGGCCAGCTGGCCAACCTGGGTTGGCTTTCCACCCTGCTCTACCCGCTGCTCTGGTAGCGGGCCGCCGGATAACGAGAAAGGACCAAGTGCATGGACTTGCGACGGGTGCTGCAGACCATTCACCGCCGCCGCCTGCTGATCGGTGGGCTGGTGGCGATCACGGTGGTGACGGTGGCGATCATTTCCCTGTTCCTGCCCCCCTCCACGGTGTACCAGGCGCGGGCCACCCTGATGCCCTCGGAATATGCGCTCACTCTGGGCGGGTTCCCCGGCCGGGAGAGCAGCACCCGGGACATCCGCCTCACCAACCTGCGCGAGCTGGTGGGCTGCCGGGCGGTGGCGGAGCGGGCGGTGGCCATGATGGGCGAGGATGCCTCCCCGGTGGCCCTGCAAAAGCAAGTGTCCATCTTTGAGCCCCCGCACGAGTCCTGGCAGTCCGGGAGCGACCTCATCTACCTGCAGGTGGAGGGCTCCCGCCCCCAGGAGGCAGTGCGCCAGGCGCGGGCGGTGAGCCAGGCCTTCGTCTCCTTCTACGAAAACCTGGCCAAGAGCGGGGCCGCCGCCACCCGCAGCTTCCTGGAGCAGGAGGTGCTGAACGCCAAGGGGGAGCTGGATGCCCGCCGCGCCGCCCTCATCTCCTTCCAGCGCTCCTACGGCCTGGCCACCAGCCAGGAGGGGGTGGACTCCTCGGTGCGCCTGAAGAACCTGGCCGAGCTGCAGGCGGCGGTGGACGACACCCGGGCGCAGCTCCAGGAGGCCGGGTCGGCCTTGACCCAGGCCAGCGCCGATATGGGGAGGCAGCCGGCAAACACCATAGTGCAGGGAGGCACCAGCGAAAGCCCCCTGGTGCAGCAGTTGGAGAACCAGCTTGCCCTGCTGGAGGCGGAGCTGGCCTCCGAGAGCGCCATCCACACCGCCGAGCACCCGCGGGTGGTAGCGCTGGGCGACAAGGTGGCGGCGCTGCGGGAGCGGCTCAAGCTCGAGCAGGGGCGGCTGGCCACTCACAGCGTGCTGGGGCCCAACCCGGTGCGCCAGCAGTTAGAGGCGGAGGTGGTGCGCCTGCGCAGCCAGCGAGCGGCGCTCGCCGGCAAGCTGGCAGCGCTCAACGGGGCCCTGGCCCGGCGGCGGGGAGCGCTGAGCGACCTGAGCGGGGCGGACGTCACCCTGGACGGGCTCACCGCCGACTACAAGCAGGCGCAGGCGGCCTATGCCGACCTCACCTCCCACCTGAACCAGGCGCGCATTGACGAGCGGGTGGCGGCGAGCCGGGCGGTGATCAACATTGTGGACCTGCCCACCGCCGCCGAGGGGCCGGTGCGCCAGGGGCGGGGGCCCCTGGAGCTGATGCTGGCGGGGGCGGTGCTGAGCTTTGTGCTGGCCACCGGCCTGGCCCTGGTGATGGATACGGTGGATGTGCGCCTGGAGCAGGCAGAGGACGTGCTGGTGCGGATGAAGCTGCCGGTGACCGCCACCATCCCCAGCATGGCAGGCATGGAGCGGGCGGCGCTGCCCCGCGCCTCCTACCTGGCCCCGCTTTCCCCCACCGCCGAGGCCTACCGCTTTCTGCGCTCCGAGCTGATCTTCTCCGACCCGGGGCGGGATGTGCGGGCGATCCTGGTGGCCACCCCCAAGCCCGGCCAGGGCGGTACCCTTACCTGCACCAATCTGGCGATCTCCATGGCCCAGGCCGGCAAGCGGGTGGTGCTGGTGGACGCTGACATGCGCCGGCCCAGCCTGCACGACATCTTCGGCACCCCCAAGGAGCCGGGGCTGAGCGACTTCCTGGAGGGCGACGCTGACCTGGTGGACGCGCTCAAGCCCACGGAAGTGGCCAACCTGCTGCTGATGTCGGCCGGGCGCCCCACCAACCGCCCTGCCGAGCTGCTGGGCTCCGACCGCATGAAGCTGCTGGTGAGCGAGCTCAAGCGCCATGCTGACTACATCTTTTTCGACAGCCCGGCGGGGGTGGCGTTCACGGACGCCACCCTGGTGTCGGCGGTGGTGGACGGCGTGCTGCTGGTGGTGCGAGCCTCCGTGCGCTTCACGGGGGCGGAGGTAACGGTGCGCCAACGCATGGAGAAGGCGGGCGCCAATTTCCTGGGGGTGGTGCTCAACGACCTGCCCCCGGAACAGGTGGAAAGCTGCCGCTATCACACCCACTACTACGGCACGGACTACTCCTTTACGCGCCAGCTACCCTGGAAGAACAATGCTGAGCCAGGAGAAACGCAATGACACTTGCCCAACGACTGGAGCAACGCGACGCACACGTTACGGTAGTGGGCCTGGGCTACGTGGGGCTGCCCATGGCCATCGAGGTAGCCAAGGCTGGCTTCCAGGTGACCGGATACGACCTGGACCCGGGCCGGGTGCAGGCTGTCAACCAGGGCAAGCCCTATGTCAGTGACGTAGCTGCGGCCGAGCTGGAGGAGCTGCTGGGAAGCGGGCACCTGATTGCCACTACTGACCCCTTCTGCCTGCAGGGGGCGAACGTGGTCCTCATCTGCGTGCCCACGCCCATCAACCGCTGGAAGGAGCCGGACCTGGCGTGCGTGCGCCATGCTGCCGAGCAGGTGCGCTCCCACCTGCGCCGCCAGCAGCTGGTGATCCTGGAAAGCACCACCTATCCGGGCACCACCACCGAGCTGATCCAGCCGGTGCTGGCCGAGTCCGGGCTGGAGGTGGGCCGGGACTACTGGATCGCCTACTCCCCGGAGCGCATTGACCCGGGCAACCGCAAGTACGCGCTGCGGGAGATTCCCAAGGTGGTGGGCGGGGTGACGCCCGCCTGCACCCACATGGCCCAGGCCTTTTACCGCCAGTTCATTGACCGGGTGGTGCCGGTGTCCTCGGCCACGGCGGCAGAGATGGTGAAGCTGTACGAGAACGTCTTCCGCAACATCAACATCGCCTTTGTGAACGAGCTGGCCACGCTTTGCGACCGCATGAAGCTGGACGTCTGGGAGATCATTGACGCCGCCAGCTCCAAGCCCTATGGCTTCATGCCCTTCTACCCCGGCCCGGGCCTGGGCGGGCACTGCATCCCGGTGGACCCCCACTACCTGGCCTGGAAGGCGCGGGAGTATGACTTCCACTGCTCCTTTGTGGAGCTGGCCGCCACCATCAACGACAACATGCCCTATTTCGTACGCAACAAGGTGGCGAGCCTGCTCAACGAGTCGGGCAAGAGCTTGAAGCGGTCGCGGGTGGTGGTGCTGGGGGTCACCTACAAGGCGGACGTGGCGGACGCCCGGGAGTCGCCGGCGCTGAAGGTGATCCAGCTGCTGCGGGAGGCGGGGGCGAAGGTAGCCTATCACGATCCCTACGTGCCCGAGCTTGCCATTGGCAACCCGGTGCCCATGCACAGCCAGCCCCTGACGCCGGGCCTGCTGGGGGGAGCGGACGTGGTGCTGATCACCACCAACCACAGCTGCTTTGACCCCGAATTCATCACCCGGCATGCGCCCCTGGTGCTGGACACCCGCAACGCCCTGCGCAACACCCGGGCCCAGAACGTGTGCCGGCTATGAGAAGGTCCGCCCCGGCTGCCGGCGCCCCTGCCCCTGCCGCGGGCCCGCCGGGAGCCCATATGCGCAAGCTGGCTGGCCAGACCGTGATCTACGGCGTGGGGGCGGCCGGCGGCAAGCTGCTGGGCCTGCTGCTGGTGCCCATTTACACCCGGGCCCTGGCGCCGGCCGAGTACGGGGCGATGGCGCTGCTGGCGGTGGTGGCTTCCATGCTGCTGCTGTTGGGGAGCACGGGGATCACCACCGCCCTGCTCAAGTTCTACTACCGCTACCCGGAGCCGGCGCGGGACCGGGTGCTGGCTACGAATGCCACCCTGGCGGTGCTGATTTTCACCCTGCCCTGCACCCTGGGCCTGGCGGCGGCGGCGGGGCCCCTTTCCCGGCTGCTGGTGGGGCCGGGGGCGCGGCCGGAGTGGCTGCTGCTGGTGGCGGCGGCCAACCTGCTGGAGGCCCTGCTGCTGGTGCCCACCACCCTGCTGCGGGCGCGGGAGCGGGCGGGGGCTTACGCGGCGCTCTCGGGGGGGCGGCTGGTGCTCAATCTGGGCCTGAACGTGGCCCTGGTGGTAGTCCTGGGCCTGGGGGTAACCGGGGTGGTGGCTGGCAACGCCGCCACCGTGGCCCTGCTGCACCTGACGGCCGGGGTGCCCCTGCTCTACTGCCTGCTCTCCCTGGGGAGTGTGGACGGGGCCTTGCTGCGCGAGCTGGTGCGCTACGGGCTGCCTCTGGTGCCCGGCCAGGCGGCGCTGTGGGCGCTGAATTTCTCCGACCGCTTCTTCCTGCAACACTACGCCTCCCTGAACCAGGTGGGCCTGTATTCCCTGGGCTATGCCTTTGGCTTCGCGGTGGCGGTGGTGGCGCTTTTTCCCTTCCAGACCGCCTGGTCGCCCTTCATGTTCTCCCTGGCCGAGCGCCCGGAGGGTGACCGGATCCTGGCCGGCGCCGCCACTTACTTCCTGGCGCTCACCGCCTTCCTGGTGCTGGCGGTGAGCGTGCTGGGGGGGGACGTGGTGCGTCTGCTGGCGCCCCGCAGCTACTGGCAGGCGAGCCGGGTGATCCCCCTGGTAGCCCTGGCCTACGGGCTGTTGGGCCTGGCCCTGGTGCTCTGCTCCGGCATCCTGCTTACCCGGCGCACGGAGGCGGCGGGGACCATCTACGGCCTGGGGGGGGTGATCAACCTGGGGCTGAACGCCCTGCTCATCCCGCCCTTCCAGCAGATGGGGGCGGCCTGGGCCACCCTGCTCTCGGCGGCGGTGCTGCCGCTGCCCATGTACCTGTGGGCGCGCCGGCTGCACCCCCTCCCCTACGAGTGGGGGCGGCTAGGCAGGCTGGCCGCCGGCGGCCTGGCCTGCTATGCGGCCGCCCAGTACCTGCCCGGGGGGGGAGGGGGGCCCTGGCTACGGCTGGCCCTGGTGGCCAGCTTCCCGGTGCTGCTTTACGGGGCAGGGTTCTACCACAAGGCCGAGCTGTCTGCCGCCCGCCTGGCCTGGCGGCGGCACCAGGCGGCCCTGACGGGGGGTGAGCCGTGTCCACGCTGACCACGCCTGCCCGTTCCTGGACCACGGACGAGCTGCTGGAGCGGCTGGGCCGCTTGCACCTGGCTTACCTCGTGGTGGCGGCAGCGGGAGCGGTCGCCCTGGGGGTGGCGCTGGCCACCGTGCGCCTGAAGGTGGTGGCGGCGGTGGTGGCCATGATGGTAGGCGCCGGCATGGCGCTGGTGCGGCCGGATATCGGGCTGCTGCTGCTGATCATTGCCGACACCGCGGAGCTCTCCCGGGTGGTCTCCTCCCAGTCGCCCTTCACCGCGGTGCGCATCCTGGGGGCGCTGATCGCCCTTTCCTGGCTGGCGCGGGGCGGGGCCGCCCGGACCGGGCGCAGCCTGGCCTCGCCCCAGTTCGCTTTCATGGTGGGCTATTTTCTGGTGGCCTTTTCCAGCCTGTTCTATGCCGCCTGGCCCCAACTGGCCGAGCCCATCCTGCGCGAGTACCTGATGATTGTGCTGCTCTTTGTGCTGGTGGTGGCGCTGAGCACCGGGCCCCGGCAGATGCGGGCGGTCACCTGGTCCCTGGTGGTGGCAGCGTTGGCGAGCATGGCGATCGCGCTGCGCCAGTACGAGCCGCACATGCACCGGCTGGCCACCAGCCAGAGCAATCCCAACTACTTCGCCCTGAACCTGGTGGCGGTGCTGCCCCTGGCCCTGTACCTGGGCATCGGCGAGCGCTCGCGCCTGCTGCGGCTGGGGGCGCTGCCGGCGGCGGTGGTGATGATGTGGGGGATCGCCAAGACATTCTCCCGGGGCGCCTTTCTGGGGCTGGCGACGGTGCTGGTGATGGTGGCGGTGCACCTGCTGGGCTATCCCCGGCGGGCCTCCCGCTCCTTGCTGCTGCCGGTGGCGGGGGTGGTGCTGGTGAGCGCCCTGCTCATGCCTTCCGGCTACGTGGACCGCATCCGCTCCATCACTGCCGAGCGCCCCGACGCCTCCATCTGGCGGCGCCGGGAGACCAACAAGGCCACCTGGCAGATGTTTCTGGACCACCCGCTGCTGGGGGTGGGGGTAGGCAACTCCACCCGCTGGAGCGTGGTCTACCGGCCCGAGATCGGCTTTGTGCGGGCGCCCCACAACATCGTGCTGGAGGTGGCCTCGGAGACAGGGCTGTTGGGGTTAGCCTGCTTTGCGGCCGCCCTGGGCTATGCTTGCTGGGACCTGGGGCGGGCGGCCCGGCAGTTCCGGGGGCAGGGCGACTGGCGGATGTATGCCGTCTGCAGCGCCTACCTGGTGGGGATGACCGGCTTCATGGTCACCGCCCTGTTCAAGACGGCGACGGTGGTGCGCATTCTCTGGCTGATGGTGGCGATGTCGGTGGTGGCGCGCAACCTGACCCGGCAGCCGCCAGGGGAGGCAGGCCCTTGATCCGGGTGGCGCAGGTGGTCTCAGGCATGCCCCGAGGGGGCGCGGAGCGGGTGGTGGTGGAGCTGGTGCGCCGGGCGCCGCCGGATATGGCGCTGGCGCTGTTTTGCCTGGATGGGGAGGGGCCCCTACACCAGCCGGTGCGGGCGGTGGGGACGCCGGTATGCAACCTGGGCAAGCCGTCCGGCTTCCGGCCGGGGGCGGCGCTGCAGCTGGCCCGCCGGCTGGCGGCTTTTGCCCCGGTCGTGGTGCACAGCCACCTGCTGCCGGCCGACCTGTACACGGCGCTGGCGGCGCGGGCGCTGCCCGCCCGGCGCCGGCCGGCCCTGGTGTCCACCGTGCACAGCGGGCAGCCCTGGCGCGGCCGCCTGGAGCGGCGGCTGGCGCTGGCCCTGTGCCGGCGCCAGGCGGCGGTGATCACGGTTTCCCCGCAGGTGGAGCAAGTGCTGGCGCAGGCGGGAGTCGCCCCAGGGCGGATGGCCTGCATTCCGCCGGGCGTGGATGTGCAGGCGCTGGCAGCGCCGGCCCCGGTGGTGGAGGCGTGGCGGCAGAAGCTGAGCCTGGTGGGGGTGGGGCCGGTAGTGGGCACGGTGGGCCGGCTCAGCCCGGAAAAGGGGCACCGCTTTCTGATCTCCGCCTGCCGGGACCTACGCCGGGCGCATCCCGGCCTGCGCCTGCTGCTGGTGGGCGAGGGCGGGGAGCAGCCGGCCCTGGAGCGTCAGGCAGCCCGCGAGCTGCCCGGGGCGTGCCTGTTTGCGGGCGCCCATGACCAGGTGGGGCCGCTGTTGGCACTGATGGACGTTTTCTGCCTGCCCTCGCTTTACGAGGGGCTGCCCTTGGCCCTGCTGGAGGCGATGGCCCTGGCCCGGCCGGTGGTGGCGACAGCGGTGGGGGGGGTGCCGGGGCTGGTGGGGCCGGAGCGGGAGGGGCTGCTGGTGCCGCCGGGGGAGGTGCCCGCCCTGGCCGCCGCCCTGGGCCGCCTGCTGGGGGAGCCCGCCCTGGCGCGCCGGGTGGGCAGCCAGGCGGCCAAGCTGGCCGCCTGCTGCAGCGCCCAGGCGATGGCGGAGGCGCACTACCAGCTTTACCGGAGACTGGCGGCCGGGAGGAACTGATGGCAGGGCCGCGCATCGGCTACGTGGTGATGTCGTTTCCCCTGCTCTCGGAGACCTTTGTGATCAACGAGGCGGCGGCGGTGCGCGGGCAGGGGCTGGACGTGCGCATTTTCTCCCTGCGCCGGCCCCGGGAGCCCTTCCGGCACCCGGAGGCGGAGGCGCTGCTGCCCTACACCAGGCAATTGCCGTTTCTGTGCTCCTGGTCCCTGTGGGCGGCGGCGGGGAGGTGGATGGTGTGCCGGCCCCGCACGCTGGGCCGCCTGGTGGGGCAGGTGGTGGCCGGCACCTGGCGCCGGCCCGGGATCCTGGTGCGCACGCTGGCTGTGCTCCCCATGTCGCTGCTGCTGGCCAGGGAGGCGCAGCGGCTGGGGATCCGCCACCTGCATGCGCATTTCGCCAACTACCCGGCCACCGCGGCCTGGGTGGCGAGCGAGCTGGTGGGCGGCTCCTTCAGCTTTACCGCCCATGCCCACGATCTCTTCCGCGACCAGTGCCTGCTGGCCCAGAAGCTGCGGCGGGCGAAGGCGGCGTTTGCCATCTCAGAATACAACCGGGCCTACCTGGCCGGCCTGGGCGGGAGGGACTGCTGCCCCCTGCACGTGGTGCGCATGGGTGCCAACCTGGAGCGCTTCACGCCCCAGCCCCGGGAGGCCGAGCCGGAGGCGGCGCTGCATCTGCTGGCGGTGGCGCGCCTGGACCCCATGAAGGGCCTTGCCTACCTGGTGCAGGCCTGCTACCTGCTGGAGCGCCAGGGCATCGCCTTTGAGTGCGTGATAGCGGGCGAGGGGGAGCAGCGGCGGGAGCTGGAGGGGCTGATCGCGCGCTGGGGCCTGGAGGGGCGGGTACGCCTGGCGGGATGGGTGGATGGGGCGGGGGTGGTGGAGCTGATGCGCTGGGCGGACGTGGTGGTGCTGCCCTGTGTCCCCACCCGGGAGGGCAAGCAGGACGGCATTCCGGTGGTGCTGATGGAGGCCATGGCCTGCGGGCTGCCCGTGGTCTCCACTGCCATTTCCGGCATCCCGGAGCTGGTGCGAGCGGGCTGCGGCCTGCTGGTGCCGCCGGGGGAGACGGCGGCCCTGGCCCTGGCCCTGGAGGAGCTGACCAACCCGGCGCGGCGAGAGCGGCTGGGCCGGGCGGCGCGGGCGGCGGTGGAGAAGGAGTACGACGCGGCCGCCAACGCCCGGGTGATGGCCGACCACCTGCGCCGCCTGGCGGGGGAGCCGGCCCCGGGTCCAGCTCCCCGGCAGGTGCCGGTGCTGCTTTACCACCGCATCACTCCCGCCGGGGGCGCCCCTGCCTCCTGGCCGGCGGCCGACCCCATGTATGCGCTCTCCGAGCAGGCCTTCTGTGCCCACCTGGACACCCTGCAGCAAGCGGGCTACGAAACCCTGGGCCCCGAGGACCTGTGGAACTGGAGCCTGGGCCTGGCCCGGCTGCCGGCGCGGCCGGTGCTGATCGCCTTTGACGACGGCGACCCCAGCCACTACCAGGTGGCGGCGCCGGCGCTGGCCAAGCGGGGCATGCGGGGGACCTTTTTCATCACCACGGGGGTGGTGGGCACCCGCTCAGGCCTCTCCTGGGCGGAGCTGGCGGAGCTGGTGCGGGCGGGTCACAGCGTGGGCAGCCACGGGGTGACGCACCGTTCCCTGTGCACGCTGGGGGCGCGGGAGCTGGAGTATGAGCTGGCGCAGTCCCGGCATGCCCTGGAGCAGGGGCTGGGAGCGCCGGTGCATTTCGCGGCGGTGCCCAACGGCGCCTATTCCCGCCGGGTGGCGCGGGCCTGCCGGCGGGTAGGGTATCTGGGCACCTTCACCTCTGATTGCGGCACCAACCGGCTTTCCACCTCGCCCTTTGCCTGGCGGCGCATCCCGGTGCGCTCGGGAGTGGCAGCGCCGCGGCTGCTGGCCTTGTGTGGGGGGACCTTCCCGGGCTGGCACCTGGCGGCGGCCCGGGCCCGGGGGCTGGCCCTGCTGCGCCGGGGCCTGGGGGAGGCTGCCTACCGCTGGGCGCGCTGTCGCCTGCTCTACACCCTGGGGAGGTGGCCCTGATGGGAGGAGCGGAGACGGTCTTTTGGCTCAGCGCCGCCGCCCTGGCCTACACCTGGGCAGGCTATCCCCTGCTGCTGGCGGCCTGGGGGCGGCGGCCCGGGCGGGTGCTGCCCCGAGACTACGCCCAGGCCCTGCCCACGGTGAGCGTGCTTATCGCCGCCTACAACGAGGAGCACACCATCGCCCGCAAGCTGCGCAACTGCCTGCGCCAGTGCTACCCGGCCGAGCTGCTGGAAATCGTAGTGGCGGCGGACGGCTGCAGCGACGCCACGGAGCAGGTGGTTTGCTCCTTCGGGGCGCGGGTGCGCCTGGTCTCCTTCCCCCAGCGGCGGGGGAAGATGGCGGCGATAAACGACGCCCTGCCTCGGTGCCGGGGGGAGATTGTGGTGCTTACGGACGCCGAGGAGGTGTTCGACCGGGGGGCGGTGGGGGCGCTGGTGGCAGGTTTTGCCTCGGGGGTGGGGGCGGTGAGCGGGGTGGTGCGGTTTTCGCACCCGGCGTCGGCGGTGGGGGCAGGGGCGGGGGTGTACTGGCGGCTGGAGCGCTACCTGCGGGAGCGGGAGAGCCGCATTTATTCCCTGCTGGGCGCCTCCGGGTGCATCTACGCCCTACGGCGAATGCTGTTCCGCCCGCAGCCGCCGGACAGCCTGAGCGATGACGCGGCCATCCCCCTGGACCTGGTGTCCCGGGGTTGGCGGGTGGTGCACCAGCCGGCGGCCATCGCCTACAGCCGCCGGGAGGGGGAGCCCGGGCAAGAGTTTCGCCGCAAGGCGCGCACCACGGCCGGCACCTGGCAGCTGCTGTGGCGCCAGCGCCGCCTGTTGCTGCCGGGCAGCAAGGTGGCGGTGCAGATATTTTCCCACTACCTGATGCGGCTGGCCTGCCCGCTCTTCCTGCTGGGGGCGCTGGCGGGGGCGGCGGCAGGGAGGGGCAGGTCTCCCTGGCTGGCGGCGGCGCTGGCGGGGCAGGTGGCGTTCTACCTGGCGGCCCTGTTGGGGGGGCGCTGGCAGGGGCGGCCGGTGCGGGGGGTGCTGCTGCTCCCTTATTACTTCTGCCTGGCCTACCTGGCGGACATCGTGGGGCTGGTGCACCTGGTAGCGGGCCGGCAGCGGGCTGCCTGGCAAAGGAGTTAGCGCATGTGCGGCATTTGCGGGGTGGCAGACCCCTGCGGGGCGCGGCCGAGCGAGCAGGTGCTGGCCTATATGGCGGCGAGCATGCGCCACCGGGGCCCGGACGACCAGGGGGTGTGGGTAGGCGAGGGGGCGGGCCTGGCCATGACCCGGCTGGCCATCATTGACCTGGAGGGCGGCCACCAACCCATGGCGGACGAGAGCGGCCGGGTGTGGGCGGTGTGCAATGGCGAGATCTACAATTTCCGGGAGCTGCGCCAGCGACTGGAGGGGCTGGGGCACCGCTTTGCCACCCGCTCGGATACCGAGGTGCTGGTGCACGGCTACCAGCAGTGGGGGGAGGACCTGGCCCGGCACCTGGAGGGCATGTTCGGCTTTGCCATCTGGGACGGCGAGCACCGCCGCCTGCTGCTGGGGCGGGACCGGCTGGGGATCAAGCCGCTGCATTACGCCCTGCTGGGCGGGCGGCTGCTTTTTGGCTCGGAGATCAAGTCTCTGCTGCGCTGGCCGGGCTTTCCCCGCCGGCTGCACCTGGAGGCGCTGCATGCCTACCTGAGCTACAACTACGTGCCGGCGCCGCTGACCATGTTTGCCGGCATTTGCAAGCTCCCGGCCGGCCACTTGCTGGCCTGGGAGGGGGGGAGCGTGCGCATGGTGCGCTACTGGGACCTGCCCACGCCCGGGCAGCCTCCCCGGCGGCGGGAGGAGGAATATGCGGAGGAGCTGCGGGAGGTGCTGGGCCGGGCAGTGCGCAGCCACCTGGTGAGTGACGTGCCCCTGGGGGTGCTGCTGAGCGGGGGGGTAGACTCCAGCGTCATCACCGCCCTGATGGCGGCGGAGCTGGGGGCGAAGGTGCGCACCTTTTCCATCGGCTTTACCGAGAGGTCCTACAGCGAGCTGGGGTACGCCCGGCTGGTGGCCCGGCGCTTTGGCACCGCCCATCACGAGGAGATGGCGAGCGGGCAGGCGGCGGGGCTGGTGGAGACCCTGGTGCACTACCTGGACGAGCCGTTTGCCGACTCCTCGGCCCTGCCCACCTACCAGGTGGCACGCATGGCCCGCCGGCACGTGACCGTGGTGCTTTCCGGGGAGGGGGGAGACGAGGTATTCGCCGGCTACGAGACCTATGCTGCCGACCGCCTGGCCGAGTACTACCGGCGCCTGCCCGGGCCGCTGCGGGAATGGGTGATCCGGCCGGCGGTGATGCGGCTGCCGGTGTCCCTGCGCAAGATCAGCTTCGACTACAAGGCGAAGCGCTTTGTGGCCGGGGCTGACCTGCCCCCCCTGGAGCGGCACCAGGCCTGGAAAACCATCTTTGGGGAGCAAGAGAAGGCCCGCCTCTACACGCCGGAGGTGCTGGCCGGGCTGCGGGAGGCCGCCGACCCGGTGGAGCTGGCGCGTTTTTTTGAGCGGCGCTGCCCGCTGGGCGACCTGCTGGGGCGGATGCAGTATGTGGACACCAAGCTCTACCTGCCCGATGACATCCTGGTGAAGACCGACCGCATGTCGATGGCGAACTCGCTGGAGGCCCGGGTGCCCTTTCTGGACCACCGGGTGGTGGAGTTTGCGGCGGCGCTGCCGCCGGACCTGCGGCTGCGGCGGCTGACCAAGAAGTACCTGCTGCGGCGGGCCTTTGCCGGGGTGCTACCGCCGCCGGTGGTGCGGGGGCGGAAGCGGGGGTTCAACGTGCCGGTGGCGGCCTGGCTGTGCGGGGAGCTGAGGCCGTTGATGCTGGATACGCTGGCGCCCGCGGTGCTGCGGCGGCAGGGGATTTTCCGGCCGGAGGCGGTGGCGGAGCTGATTGACGACCACCTGCAGCGCCGCCGTGACCTGAGCCGCAACCTGTGGGGGCTGCTCATGTTCACCCTGTGGCATGACCACTACCTGCAGCGGCGGGCCGACCTGGCCTGACTGCCGGCCGCGCCTCCCTGTCTGATTTCGCGCCCTGGGTGGGCCCGCTGGCATGCCTTCTGCCCCATTGGCGGCGGGAGGTGGCGGCGGTGCCAGACAGGCTGCAGGAGGGCGTGCGCCGGGGGCTGGAGCTGGCGCTGAGCGGGGCCGGGCTGGTGCTGCTGTCGCCGGTGCTGCTGGCCATCTCGGTGCTGATCTTACTCGACAGCGGGCGGCCGGTGCTTTACCGGGGGCGGCGCATGGGCCGAGGGGGGCGCTGCTTCTCGATGCTCAAGTTCTGCACCCTGCCCGCCGGCACCGAGGCCAAGGTGGGAGGCAGGCTGCTGCGGCCGGAGGAGGAGGGCGAGGCCACCCGCCTGGGCCGCCTGCTGCGCCGCAGCAAGCTGGATGAGCTGCCCCAGCTCTACAACGTGCTGGCAGGAGACATGAGCCTGGTGGGGCCGCGGGCCAACCGGCCCAGCTATTTTGCGGAGTGCGCGGCCCGCATTCCCGGCTACCATGAGCGCATCCGGGTAAAGCCGGGGATGACCGGCCTGGCCCAGGTTTTCGGCGACTACTACACGCCGCCCCATGCCAAGCTGCGCTATGACCGCCTCTACCTCAGCCGGCGCTCTCTGCGCGTGGACCTGTGGCTGATGATGATGACCGCGGCCCGGCTGGCGGCGGGGCGGGCGGCGGTGCGGCGCCGGCCCCGTTTGCGGCCGCGGCCGGCTCCCTGGCAGCCGGCGGTGGAAGAGGCGGCCCGCGTGTAGCCCGACGCGAGCAGGCCTCCGCAGCTGGCGGAGGCCTGTCGGCACGTGGTTCCTGTTAGGCCTATCTTCGTGGTTTCGTTGGGCTCGCCCGAGCCTTCGCGAGTTTTATTCCATATCCGAGCCCCCACTTACCATGTGGCTGCATTTCAGTAGCCCACGCGGAAGGTGCTGGTGGCGGCGCCCACATTGCCGGTACTGTCGGTGACCGTGGCCCGGATGGTGCGACTGGCCGGCCCGGTGCCCGCGTTCCAACTCCAGCGGTAGGGGGGCGCCCCGGTGTGGGCGGCCGCCAGGTAGCCGTCAATGTAGAGCTGCACCGCCCCCAGCCCGGCGGAGGGCGCGGCATCACTGGCTCGCACCTCGATGATGGTGCTGCCGCTGATGGTGGCGCCGTTGGCCGGGCTGTAGATGGTGACCGCTGGCGCCTTGCTGTCCAGGGTGATGGTGCGGGCGGCGCTGGTAGCGCTGGTGCCGCCGGCGCTCTTGGCATAGGCGGCGATGCTGTTGGCGCCCTCCCGCAGGGTGATGGTGGTGCTCCAGGCGCCGCCGCTGACGGATACGGCGGCCCCGGCCACCCCGTTCACGACCACCGTCACCGCGGCGCCTGCCGTGGCCTCGGTGCCGCTCACCAGGCAGGCCGCGCTGCGGGTGAGGGCGCCGGAAGCCGGGCTGGTGATGGCGGGGACGGCGGGGGGCGCAGTGCCGGTGGTGCCGGTCACCGTGATGGCGGCGGCCCCCTGGTTGCCGGCGGTGTCGGTGACCGTGGCTTTGAGCAGGTAGGCGATGGCGCTCTTCACCGACCAGTTCCACCGATAGGGGGGAGTGCCGGTGAGGGTGGAGACCAGCTTATCGTTCATGTAGAGCCGCACCGTGCCCAGGCCCGAGGAGGGGCTGGAGTCGGTGGCGGTCACCTCGATGGGCACGATGCCGCTCACCTTGGCGCCGTTTGCCGGCTGCACGAAGCTAACCGCCGGGGCCTTGCTGTCCAGGGTGACGGTGCGGGCGGCGCTGGTAGCGCTTCTCCCGCCGGCGCTGCTGGCATAGGCGGCGATGGTGTTGGCGCCCTCCCGCAGGGTGAGGGTGGTGGTCCAGGTGGTGCTGTTGGTGGCCACCGGGGCCTGGGCGGTGCCATTAAGCACCACGGTCACGGTGGCGCCCGGGCTGGCCTCCGTACCGCTCACCTGGCAGGTGGGCTTGGCCACCAGGCTGCCCGCGGCGGGGCTGGTAATGGCCGGCACCGCGGGCGGGGCAGTGCTGCTCAGGGTAACGGTGACCGCGCCACTGGCGGCGGCGTTGCCGGCCTTGTCCACCGCCCGCGCGCTCAGGGTGTGGCTGCCGGCCAGGCCGGCGGTATCCCAGCTCCAGGCGAAGGGGGCGGCGGTGTCGGTGTACTTGAGCTGGCCGTCCAGGTGGAACTGCACGGAAAGGCCGCTGGAGGGCGCGGGGTCGGCGGCGCTGGCGGTCACGGCCACGGTGCCGGAGACGCTGGCGCCGGCGGCCGGCGCGGTCAGGGACACGGTGGGGGGTTGGGAGTCCACCGTGACGTAGCTTGGGGAGGAGCTGGCCGAGCCGTAGGGGTTGGTGGCGGTGGCCACCAGCTTATTGCTGCCCTCCAGCAGGTTGACCGCCACGCTCCAGGAGCCGTTGCTCACTGCGGAGGGCCCATAGGAGAGGGCGCCCACGGTGACGGTGACCTGGGCGGCGAGGTCGGACTCGGTGCCGGAGACAGTGACGGCCCTTGACCTCACCGCCGCCCCGTTGGCGGGGCTGACGATGGCCGGCGGGGCCGGGGCCTGGCCGCCGGGCACGTCGCCGCTGCGGAAGAGGATCACCCCGGTGCGGGGCGAGAGGTTGATCGAGGTGACGGCGGTGGCGGCGATGGTGCCGTCCAGGTTGAGCACCCGGTAGGCGCCGTCCAGGGGCACGATGACGCTGACGTCATTGGCGGTGGGAATGCTGCCCTGGCTGCCGGTGGGGTTGACCACCACCTTGCACTTGGTGAAGTCGCGCTGGAAGATGCCCTGGCCCTTGAGGTCGGCGGCCACGGTGGCGAGCCGGCGGGGGCCGATGGGCTCGCCGTACTCCAGGGCCCAGTAGGGATACCAGTCCAGGCCGTTGTAGCCGGTCTTGGTGAAGTTGAAGCTGGTGTTGGAGCCCCGGCAGAGCAGGTAGGAGGCGAAGCAGAACATGGCCCAGCGGTTCTTGAGCGCCTCGTCATACCCCGGCTCCTTGCTGACGCCCGACTGCACCAGGCAGAGCTTGCTGGGGTGCTCGGCGGCCACCTGCTCGATGCGCTCCACCTCTTCCAGCCAGCGGGGGTAGCCGTCGTAGAACAGGGGGCTGTCGCCGTTAACGGTGATAAACTGCTCCATCATGCCGCCGTCGGTATGCTCCAGGTAGGGATCATCCGAGGCGCGGCGCACCACCCCGTTGTAGATGCTCAGGAAGTCGGGGCCGGTGGCGGCCTGGATGGCGTCAAACAGGCCCACCATGTCCTGGTGCCAGGAGGCGATCTTGGCCGCCGGGGCCAGGTCTGCCCGGTATTTCACGTACACCTGGCGACCGGCGCCGGGGGAGCGGCCCAGGGTGATGGTGGTGCGCTCGCCGCTGGTGGCGTACTGGTCGTAGCCGGCGCCGGTGTAGTAGTTGGTGCCGGTGAGGGAGGAGTTGTCGTAGACCCCGTACACCCAGTTGGCCTGGTAGCGGACAGTGACCCGGGTGCCGGTGGCATCCACGGTAGCCGGCTCCCGGTAGCGGTAGGCGTTGGCATAGTAGGTGAGGTAGACCCGGGTGCCGGCGGGGCCAGGGGAGGCGCCCAGGGTGATGGTGTCCTCGCGATAGCTGCCGCCGCTGTAGTAGTTGGTGCCGGTGCCGGCGCTGTTGGCATAGACCCCTTGCACGCCGTAGAGGCCGTTGCCCAGGGCGGCGCATACGGTGCGCCCGTTCCCAATGGTGACCGCGGGCTCGGCGCTGATGGTATAGAACCACATGTTGAAGAGCTGCCAGAGGCCGTTGTCGCCGAAGAAGCCGTCATACCCCGCCGCCTTCCAGCCAGCCAGCACCTGCCCCAGGTAATCCTGCCAGTCGCTCGCCGGGTCCATCAGATACCAGGGATAGCCGTCGGTGCTTTGGAGGCGGATACCGGTAGCGGTATCGTGGATGAACCAGGATTCGTTGGGGTTCACCACGTCCCATTCCGGCTTGCCCTGGGCATCCTGGTAGTAGGGGAACTCGCTGATCAGGGCCTTGTAGATGAGCACCTTGACCGCGGGGTTGACCGCCTTGAGGGCCGAGGGGGGCACGGTACGCTCGCCCATGGCGAGGATCTGGTAGTGGCTGGCCAGGAACTGGACCTGGGCCTGGGTATAGGGGTCTGCATAGGCGCAGGCGTGGAAGTTCTCTTTGGCGCCGGCCGGCAGGGCCAGGCATAGGGTGGCAATTGCCAACAGCAGCACAATAGGGGTCTTACTTCGCGGCATCGCTTATACACCTCCGTCAGTGTTTTCGGACGACCGCCTTCAGCCGCCTCATAGAAGCTATTCAGTTGTATAGGGCTGGTAGGTCCCTCCTTTACTCGGGGAGCAGGATGGCGCCGGTGGCGTCCTGCAGCACCACCTCGCTTACCGTCGGCCCCAGGCTGCCGTCCAGGTGCAGGGGCCGATAGCGCCCGCCCAGGGGGTGGGTCACCTGCTTGCCGTGGCGGTAGCCTTCCCGCAGCGGGGGCAGCACCACCACCAGCCCCTGCTCAAAGCGCCGGCTGCAGGTGCCGTCCGGGTGCGCCTGGTAGGGCTGGCGGGGGGTGCCCAGGTCCACCGACCAGGCGGGTGGGCGGTAGAGCCCGTCGTATTCCCAGGCGAAGTTGAAGCTGGAGCTGTCGCCCTGCCCCAGCAGGTAGGAGGCATAGCAGAACTGCGCCACCCGCTCGTCATCCGGGCCGCCGGTGCGGGTGCTGCCGCTTTGCACCAGGATCAGCTTGCCTCCTTTCTGGTAGGAGACGATGCGGTCCAGGAACAGCCGCCACCGCTCCGGGGTGTCGAACCAGTTGGGCATCACCCCCCGGCTGTGGAACACCTCCTCCATCATCCCGGCGTCGGCAATGGCGGCATAGGGGCTATCGCCGCCCCGCCGGTCCACGCCGTTGTAGCAGATGAGCCCGCTGCCCAGGTACTGGCGCAGGGTGACCAGGATCCCCACCAGCCCCTGCTGCCAGCGTGCCTCCAGCTCCGAGGGCAGGAAGACCGCCTTGTACTTGACAGAGCAGGTGCTGCCTGGGCTCAGCCCCTCCCCTACCGCGATGGCGCCCCGTCCCCCCTGGTTGCTGAAGCAGTCGTAGCCCTTGCCGTGGTAGTGGTTGGTGCCCTGGTGGTCGGGCCCGGCCCACACCCCGTACACCCACTCGATGGGCCAGCGGGTATGCACCAGGCGGCCCGGCTCCACCGTGGCTTGCTCGTTTTCCCGGTACACGGAAATGGTGTAGTCCAGGTACACCTTGCCCGGGGCGTCGGGGGGCAGGATGATGGTGGTGGTGTCGCCCGGCCCGGGGCTGAGGGCCGCCCCCTGGCGCCAGTTGCGCCCGCGGTGGGAGGGGTCGGCATAGATGCCGAGCACGGAGTCGGCCTGCACTCGGGTGGCAGTCTTGCCGCCCACCACGGGGGCGGACTCGGTCTCCGTGCGCAGCAGCAGGCGCAGGTAGCGCGCGGTGAAGGTGCAGTCATCGCCAAATACTCCCGCATATCCCAGCGCCCGGGCCCGCAGCGCGGCGCTGCGGGCCACCCACAGCCCCCAGCCGGAGCCCGGGTCCATCAGATAGTTGCCAAAGTCGGCGCTGAACAGCCGGTAGCCCAGGGCCCGGTCATGCACGAACCAGTCCTCCTGCTGGCGGATGTCCTCCCAGCCCTCCAGCCAGTCCCGGGCGAAGACCAGGTCCCGGTAGTAGAGCAGCTTGGCCTGGCCCCGCAGCAGCGCGGCCAGGTAGGAGGGCTGCTCGGTGCGGGTAACCAGCAAGTCCCAACCGGCGAGGGTGGGCAGCTCGGCGGGGGTATACTGGTCCCGGTAGGCGCAGGCATGCAGCCGCGGGCGGGCCGCCAGGGCGGGCGCAGGCAGCGTGCCCAGCAACAGCATCATCCCCAGCCCGGCTACCTGCCACCGCAGTGTGCTCCTGGCTGATAGTGGCATCCCGTTCTCTCCTTGCACCCTTACCCAGTTCGCTTGGCCGGCTAAAACAGCAAGCGGTTGGGCCGGCGGCTCCCAGCCCTCCCCCGGGTGCCTTCTCTGCTGCCGCCTGGCCTGCCTGGCTCCGCTTCCTCGCTCCTGTGATGGCGGCTGACAGGCATGGGCGCCGGCCCGAACAGGGCCGGGGGGCTGATCGCTCTCTGGCCACGGTGGTGCGAAGGGCAGACACGGCCAGCCGGCGCGGGCACGGGTCCTGCCGGGCAGGGAGGGGGGCACATGCGGTGAGCAGCAACACCAACCTGGCACCTGCCCTGGTGCGGCGGCTGGCGCGGCCGGCTTGCGCCCCAGCGGCGGCGGTGGGAGCGCTGTTCGTGCTGGCCTACTGGCCGCTGCTGGAGTTCCTGTGGCAGTCCTGGTGGGGGAACGAGTATTTCCAGCACGGGCTGCTGGTGCCCCCCCTGGCCGGCCTGCTGCTGTGGCGGCGGCGGGCGGCCCTGGCGGCGGCGGCCTACCGGCCCACCGGGAGCGGTCTGGTGCTGGTGGTGGGGGCGCTCCTGGTATACCTGGGCTGCCAGTGGCTGGAGGGCCTGCACACCCTGCAGGGGGCATGCCTGCTGATCAGCCTGGCGGGCATGGCCGGCTACCTGCACGGCGGGGCGCTGCTGCGGGCGGCGGCCCTGCCCCTGGCGTTCCTGGGCTTTGCCATTCCCTGGCCCTGGTCGCTGCTGGAGGCGGTGACTGCGCCCCTGCAGATGGTGGCCACCAAGCTGACGGTGGTGGCGGCCGGCCTGGCCGGCTTTGCCGTGCGCCAGGATGGCGTCAACCTGCACACTCCCACCTTTTCCCTGACGGTGGCGGTGCCCTGCAGCGGCCTGCACACCGCCCTGGCCCTGCTGGCGCTGGGGGTCTGCTATGCCGGCATGGCGGCAGGGCTTGCCCCCGCCCGGTGGGCGGTGGCGGCGCTGGCCCTGCCGGTGGCAGTGCTGGCGAACGTGCTGCGGGTGCTGGTGGTGCTGGCGGTGGGGGTGCTGGTAGGGCCGGGGGCGGCCCTGGGATGCTACCACACGATCTCCGGATTTGTGCTCTTTCTGCTGGCCTGGGGGATGCTGGCGGGAGTGGGGAGGGGGTTGGGATGTCGTCTCGGCGGCTGAGCGTGCTGGCGCTCCTGTTCGCGGCGGCCCTGGCTGCCCGCCTGCTGTGGGCGGCGCCGGCCCCGCCCGGGCCGGTGGCGGCGGTCACCGTGCCCCGGCAGCTCGGCCCCTGGCAGGGGCGCGACCTGCCCCTGCCGGCCCCGGTGCGGGAGGCGCTGCCCGGAGCCCGCGTGCTGTTCCGGGAGTACCGGCGGGCGGGGCGGAGTCCCGTCTTTCTCACCCTGGTGCGGGGGCGCCAGGTAGCCTCCTTCCACCGTCCCACCTTTTGCTACGAAGGCGAGGGGTGGTCGGTGGTGGCCGCCGGCTCCCGCCAGCTGCCGGTGCAGGGGAGGGCCGTGCCCGTCCAGACCGTGGCGGCGCAGAAGGAGCGGGAGCGCCAGCTCATGGTTTACTGGTACACCTGCGCCGGCCAACCGGCCGCCAGCAAGACGCAGCAGCAGGTGCTGATGCTCTGCCAGCGGCTGCGCGGGAAGCCGGCGCTGGGGGGCATGGTGCGCCTGGCGGCCGGATTCGACGAGGCGCCCGCCCAGGCCGAGGCGGCCATCGGCGACCTGTTGCGGTATGCCTACCCCGCGCTGCCCCCCGACCTGCGCTGAGGGGCGGGCGCGGTGGTTACCTGCGACATGGCGGCCTGCCGTGGGCACGGCACTTGCCGGAGCTGGAGGCAGAGGCGCCATGACCACCAGCACCAGACCCGAGTGGCATACCACCGGGGCAAGGGCCGAACCCTCCGGATGGGCGATCGCCGGCTGGGGGGCGCTCGCCTGTCTGCCCGCACTGCTGCTGGGGTGCTACTATTATGCCCGCATCTTTACCGGGCTGGCGGAGCCAGCGGCGATGGACGTGGCCCAGGTGGCCCGGCACATCGCCCGGGGGCACGGTTTTGCCAGCTCGAGCCTGAGCCCCCTGGCCTATTCCCAGTGCCCGCGCCCGGAGGCGGTGGTCACGCAGGGGCCGCTGTACCCGCTGGTGCTGGGGGTAGTGTTTGCCCTGGCGGGGGCCAGGGACGGGGTTTCCGCCCTGGTTTCGCTGGCCTGCCACCTGCTGGCGGTGGCCGCCGTATTTGTGCTGGGCTACCGGGCGTTTGGCCTGCGATCGGCCTGGTATGCGGCGCTGCTGTTTGCCCTGGGTGCGCCCATGGCGGGGGCGGCGGTGGCGGGCCTGCCTATCAGCCTGGCGGCGCTCACCCTGACCCTGGCCTTCGTGTGGGCGCTGCGGGCCAGCCAGGAGGGCGGGGGGCGGGCGGCGCTGGGGGCTGGCCTGTGGGCGGGGGCGGCCTGGCTTACCGGGCTGGTGTCCTGCCTGCTGGCGCCGCTGCTGGCGCTGTGGCTGGGGCTGGCCCGGGAGTGGCGGCGGGCGGGGGTGTGCCTGGCGGCGGCGGGTCTGCTCGCCGTGCCCTGGCTGGTGCGCAATTGGCTGGTGACGGGGCACCCGCTGGGGCTGGGGCGCTTTGAGCTGGCGCTGTTCACCCCGGCCTTTCCTGGCAGCACGCTGCAGCGGGGGTTTCACCCCGACCTTTCCCTGTCCTGGGTGGTGGCTAACCACTGGCCCGGCATCCTGCTCAAGGGGGCAGGCGGCCTGGCCTCCTTGCTTTCGCTGGCGGCGGCGGTAGGAGGGCTGGCGGTGCTGCTTTTGGGCGCGGCCTCCGTGTTCATGCGGCTGCCCTCCGACCTGGCGCTGATGCGCATGACCTTTCTGGGCCTGGTGGGGGTGACGGCGGTGGCCTCGGGCTTTATGGCGCCCCGGCTGGACCGCCTGCTGCCGCTGCTGGGGGTGGCGGCGGTGCTTTCTGGCGAGGCGCTGGCACGGCTGGCGGCTGCCCGCACTCATCCCCTGCTGCGCCGCTCGCTGGTGGGGGGGGCCCTGGTGCTCACCGCCTACAGCGCGGGGCTGCAGATGCTGGGCAGCAATCTTTACCCGCGGCAGGGGGGCGAGCTGCGGGCATGCCTGCAACGGCTGGCCGACTATGCTCCGCCCGGGGGGCTGGTGGCCACCGACCTCCCCTGGGCGGTGGCCTGGTACGCCGACCGGCGGGCGCTGTGGCTGCCTCAGCAGCCCGGTGACGAGCGCGCCCTGGCCGCGCGAGGCGTGCGTCCCGTCTGCCTCTACCTGTCGCCCTACCTGCCCGGCAGCCCTCCCCAGGAGCGGCTGGGGCGGTGGCAGCAGGCGGCGGCCTCGGGGCGGCCTCCGGCGGGCTATCGCCGGGCAGCGGGGTGGCAAGGCGGCACATTGTTCCTGGCACAAGCGCTCCCTGCGGGGGGAGCGAGAGCGGCCCACACGGCGCCCGTCGCGTGGGTCAGACCACGGCAAAGGAGGTGAGATGGAAATGCGGTCCCGTACGTGGCTGTTAAGCTGCGCTCTTGGGCTATTGCTGGTGGGCGTGGCGGCGGCCGGAGCTGAGAACGGCCCACCCTCCGGCTCGGGCTGGAGCAATCTCACCGGTGTAGGTACCGGCGACGGGTGGATCCGGGAATTTGAGCCGGTCTTCCTGGAGGCGGACGACATCGGGGGCATTCCGGTGGACATCAAGCCGCAGCTGGGCGAGGAGGGGGCCTGGGTGTACAGCTATTCGTTGTACAACCAGGGCTTTGCCCCCGACATCACCCATCTCAGCGTTGGCTACCCGCTGCAGACGCCGTTCGTGCCCTGGACCACGCAGACCAATTGGGAGACCAACAGCTGGTCGGAGGGGACTGGGTCGGTGGTGTATCGCCTGGAGTCGGGCTTTGCGGAAGCCGAGTTCGGCATCGCCCCCGGCCAGTTCTCTACCGGCTATCCCCAGGCGGCGTACTACTACGCCACCGCCGGTCCTCCCGGTGGCCTGGTTCCGGTAGGGATTCTCAACGGCGGACATGTGGGCTCAGGGAGCACCAGCGGTCCCGTGCCCGAGCCGGGAAGCCTGGCGCTGCTGGCAGCCGGGTTACTGGGCGCTTTGCCTTTTGTGCGCAAGCGCAGGTAACCAGCCGTTCGGCCGGTCGTGGTCCCCTCGGGCAGAGGCGGGGGGGCCACCCGGCCTGGCCGCTATCGAGCCGGGTGCGACTGCTGTTGGTGGATGACGAGGCCAATTTTGCCGAGGCCTGCGCCGCCTACCTGGCGGACGCCGGCTACCAGGTGGAGGTCGCCCGCGACGCGGCGGAGGGCCGGGAGCGGCTGGCCGCTGGCAGCTATGACGGCGTCCTGCTGGACCTGCGCCTGCCGGGGGAGGACGGCCTGGCCCTGCTCTCGCATATCCGGGAGCGGTGGCCAGCGCTGCCGGTGCTGGTGGTGACCGCTTGCGACGAGGCGGCCGGGCAAGCGCTCTCGCTGGGCGTGCAAGGGGTGGTGATCAAGCCGGCGGAGATGCGCCAGCTGCAGGAGCTGCTGGCGGCAGCGCTGCTGCCGGCAAGCAGGGACTGAATGGCTGCCCTGGTCCGGCTCCATCCGCGGCCGGGCGGGCGCTGCGTAGGGGTGGCTGTCGCGCCCTTGCCCCGCGCGCGGTAGTTCCCTTGAACATGACCCCTCTTGACCCGCCTTGACCGGCCCATTTGCCCCACTGGATAATCGGACTACCTGGCCACTTACCCGGGGGACCCTTTATGGGCAAATGCACTTCGGCGGCCCTTTCTCTGCGGGGGCGCAGGAAGGCGCAGCCTACCCATCCGATGACGGAGCCCAGTTGGCAGCTGCTGCATGATCGCGCATGCCGCGCGGCCCGGGCGGCGGGCGGGGACGGCGCCGATTGGCTGTTTGCCCGGCAAGGGGCAGGGGGCATCTTGCTGCTCGATCCCACCGGCGCCCTGGCGGGCATCTGTCCCCCCTTTCCCTGGCTTGCCCAGGCCCTGGCCGGGCGTCCCGCCTGCGCCCAGGTAGCGGGATGGGCGCCGGCCCGGGAGCGGGGCTGGCGGGCGCTGCTGGCGCTGCCCCTGGGGATGGGGGCGCTGCTGATCGGGGGACGGCAGTTTTCCGCGCCAGCCGCGCTGGCGGCGGCCGGGGAGCTGGCGGCGGTGGGGGCAGGGGGCAGCCGCCTGGAGTGGATGGCGGCGGCGGTGGCACACGAGGTGCGCAACCCCCTGAGCGCCATCAAGGCCGCGGTGCAGTACCTGCAGGGCAAGCTGCAGGATGACCAGTCCCTGCATTTCCTGGGCCTGATCAACCAGGAGACCGACCGCCTCACCCGCCTCACCACGAATTTCCTCACCTATGCCCGCCCCTGCCCGGTGCCGGTGGTGGCGGTGTCCCTGCCCCGGCTGCTCCGGCACACCTGGGAGGTGGTGGCGCCGCAGGCGCACAAGGCGGGGGTGAGTGCCACGTTCCACCTGCCGGCCCGGCTGCCCCCGGTGTGGGGGGAGGGTGAACTGCTGGAGCAAGTGCTGTTGAACGTGATGCTGAACGCCCTGCAGGCCATGCCCGGGGGTGGCGAGATCACGGTGCGGGCCCGGGCCGGGCGGGGACAGGTGCTGGTTACCATTGCCGACCAGGGCGAGGGGATTCCCCCCGAGCACCTGGTGCAGGTATTCGAGCCTTTCTTTACCACCCGGGCCCAGGGGAGCGGCCTGGGGCTGGCCCTGGTGCGCAAGATCATGCAGGAGCACGGCGGCTGGGTGCGGCTGGCCAGCCGGGTAGGAAAGGGTACGTTGGTGACGCTGGGCCTACCTGCAGCGCAACCGCAGGCGGCCGGGTAGCGCAGGAGGGCGACCGATGGCCATGGAGGCGGCGACCATCCTGGTGGTGGATGACGAGCCGGGCATCTGCTCGGTGCTCACCTGTGTGCTCGGGGAAGAGGGCTACCAGGTGCTCACCGCGGGTGATGGGGAGCAGGCGCTGCGCACGCTGCGGCGGCAGCCAGTGCACCTGATGTTCACCGACATGCTGATGCCCAATATCGGCGGCCTAGACCTGCTCAAGCGCGCCCGGGAGCTGCAGCCGCAGCTGCCGGTAGTGGTGCTCACCGGCTTTGGCTCGGTATCCAGCGCGGTGGAGGCCATGAAAAGCGGCGCCCTGGACTACCTGACCAAGCCCTTTGACCTGGAGCAGCTCAAGGTAGTGACCAGGCGGGCGCTGGAGCAGGGCCAGGTGGCCCCGGAGAGCCCCGCCCCCGCGCAGCAGCCCTTTGAGGGGGTGGTGGGCAGCAATCCGCAGATGCGGAAGGTATACCAGACCATCGCCAAGGTGGCCAACAGCCGGGCGAATGTGCTCATCCGGGGGGAGTCGGGCACGGGCAAGGAGCTGGTAGCCCGGGCCATTCACCGCCAAAGCCCGCGCTGCCATCGCCCTTTTGTGGCCGTAGCCTGCGCCGCCCTGTCCTCCGACCTGCTGGAGAGCGAGCTCTTCGGCCACGAAAAGGGGGCCTTCACCGGCGCCATCAACCAGCACGTGGGCCGCTTTGAGCTGGCCAACGGGGGCACGCTTTTCCTGGACGAGATCGGCGACATCAGCCCCAACCTGCAGCTCAAGCTGCTGCGGGTGCTGCAGGAGCGGTCCTTTGAGCGGGTGGGGGGCACCAAGACCCTGAAAGTGGACGTGCGCCTGATCGCCGCCACCAACCGGCCCCTGGAGCAAGCGGTGGCCAGCGGCTGCTTCCGGGAGGACCTCTACTTCCGCCTGAAGGTGGTGCAGATCACCCTGCCCCCCTTGCGGGAGCGCAAGGAAGACCTCCCCGAGCTGGCGGCGCACTTTATCGCCCGCTATGTCCGGGAAAACCGGCGCCAGGCGCGGGAGCTGGCCCCCGAGGCCCTGCAGGTGCTGCTGGGCCACCATTGGCCGGGCAACGTGCGGGAACTGGAGAACGCCATCGAGCACGCGGTGGTGATGAGCGACCCGCAGGCCCCCCGCATCGAGGCCGAGGTGCTGCCCGACCTCCCCGCCAGCTGCCCGCCAGAGGCCGACCAGGAGGCGGCGCAGCTTGACCAGGAGCTGCTGATCCGGGCCCTGGATGCGTGCGCCTGGAACCTGACCCAGGCCGCCCAGCAGCTGGGCGTGACCTTCCGCTCCCTGCGGGAATATGTGCACGGACACCACCTGGGCCGGACGCCGGCCTGAGGAGGGGAGGATGGAGATCGGCACCCGGATGCAGCTGGAGGCCAGGCAGGCAGCCGTGCGCCGTGCCGGCCCCCGCCTGATCGCCCGCAATGCTATCCTCGAACTGCCTATCATGCAACTGCAGCAGCGCATCGAGGAGGAGATTGCCGAGAATCCCGCCCTGGAGTTGGCCGAGGACCAGTGCTGCCCCGTGTGCGCCCTGCCCCTGGAGGGGCCCTTCTGCCGCAACTGCGGCTACACGCAGCTCGAGCAGGTGGAGGCCGACCCCTTGGACCTGGAGCCCGAGCTGCACTTTGCCTATACCACTCCCCGCGGTGAGCAGGAGGAAGACCCCGTCTCCTTCCTGGAGTCCGAGTTCACCCTGCACGACTACCTGTGCCTGCAGGCGCGGGCGGCGGCCTCCCAGCACCTGTACCCGCTGGTGGAGTACCTGGTGCACAACGTCAATGCGGACGGCTACCTGGAGTGCGACCTGGTGGAGGCGGCGGCCCGCCTGGGGGTGGAGGTGGCCCGCATGCAGCAGGCGCTGGTCCTCCTGCAGTCCCTGGAGCCGCCCGGCATCGGCGCCCGCGGCCTGCAGGAGTGCCTGCTGCTGCAGGCGCAGGTCCTGCGGGAGGAGGGGCAGCAGGACCCCTATGCCGAGCGCATCCTGCGGGACTGCTGGCGGCTGCTCTCCTCCCGGGCCTATGCCCGCATTGCCCACCGCCTGGACATCACCCTGGAGGAAGTGCAGGCCTCCCTGGCCTTCATCCGCAACTGCCTGTTTCCCTGCCCGGGGCTGCGCTTCCGGCCGCCCTGGCACTGGAAGGCACGCAACCCCAAGGCCATCGTCCGGCCGGATGTGATCATCACCGCCTCCCCCGCCAGTCCCACCGGCTACCGCATTGAAGTGACGGCAGGGCGGGAGGCGGCGGTGCGCCTGAACGAGCACTACCTGTTGCTGTATGGCGCCGGCCAGGGCGGCCGGCAGGACCCGGAGCGCCAGCACGTGGCTGAGTGCGTGGAGCGCGCTCGCCGCTTTCTCTCCTACCTGGAGGAGCGCCAGCAGACCATCCGCCGCATCACCGAGCAGGTGGCGATCCGGCAGCGTGCCTTCCTGGAAACCGGTTCCCAGGCCGTCCTGGTGCCGCTCACCCGGGCCGAGGTGGCGGTGCTGACCGGGCTGGACGAGTCCACGGTGAGCCGGGCCACGGGCAGCAAGTTCGTGCTGCTGCCCCACAGGCAGCTCGTGCCCTATGCCATGTTCTTTGACGCTTCCCTGGCGCTCAAGAGCGTGATCGCCCGCCTGGTGGCCAACGAGGGCAAGGACAAGCCGCTGAGTGACCGCCGCCTGGCGGAGATCCTGGCCGCGCTGGGCTACACCATCGCCCGCCGCACCGTGGCCAAGTACCGGGAGGCCGCCGGCATCCCCATGGCGGAGCTGCGCAACCGGTAACCACCCCCCCTTTTCCCGCGCCAGAAGTTTGCGTCCCCGGCAGGGAAATGCGCCGGGGCGGGGGTAACAGGAGGCAGGGGTTCCCGGCGGGGCCGGGCGCCATCTCAGCGGGGAGAAGGAGCGCGGCGTGGAGAGGGTAAGCATTGCGGCCATCGGTTGTGGCCCCATGGGCGAGAGCCTGGTTAGCGCCCTGGCCACCCTTAAGCAGGTGCAGCTGGTGGGTGCTGCCGACCTGGAGCTGGAGCGGGCCCAGCAAGTGGCTGCCCAGCACGAGGGGATGCAGGCCTTTGCCCAGCCCGGGCAGATGCTGGAGGCGCTGCGGCCGGAGGCGGTGGTGATCGCCAGCCCCCAGTTTGCCCACCGGGAGCATGCCCAGCTGGCGGCGGCGGTGGGGGCGCACATCTTCTGCGAGAAGCCCCTGGCCACCACCGTGGCCGATTGCGACGCCATGATCGCCGCTACCCGGGCGGCGGGGGTGCAGCTGATGGTAGGCCAGGTGCTGCGCTATCTACCCACCTGGCGCACGGCTATCGAGCTGGTGCGCTCCGGGGAGCTGGGCCAGCCCATGGGGGTGGTGGTGACCCGCATCGGGGGCGGCTTCAGCGCCTGGGCCCGGCCCTGGCGGCTGAGCCACGAGCAGAGCGGGGGCATCCTGATGGAGATCAACAGCCATGAGATAGACTTCATGCGCTGCCTGTGCGGGGAGGTGGACACCGTCTTCTGCCTGGCGGACAGCTTCCTGCAGCCGCACATGCAAACCCCGGACAACCTCTATGTCAGCCTGCGCTTCAAGGAGGGGGCGGCCGGGGTGCTGCACTCCTCCATGGCCTCCTATATTGGGGAGTCGAGCGGGAAGATTCAATGCACGAATGGCACCATCTTCTACCGCAACGGTCACGACGGCTCGGTGTTCGAGGTGGCCCGCGAGGCCAAGAAATGTGAGCGCCTGGAGCTGGAGGCGGGCGAGGACGGGGTGCGGCGGGAGCTGCGCGAGTTTGTGGAGGCGATCAGCGGCGGCACCCCGGTGAGCATCCCGGGCGAGGAGGGGCGCGGCAACGTGGAGGTGGCGGAGGCGGCCTATCTCTCCGCCCGCACCGGGGCGGTGGTGAAGCTGCCCCTGGTTTAGACCTGCTAATGAGGCTGCGAGCGGCGCCGACCTCTGCCGGCGCCGCTGCCTTGCCCGCCGGGGGCGGGTAGGCAAGCTCCTGGCTGGCAGGAGGACGTCACCGCCAAGGTGGTGAGAGCTATCCGGGGATGGGGATGACCAGAATGCGTTTGCTGCTGGCCGGCCTGGCGCTGGCGGCCCTGGCCGGCATCGCCCGGGGCGCGGGCCTCACCAGCCTGAGCTTCACCAGCTCCGTTTCGCCCGGGGCCGGGACGGCCCAGGCGGAAGTGCTGCTGAACGGGGTGCGGCTGCTTTCCTACCGGGGGCCGGGGGCGCCGATGCTGGCCCAGAACCTGGCGGCCCGGCTTACCGAGGCGGCCCTGGCCGGGGTCACCGCCGATGCGGTGGAGAGCCGGGGTGACGAGCGCAGCATCACCATTACCCTGGCGGGTGCCGACCTGATCACCGTAGATAAGGACTACGCCTTTGCCTCTGGCTCCACCCTGGAAGGGCTGGCCGGGGTGTGGGTGGGCCGGCTCAAGGAGGCATTCAGCCTGCCCTACCTTTCGGTGCCGGTGGACCGACTGGTGGTGCCCCTGGGCGAGGCGCGCAGCCTACCCCTGGTGGGGAACTTCCCCCAGCCCCTGCAGGTGGGCGTGGACAGTGCGGTGGCCCAGGTGAACCCCGTCCCCGACAACCGCTCCCTGGTAGTCACCGGGGCGGCGGTGGGCAGCGGCTCGGTGGTGCTGAGATGCGGGCAGGCTTACCTGGCGGTGCCGGTGCAAGTGATGAAGTGGGCAGGGCGCATCCGGGCGGGGGCGGCGCAGGTGACCGGGGTGCTGGCCCCGCCCTGGCTGCTGGAGCGGGCGGCGCGGGCCGCGGCGGCCCTGGCGGTGGAGACCGAGCCGGGCGCGCAGGTGGCCTTTGGGCCCCCGCAGGTGCCCACCGCGGGCCTGCCGCCGGGGGGCGCCTGCAGCGCGCTGAGCGCGGTGAAGATCACCGGCAGCGACTACCTGGCGGTGAGCGGGCAGGTGCCGGTGACCGTGCGCAATATCCCCTACCCGGTGGAGGACGCCGCCGTGCTCATGGTGAGCAACAACCCGGAGCGGCTGCGCGCCCAGGGCCTCTGGTACGAGGCGCCGCTCGGCCCCGGCCCGGGGGCGCGCTTGCTCTACCACCATGTAAATGACTGCGGCCAGGCGGCCGACCTGGTGGTGGAGCTGGCCAATACCAGCGCGGTGCCTGCCCGGGTGCGCATTGTGGAGGCCTCGGCCGGGCCCTCCCGGGACGAGATGTTCGCGGGGCACATCGCCACCAGCGCCTACATGGAACGCCAGCAAGGGGGGATCGGCTACATTGCCACCATTCCCGCCCAGCAGCGCTACCTGGTGGCCGTGCACCGCATGCCCCCCGGCCAGGTGGTGAGCGGTATCCAGGACCTGAAGCTGCTAGAGGGAGAGGGGCTGATGGTGCGGCTGCAGTTAGCGCCGCCTGCCTCCCAGCCCCTGTACGGCGACCTGTCCAGCTACCGGCCCTCGCAAAGCAAGCAGCAGTTCATCTTCCCCAACCCCACCAAGACCCTGGAGGCCAGCTACACGGTGGGGGGCAACTGGGCCTTTGTCACCGTGGGGCGCCATGCCATCAGCGGCGAGCGGGACGGCGAGCGGCTGCGGGGCAATTACGGCGTCTTCTACGACGTGAAGTTCCGGGTGGCAAACCCCAGCGACCGGGAGGCCAAGCTGGAGCTGGGCCTGATCGCGGCCGGGGGCGCCTGCCGGGGGGTGCTGCTGGTAGACGGCCGCAAGTACGAGAGCGGGGTGATCTTGCCGGCGGAGGAGCAGGTGGTGGCCGCCCTGAGCGTGCCCCCGCGCAGCCAGCAGACGATCCTGGTGCGCATCATGCCCCAGTCCGGCTCCAACTACCCGGCCCAGCTTTTCATCCGCCGGGCGGGGTACAAGCTCTCCGGGGCGAGCTGAGGCTCAGGGCACCGCCACCTCCCACTTGTCGGCAGCCATATTGCCGGCCCGGTCAAAGGCGCGCACCTCCAGGGCGTGCTTGCCCTTGGCCAGCTTGCCGGTGGTGAAGTAGAACCCCAGCTGCGAGGCCTCCACCACCGCCCCCTCCGTGGCTGCTGCCTTCCACTCGCCGCTGTCTACCCGCCAGTCCACGCCGCGCACGGCCCCCGTCTGGTCGCTGGCCGCGCCCCGGGCGCTGGCTTGGCCGTCCTGGACCTGCACGCTCTTGCGCAGGATCATCACCTTGGGGGGCGTGGCGTCCACCACCACCGGCGCCACCACGTTCCCCTCCAGGGCGTCATTGGGGCGGCTGGGGCGGTCGCTGGCGATGACCCGCAGCAGGTAGCGCCCTTCCGCTACCTTGGCCAGGTCCCAACTGTAGGTGGTTTCCTTGATCTCCTCCTTGAGCAGCTCCCAGGTGGCGCCCTGGTCCTTGCTGGTCTCCACGCGGTAGCCCAGGGTGTCCTTGTCCGGGTCCTCGGCCTTCCACTGCACGGCCAGGGTCTTGGCGCACTCGGCGCCGGGCTTGGGCACGGTGAGGGTGATGCGGGGCCGGCTGTTGCGGGGCAGGTAGGAGATGCGCACCGAGCTCACGGTGGGGCTGGCGCTGCCCGGCCCCTCCAGGATCAGCCGGTACTGCAGGAAGCGGGCGGGGGCGCTGGCGATGCCGCCGCCCTGGGCCAGGGGCTCGGACCAGGGCCGCCAGTCCTGCGTGGGGTCGGGGCTGTTGCCCGACCGGGTCTGCAGCCGGGCCGAGGTGTCGGCGGGAAGCTGACACTGCCAGGAGGCCATGCCCCAGCGTGCCATTTCTCCCCCGTCCAGGGCGGGCGACTGGTAGGTGCCCCGGGCCGCCAGGCCCGGCCCCAGCCGCCGCAGTTGGCCGGGGTTGGCCAGGCCCAGGTAGAGGGCGCCGTCCTCGGCGGCAGCCAGGCTCACCACCTGCCCCTCCTTGGAGCGGTAGACGGTGGTGATGACGTCCTCCGGGCCAAAGCGCACCACGGTCGCCTCTTTGCCATTGGCGTACACGCCGTCCGGGCCGGCCGCCAGGTCAAAGACGGTGGTGCCCAGCTCGATCATCTTTTCCGGCGCCTGGCCGGGGACCAGGCGGAAGACCAGTCCCCGGGGGCTGGTGCCCGCCCACAGGGTGCCCGCGCCGTCCACTGCCAGGGCGGTCACTGCGCTGTCGTCGCTGGCCAGCACCGCCTGGCGGGAGCCGTCGGGCGCCACCCGGTACACCAGCCCGCCCTCGGCGGTGCCCACGTAGGCATTACCCGCGCCGTCCACGGCCAGGGAGAGCAGGTGCGTGGCCTCCAAGTCCATGCTGGTGGCGGCGCCGTCGGCGGCCAGGTGCCAGAGCCGGGCGCGGGGGCCGCCCGCCACCCACAGGCCGCCCTTGCCATCCGCGCAGACGCCCCACAGGTAGGCGCGGTCGGCCTCCAGGATCACCTTGCCCTTGCCGTCGGGGCCGATCTGCCACAGCCTGCCCTGGGGCCCGGCGCCGGCATAGAGCTTGCCGTCCGGCGCCGCCAGCAGGGCGGTCACCATCACCGCCCCGGTATCAAAGAAGGGCTCGATCTTCTCCTCCTGCAGGCGGTAGATGCGGCCGCTGCTGCCGGTGCCCACAAACACCCCCGGCGGCCCGGCCGCCAGGGACCAGGGCACCTCGCCGGGCAGCGCCACCGCGGGCGCCGCGGTCTTGCCCAGGGCGAGGCGGCCCTTATTGTCCACGGTGACCCCGTCCAGCTCGCCCTGCCGGTAGTCGGCCTCGGCCGCATGCAGCCAGGCCGCTGGTTCCCGGCTCATGGCCTTGGGCACCTCCTCCTTCTTGCCGCCCTTGGCCTGCACCGCGTCTCCCTTGGCCGGAGGCGGGGCGGCGAGCGCCACCACCTGCGCCAGGGGCGCGGTCAGGGTGGTGGGACGGTCCCCGTCCTGCTCGGGGGCGCCTTCCTCGCCTGCTGGCTCCTGCTCGCCCTCCCCGGAGGGGGCGGGCGGGGGCGGCGTGGGCCGGCCGCTGATGCCCGGCCGGCGCTCGATGGCCACGGTGACCGTGTTATGCCCCGCCACCACCCAGTCAGGCACGGGCAGCCGGAGCAGCATGCGGTCGGGCTCCGAGCGCACACGGCTGGACTTGGCATCCTCCAACACCTGCACCATGCCCCGGGGCAGGTTGGGCAGGAGCTGGCCGTCCACCGACACGCCCCGGGAAGGTAGGGCAGCCAGCACCACCAGCTGGTCGGCCCGCTCCCGGGCCTCGTACTCCCGGATGGACTGCTGCAGGCTCTTTATGACCGGCCGGGGCAGGCCGAGCACCGACTTGAGCCGCTCGGCCTCCAGGCCGCCGGCCACCCCTACCCGCAGCATGCCGGCCGGAGTATCGGCGGGGATGGGGATCTGCAGCTGCTTGGTGACCGGCTCGCCCGCGTAGGGCTCCACGGTCATGGTGATGCAGACGCTCTCGCCCGCCCGCACCCGGGGCCGGTCGGCGGTCACTTCCTTGAGCAGGGCGGTGCGGCGCTCGGGCACCAGCTCTACGCTCACCTGCACCTGGTCCAGCTCTAACGCCCCGAAGGGGCTGTTGGCGAGCATGGCCAGCGGCTCCATCAGCCCGGAGGCGGCCTCTACGGAGGCGTCCTCACCGAAGACCAGGTCACTGCGGGCAACCTTGGTTTGGCGCTCGGCGGTCACCGCCAACTGCAGGCGGGCGGTGCCCCGGCCCACCCAGCCCAGGGTGTCGTCAATAGCGTCCAGCACGCAGGCCATGATCAGGGAGGGCGCCAGCCGCCGGTCGCGCACCACCTCCATGCGGTAGGTGTGCGCCTTGCCCTGCTTGGGCTCCTTCACGGCGACGCTGACCGGGGTCATGCGGGGGGAGAGGCCGACGGTGCCGCTCACCGCCCACAGCCGGTCCTGGCTGATCACACCCGCTGGGCGCAGCACGGAGCCCAGCTTGAACGAGATGTTGTAGGAGGGCACGAAGCCATGAATCACGCCCGTGGCCATGGGCAGGTTGGCGGCCCCCAGGGCCAGCATGGGATGGCCAAAGGCGAGCAGCCGGTTGCCGTCCCGGTAAGTGACGGTGCCAAAGGCACTGACGTCGAAGTCGCCCCGCACCAGCTGCACCCCCACCGTGGCGCCGGGGGCCAGGCTGGCCGGCAGGTTAGACTGGGCCCGGCCGCCCGCCCCCTGCATCACCTGGGCGTGGTAGTCGGCGAAGAGCTGCTCCAGACGCTGCAGGCCTCGCTCGCCAAAGCCGCTGGCGAGCAGCACGGTGCCCGTGGGCTGCAGCACCAGGGTGCCGGGCGGGGGCGCGCTCCCGAGCGGGCCCTCCTCCACGGCCAGGCGGTGGTAGGTGCGGCCGCCGATGCTCAGCGGCTGGCTCAGGGCAGCCGCGGCCGGCCGCGGTGCGGGCGCCTCCTGGCCGGCCTTGAGCACGGAGAGCATGTCGGCGATGGGGGTGATGCCGGCCACCGGCTGCTTGGCAAAGGGCCAGCTAAAGGCGATGGCGCCGATGAGCCGGCCGTTCACGTACACCGGGCTGCCGCTCATGCCCCCCAGCACGCCTATGCCCGCCTCCACCAGCGGGCCGTCCAACACCTGCCCCAGGATCACGTCCCGGCCCTGGCGGCCCTGGCGGGCCACCCCGATGATGCGCATCCGGAAAGATTCGATCTTGGTGCCCGCGAAGACGGACTTGCCCACCGCCATCATGCCGGGCTTGATCTCGTTCACCGGCATCCAGGGCGTGCTGGCTCTGGCCGCCGGGGGAAAGATGATCAGCGCCGCCAGCGCTGCTGTGATCCACTGTGCTCTCAAGGGCATCTCCTCTGGTTGCGGTGCTCCTACCATAACATTCGCCCCTGCCCTCGGTCAACGCTGCACCGGAGGGGCAGGGGTGGGCGCCGCCGCTCAGCGGAGGCGGTAGATGGTGATGCGGGGCCGGGCATAGAGCCAGTCGGGCGGGGCATGCGCCTTGCCCGGGCCCAGGGCGGACCAGGGCAGGGCGGTCTCGTACACCGCCGCCACCTGGTAGCGCCGCTGCAGGGCGTGGAAGTAGCTGACCACCGGCTCCGCCTGCAGGCGCAGCAGGTCGGTGCTCTCCAGGTCGCTGATGGCCACCACCGGAGGCCGACGGTGCAGGAGTTGGCCTGCATCCCAGCCGGTGATCAGGAGCCGAGGGTCGGGGGGTCCCATGCGGGCGGTGAGCTGGCCGCCGTTGTAGAGGGTGACATCCGGGGTGTAGTACCAGGGGGGGTTGGCCAGGCCGATCTTGCCCTTGCCTGCCAGCAGCGCCTGCCCGGCCACCTGGCGGGGGTCAGGATGGGTGAACGGCCAGAGCTGGGCCAGGCCGTACCAGGCGGTGAGGCCCCACACCGCGGCCCCCAAGCTCGCCATCGCCCAGGCCTGCACCGGCCGTTTCTGCTGCCGCAGCGCCGCCGTGCACCAGACCACCAGGGCTGCTGGCCACAGGGCAAGCAGGGGGGTCAGGGGCAGCAGGTAGCGCATGAAATACTCCTTGCCGGCGCCCATCAAGCCAAAGTAGGTCAGGCCGAAGATCATGCCCGGCCAGGCCTGCCGGCCCATGCTCCAGGGAGCCAGCGCCATCCCCGCCAGGGCCAACACCAGCAGGGGATAGCCCAGGCCCGCCCCCAGGGACCGCGCCAGGTGGTAGGCCCAACCGTTGCCCACCCCGGCAAAGGCGAAGGTGCCCCCCTGCCGGGCGTGGCGCAGCTCAAACGAGAAGTCGCGCCCGAAATCCGGGCTCAGCCTGGGCACGCCCCCCTGCCACTCCAGGAGGAACGGGCAGGCCACCAGGAAAGCCACCGCCGCTGCAATCAGCCCCACGTAGAGCCACTCCCGGGGAGGCACCCGGTGGCGCCCTTCCCCCACGCCCAGCACGTAGGCTGCGACCAGGGCGATCAGCACCAGCCCCGCGCTGTACTTGGTGGCCGCTGCCAGCCCGGCCGCGGCGCCTGCCAGCACGAACCAGCCGGGCTGAGCGCGCACGGTGATGCGGGCGCAGGCAAACAGGGCCACCGTCACCAGGCAGGTGGCCGGCACGTCCACGGTAGCAAAGTGGGCATGCACCAGGTGCATGGGCAGCAGGGCCATCAGCCACCCCGCGGCCAGTCCCAGGCGCCGGCCGCCTGCCTCCTGGCCCAGGTGGTAGACCAGCCACACCGTGGTCACTCCCAGCGCCACTGTCCACAGGCGGCTGATCCAGAACAGGCGTACCCAGGAATCGGGGAGCACCAGGTTGCAGAGCGCGCCGGGGATGGCCACCAGGTACAGGTAAAGAGTGCCGTAGTTGAAGAAGTGCGCGTTCCAGTCGCCGGTGCGCAGCATATAGGCTACTGCCGACAGCAGGGGCGCCTCGTCCGGGTGGTAGGAGCAGATGCGCTGGGCGGTGGGCAGGCCCCAGCCCAGGCCGGCCAGGCGCACTCCTGCCGCCGCTGCCAGCATCAGCACCAGCAGCATCTGGGCCAGGCGCTCAGGGCGCTTGAACATGCCGCCACCTCCCCGCTGCCAGCCAGGCCCCCCCGCCCAGGCAGAGCGCCAGGCCGACCAGAGTGCCAAACAGCCCCAGCCGGAAGGACTGCGGCCGGTACTCCATGTGCACCACGCTCCGGCCCCCGCCCACGGGCAGGGCGCGCAGGGCCAGATCGGCCGGCCGCAGGGCAGCCGGCCGGCCGTTCCGCCAGGCCTGCCAGCCCGGGAAATGCTGCTCTGATATTACCACCCAACCGGGCCCGGGCGCCACGAAATCCAGGTGCAGGCGGTTGGGTCCCTGGCGCCACCAGCGGCCGGCCAGGGGGAGCGCCGGCAGGCCGGGGCGGGCGCTGCCCCCCTCCAGCACCGGCACCTGGGGCGCCTGCTGTAGGGCGGCCACCGCCTGCGACGGCCCCGGCACCAGCGCCGGCCGGGGCGTCCACCAGAGGCGGCTGTGCCCAAGCTGCTCGACCAGGCGGCAGCCGGGTGGCGCCGCCGGGCCTGGCTGCAGACCCATGATCCAGCGCACGTCCAGGCGAGCCGCGAGCTGGGGAGAGAAGCGGCGGGCGAGGAGCATATTGCCGTTGGCGGGTGGGCTGGGGTCGCTGCCCTGCGCCGCGGTGAGCAGCGCCTTGTAGCGGGCGGGGTAGATGGAGTCATAGCCCAGCACATCCTCCGCCCCGTACACCATGGCCCAGTTGGGGGGCAGCGCGGCCACCGGGAAGGAGGCCAGGGGCCAGCGCCGCCACAGCCCCAGGGTGCGCCCCGGCCCGGCGGCCAGGCGGCGCAGGGTGGGGGTCGCCGGGTAGATGTCGCGGGCTGGCGCGGTGGGGTTGTAGCCGGCGGCGAAGGCCAGCAGGTCGGCGACCAGCAGCAGCGCCAGGCCGGGCACCAGCCAGCCGGGCCGGCGGCGGCTCAGTGCTGCCGCCAGCGCACAGCCCGTCCCCATCACCAGCAGCACCAGCCAGTTGCCCCAGGCATCCGACCAGGCAGCAAGCAGCCCCAGGGGGGTGAGCTGGGGGGTGAACGCCCACACCAGCAGACCGCCCAGCCCCGCCAGGGCCGCGAGGCCGCCCGCCAGCAGCCAGGGCTGCCAGGTGAGCTTGTCCTGCTCGAGGCGGGAGCGCAAGGCGTCGGCGCCGCCGGCGGCCAGCACCGCCAGGGCGGCGGCCCACAGGAAGAGCATGCGGGCGGGGCCGCCGGAACTCTTCAGCCCCGGCACCAGGTAGTAGAGCGGGGCATTGAGGGGCGTGCCCAGCGCCACCAGCATGGCAGCCGCCGCCAGCAGGGCGAAGAACCAAAAATGCCGCCCCCTCCCCCACCAGGCGCCGGCAGCCGCCAACAGCAGGGGCACGATGCCCACGTAGCTGACGTATTCGGCATAGTTGCCCCGCCCCCAATAGCTGCCCAGGGAGGGCCGGCCGAAGAAATCGGGCAGCAAGGCGGCCAGCGCCTGCTGCCAGGGCAGGGCATAGCGCACATAGGCCTGGTAGCCGCCGGGGGTGCGGTGGCTGTGGGCCACGTATTCGGCCATGGGCAGCAGCTGCCCGGCCGAGAGCAGCCCGGCCAGGGCCAGGGCGCCCAGCCCGCCCGCGGCGCTGATGCCAGCGGCCCGCCGCCAGCCCGCCTCGCGCACGGACCAGATCCCCCGGTACAGGAAGTAGGCCCCGGCGCCCAGCAGCACGTAGCAGGCCATCTGGGGGTGGCCGGCCAGCACTGCCAGGCCCAGGGCGGCGCCCAGCCCCACCACCCAGCGCCCGCCCGGGGCCTGGAAGTAGCGCTCGGCGCACCAGAGCGCCAGCGGCAGCCAGGCGCCGGAGGCGAGCGGGGTGGTCATCTCCAGCCAGGTGGCGAAGAACCCGCAAAGCATGAAGGCGAGCCCGCCCAGCAGGGCTGCTTCCCGGCTGCGCCCCAGGGCGCGCAGGAAAAGGAAGGTGCCGCCCCCGGCCGCCAGCAGGTGCAGCCAGGCCAGCCAGCCGAAGGCCGAGGCCACGGGCAGCAGCACAAAGAGCAGGTGGGGCGGGTAGAGCAGGGCGGACTGGGCATTGGCCAGGAAGGGCAGGCCGCAGGCCTGGTGGGGGTTCCACAGGGGGAGGTAGCCGGCGTGCAGGGTGCGGGCGGCGAAGGTGCGCCAGGGGTAGTACTGGGCCATAGCGTCCCAGAGCAGGGAGTTCCAGCGGGCGGGCTGCTCGCCCAGCTCGCTGCGCCAGGGTTCAAAGTGCGTCAGGAAGGACCCGGGGAGCAGCACCTGCCCGCCCACCAGCACGGGCCAGAGCAGGAGCAGGGCGGCGAGGGCCAGGGCCAGCAGGGGCCATCCCTGCCAGAGTGCGGGTTGTCCCTGCTTGGTGGGCTTGGTCATGGGTGCAGTGTGCTCAGCTCCTGGCTACGAAGGCCACGCCCACGCAAATGAGCACGATGCCTAGCCACCGCTGCCAGCCCAGCTGGTCCTTGAAGATGAAATAGGAAAGGATGGCAACAATGATGTAGGAGCTGGCGATCAGGGGATAGACGTAGCTGAGTTGGGCCGCCTTACGCAGCACCGTCAGCCAAAACAGGGAGGAAACGCCGTAGAGGACAAAGCCCAAGAAGACGTAGGGGGTGAAGATGGCCCGCAGCAGGCTGAACGCGCCGGCGTGGTTCATGCCCCATTTCATGGCCACCTGGCCGAAGCTGCCCAGCGTGACGGCGATCAGCACCAGGAGGAGAATATGCACTACCCGCGCTCCCTTCGTCAGGATTACCGCACCAGGCCGCTGCGCCCCGGCGGCAGGTACACCAGCACGGCCCGGCCGCGCAGGGCACTGACCTCGATGGGGCCCCAGTCCCGGCTGTCCTCGCTGTTGGCCCGGTTGTCGCCCACCACGTACACGTGCCCCGGCGGCACATACTCCGGCAGGGCCAGCCCGGGCGGCAGGGGCACCGCCAGCGGGCCGATCAGGGCGCCGTTGATCAGCACCAGCAGGCCCTGGTACTGGATGGCATCACCGGGCAGGCCTACCACCCGCTTCACCAGCACCTCGCCCGGGTGCACCGGCGAGGTGAAGGTCACCACCTCGTTGCGGGCCGGCAGCTGCCCGTTGCGGTAGGCAAGCTTGCAGACCAGCACGTAGTCCCCGGGCTGCAGCGCCGGCTCCATGCTGGCGCCTTGCACGATGTCGCTCTCCACCACGTAGATGCGCAGCAGGGCCACGGTGGCGGCGATCACCGCCAGTGCCAGGTATTGCCGCCACCCCCAGCGGTAGGGCTGGCGCTTTGGCGGTGGCGGCTCCTCCGGCACGGTGGGCAGCACGGGCTCGCTCATCGCCGGCTCTTGCCCCCTGCCGCCGGGCTGGTGAGCGCTGCCATATACATGCCATCTGTGCCATGCCGGTGGGGCAGCAGGCGGACAAAGCGGCCCCCCTCGCCGAAGGCGTCCGGCGGCAGGAAGGGCAGCGCGTCCCGGCAGTCCTGCGCCTGGTAGCCGGGGTGGTGGGCCAGGAAAGCGGCTACCACCTGCTCGTTTTCCTCCGGCTCCAGGCTGCAAGTAGTGTATATCAAGTAACCCCCCTTGTGAAGTAGCCCGGCCCCGGCCCCCAGCAGGGCCAACTGCAGGCCAGGCAGGGTCTCCAGCTGGCGCGGGGTCTTGCGCCAGCGGGCATCCGGCCGCCGCCGCAGGGTGCCCGTCCCCGAGCAGGGGGCGTCCACCAGCACCAGGTTGCTCTCCCCCCGGCCGGGGAGCTGGGTAGCATCGGCCACCCGGGTTTCGATCTCGACCCCCAGCCGCTGCGCCTCCTGCTCCAGCAAGCGCAGGCGAGCCGCCGACTTATCGTACGCGACCACGCGCCCCCGGCCGTCCATCAATTCCGCCAAATGGGTAGCCTTGCCGCCCACCCCGGCGCAAAGATCATCCACCCGCCAGCCGGGCAGGGGGGAGGCCAGGTAGCCCACCAGCAGGGACCCCTCGCCCTGGATGGTGAACCAGCCCTGCCGCCACGCCTGCCCCTGGCGCAGCCGCTCCGCCCCCCCGGTGACCACCAGGCAGTCGGGCGCCAGGGAGCAGGGGCGGGTGGTGATCCCCTCGGCGGCCAGGGCTTGCGCCAGCCCGTCCCGGCTGGCACGCAGCCGGTTGGCGCGCAGGGTGAGCGGGGGCGGTTCGTTGTCGGCCTGGCACAGGGCCAGCGTTTCCTGGTAGCCGTAGTGGTCCAGCCAGCGCTCCAGGAGCCAGCGGGGATGGCTGCAGCTGGCGGCCAGGTAGCCGGCGGGGTCCTGGGCAGGGTCGGGAAAGGGCACCTGGGAGGCGGCAGTGGCCAGCCGGCGGAGCAGGGCGTTCACCAACCCCGCGGTGCCGGCATGGCCGCGCCGGCGGGCAAGCTGCACCGACTGGCTGACCGCGGCTGCGGCCGGCACCCGATCCAGGAAGAGCAGCTGGTAGGCTCCCAGGCGCAGGATGGTGAGGATGGGCAGGGGCAGGTCGGCCAGGGGGTACTTGCTGAAGTGGGCGAGCACGTGGTCCAGCCGCCCCCGCCAGCGCAGGGTGCCGTCCACCAGGTTGGTGACCAGGGCGCGGTCGCGGGCAGACAGCGTGCAGGCGCCGAGGGCGGCGGCCAGGGCCTCGTTGGCTCCCTGCCCGGCTTCCACCTCCAGCAGCACCTGCAGGGTGAGCTGGCGGGAATCAGTAAGGCGGGCGATGGGGCCGCCCGCCTCTGCTTGCCCTTCCCCCGCTCCGGATGCCGGCAGGGTCAATCCGCATCCCTCATGTTGCGCAAGATGACCAGCCGCAGCAAGGAGAGCACGGCCATGGCGGTGGCGGCCACGTAGGTCCAGGCGGCGGCGTTCAGCACCGCCCGGGCGCCGGGCATCTCGTCATCCCGCAGGTAGCCGCCCCGCTCCAGCACCAGCAGCGCCCGGCGGCTGGCATTCAGCTCCACCGGCAGGGTGATCAGGGTGAAGGCCACGGCGGCGCTGAAGAGCCAGATGCCGATGTCCATCAGCGTCAGGCCCCAGCCCCCGCCGTGGGAGCCGGCGCTGAAGATGAAGCCCAGGAAGAAGAAGGGAAAGGCCAGGTTGGAGCCCAGGCTGGCCACCGGCACCAGTACGCTGCGCAGGCTCATGGGGCCGTAGCGGGTGGCGTGCTGCATGGCGTGGCCGGCCTCGTGGGCGGCGATGCCCAGGGCGGCGATGGAGGTGCTGCGATAGACCTCCTCCGAGAGGTGCAGGGTATTGTCCCGGGGGTCATAGTGGTCGGTGAGCTCCCCCGCGACGGGCTCCACCCGTACCGCCCGCAATTGCTCCTCGGCCTGGAAGGCCTTGCCGGGGGCGCCTGTCTCCACCGCCGCCACCAGATCGGCCCGGTGCAGCATTTCGTGGGCCACCTCGGCCGCCGTCTTGCCGGAGCTGGCGTACACCTGGGAATAGCGGCGGTAGGCGCCCTTGACCTTGGCCTGCGCCCACAGCGCGAACAGGAGCCCCGGGATAAGCAATAAAAAGGTGGGGTCAAGGAACATGTCACCAAATCCCCCTGTATGTTAACCCTGATTACACCACGCTGGCAGGCACCTGCGCGCCTGCCAGCCTGGCTAATGGCAGCTTACCCGGCCACGGGGGGCGGCAAACGGCGCCCACCGCGGCCCGGGCTGCCCTCTATCATACTGCAGCGGGGCTAAACCGCCAACAGTTCCTTGGCCCTATCCACGGCGGTGGCGGCGTCGGGGGCATAGCCGTCGGCCTTGATCTCGTCGGCGTAGCTCTGGGTGACGGGAGCGCCCCCGATCATCACCTTCACCTGGGAGCGGACGCCGGCGCTTTCCAGGGCCTTGATGGTTTCGGCCATGGCGGGCATAGTGGTGGTAAGCAGGGCCGAGAGGCAGATGAGGTGAGCGCCGTCCTGGGCGGCGGCGACGAAGGTTTCCGGCTTGACGTCCACGCCCAGGTCCATGATACCGAACCCGGCGCCCTCCAGCATCATGGCCACCAGGTTCTTACCGATATCGTGCAGGTCGCCCTTGACGGTGCCGATGGCGGCGGTGGCCACCGGCTGCACGCCGCTTTCGGCCAGCAGGGGCCGGAGCAGGTCCAGGCTGGCGTGCATGGCGCGGGCGGCGATCAGCACTTCCGGCACGTAGTACTCGTTGCGCTTGAAGCGGTCGCCAACCACGGACATGCCGGCGATCAGCCCTTCGCTGATGATCTGCTGCGCCGGCAGCTTGGCCTCCAGCGCCCGCCTGGTGGCGTCTGCTGCGGCGTCCCGCTTCCCTTCGATGATGGCGTTTGCCAACTCCTGGACTATCACTTTGCCTCCCTCCTGTTCTCTACCGACGAATCCTGGTCGCTTTCAGCACTGCACCGGCCCCAGCCGCATGGCATCGGTGAAGCGCTCATAGAAATCGGGGCGGCTGGAAAGCTCGACATGCCTCACCCTGGCTGCCAGCGCCTCGGCCTCCTGGCGCAGGCGGACCGAGGTGAGGGCCAGCCGCGCCCCCATGCCGGCGGCATTCCCCACCGGCTGGATCTTCCCTTCCGGCAGCGCGGGCACCAGGCCGACGGCCACCGCGCTCTGCCGGTCAATGTAGTTGCCGAAGGCCCCCGCCAGGAGCAAGGCGGCGATGTCGGCGGGCCTGGCACCAAGTTCGTCCAGCAGGATGGCCAGTCCTGCCGCCAGTGCCGCTTTTGCCAACTGGGCCTCCCGCACGTCCCGCGCCGTCAGCAGCACGGGGCCGGCCTCTCCCTGGGCCAACAGGAAGGCAGGCTGCCCCTCCCAGCTCAGCAGCCGCTGGGCCACGGCGGGCGGCACCCCCGGCGGCAACGCCTCTTTCGAGAGCAGGCGGCCATTCTCCTCCACCACCCCCAATTTCACCAGCTCTGCCACCGCGTCAATCAGCCCGGAGCCGCAGAGGCCGCGGGCGGGACCACCGCCCATGGTATGCACCACCACCTCCGGCGCCAGCCGCACCCGGTCTATGGCCCCTGCCGCCGCCCGCATGCCCTGGGAGATCTTGGCCCCCTCAAAGGCGGGCCCGGCGGCGGTGGAGCAGGCCACTACCTGCCCCCGCCAGGCGGCCATCACCTCGCCGTTGGTGCCGATGTCAATGGCCACTCGCAGGCTGTCCCCGTGTGCGAGCCCGGTGGCCAGCATCACCGCCACCGCGTCCGCCCCCACGAAGCCGGCTACAATGGGCAGCGCGTAGAGCCGGGCGGCGGCCTGGCCGGCCAGGCCCAGTTCCCGGGCGGGCAGGCGCAGGGCGGAGCTGGTGACCGGGGTGAAGGGCATGGCCGCCAACTGGTCCACAGGCAGGCCCAGCAGCAGGTGGTGCATGCAGGTATTGCCCACCACCACCAGCTCGCAAACGTCCGCCACCTGGGCATCCGCCTCTTTGCAGGCCTGCTCAAGCAGGCGGTTGATCACTCCCACCACGCTGGCTTGCAGGGCGGCGGCGCCGCCGGCCAGGGAATGCTCGATGCGGCTGATCACGTCGGCGCCAAAGGCGGCCTGCTCGTTCATGGCCGAGGCCTGGCCGATCTGCTCGCCGCTTGCCAAATCCACCAGGTAGCCGACCACGGTGGTGGTGCCCACGTCCACCGCCATCCCCAGGCAGCGAGGGTGGGTGCCGGGCACCACCCCTACCAGGCGGTCGCCCTCCAGCAGGGCGGTTACCTGGCCCCCGCCGGCACGCAGCACGGCCGGCAGCTCCCGCAGCAGGGAGAGGTCGGCGCCGGCGCGAGCGCCGGCGGCCGCGAGCAGCCGCTCCAGGTCGCCCCGGCCTTCCTCCAGGGTGGGTGCGGGCACGCGCACGGGCACCCGCTGCACGGCCGGCTGCAGGGGGGCACGGCGGCCGGCGCCGGCGGTCATGATCTTGCCTGCCAGCAGGCTTACCGCCTCCAGGGTGACGGGAGCCGCCACCTGGGCCTGGCAGCCCAGGCGCAGGCCCCGGGCGAGCTGCCGGGGGGACAGCCGCTCCCGCTCTACGGGCCCGGGGGGTACCAGCTCGCCGGCGATCACTCGCACCAGGCACTTGCCGCAGCTGCCCCGGCCCCCACAGGGGGCGTCCAGGGCCAGGCCGCCGCGGGTGGCCGCCTCGTGCACGCTGGTGCCGGGGGGCACCGCCACCCGCACCGGGGCGGCGCCGGTATGGAAGATGACGCTGATCACCGGGTCCAGGTCTCCTGCCAGCAAGTAGGGGCGCACGGCCGTGCGCCCCTGGTGGGTAGCCTGTGGGGGGACACCCTGATTATAGCCCGCACTCGGCCAGGAAAGAAAGCTGCTTGGCCGCCTCGGTGTTATCGGGCTGCAGTTCGAGCACGCGGGTGAACTCGGCTTTGGCCTGTTCGTAGTCGCCCAGCATGCAGTGGGTCTTGGCCAGGTTGAGGTGGGCGTCCAGGTAGCCGGTGCGGCACTCGATGGCCAGCTTCAGCTCCTCTGCCGAGTCTGCGAACTGGCCGATGAAGCCGTAAACCAGGCCCAGGTGCATGTGGGCTTCCGCATGCTTGGGGTCTGCCGCCAGGATGCCCTTGAACTCGGCAACGGCGCCGTCGTATTGGCCGTCATTCTTGAGAGATAGCGCACGAGCCAGCCGCTCTTGCGGGTCCGTGCCCTCGAATGCCGCCGCCAATGGCACCCCCTCTTAGGAGAGTGTCTGCCCTGGGGACACCCGGTAGCCGCGGGCGTATTCCAGGGCCCTCATGATCTTACCACTTTCTGGCTGCAACTGCTCCAGCAGCACGCAGCCGACCCCGGCGCCGACAAGAATCCCATCTCGGCTGATTTCGACCACTTGCCCTGCTGTTCCTGCAGCAGGGCACAATTTTTCGAGGGTACGGGCGCGCAGCACCTTGAGCTGCCGGCCCTCGTGCCGGGTGAGGGCTCCCGGGCGAGGAGAAAGCGCCCGCACCCGGGCCACCACCGCCGCCGCCGGCTCCTGCCAGGGGATCAGGCGCTCTTCCTTGCGCAGGGAGGGGGCCAGGGTAGCCTGGCGCTCATCCTGCGGGCGGCGGGGTGCCGTTGAGGCCACGATCAGCGCCAGGGCCGCCACCAGCAGCCGGGCCCCCATCCCGGCCAGCCGGGCCAGCAGCTCTCCCGCCGTTTCCCGGGGCCCGATGGGGGTGCACTCCTGCAGGATGATGTCCCCGGCGTCCAGGCGCTCGGTCATCCACATGATGGTGACTCCGGTCTCCTCCTCGTCGGCCATGATGGCTCGCTGCACCGGCGCCGCCCCCCGGTAGCGGGGGAGCAGGGAGGCGTGCACATTGACCGCGCCCCGCGGGGGCACGGCGAGCAGGGCGGGGGACAGGATCTGGCCGTAGGCGGCCACCACCAGCAGCTCGGGCTGGAAGTGGCGGATCTGCTCGATGCTGTCGGGGGCGGAGGCGCGCTCGGGCTGCAAGAGGGGCAGGCCCAGCTCCTGGGCGGCCGCCTTTACGGGGCTGGGCAGGGGGCGGCGGCCCCGGCCGGCAGGGCGGTCGGGCTGGGTGACCACGGCCGTCACCTGGTGGCCGGCTGCCACGAGGGCGTGCAGGCTGGGGGTGGCAAAGTCGCTGGTGCCCATGAATACCAGGCGCATGTCCCCTCCCGGCCTCAGCGGGACTTGCCCCGCCTGCTCTCGAAGACGCGAACGGCCGCCTGCAGGGTGGTGGGCTGGCGGTAGGGCTCGCCGTTCTCGTCCTCGCCCACCGCCCAGTACAGGGTATCCGGGCGCACCCGGTCTATGAACAGGGTGCCTTCCAGGTGGTCGCACTCATGCTGGATGACGCGGGCCTCCAGGCCCTGGGCGGTGCGCAGGATGCGCCGGCCCTGCAGGTTCCTGGCCTGGACGCTGATGGTGGCTGCCCGCGCCACCTCGCCGTGCAGGTTGGGCAGGCTCAGGCAGCCCTCTTCCATGATCTTCACGTCCTCCTGGGATGCGATGACGGGGTTGATCAGCACCACCAGGCCCTGCCCCACGTCATAGACCACCACGCAGCTGGGCTCGCCCAACTGGGGCGCGGCCAGCCCCAGGCCATGCGCCTGGCGCATGGCCTCGGCCATGTTGCTCACCAGGGCGCGCACCTTGGGGGTGACGCGCGGCACGGGGTGGCAGCGCTGCTTCAAGATCGGTTCGCCGTAGAGCAGGATCTCCAAGCGGTCAGTTCCTTTGCTGGTAGAGGGGGCTCATGGCCCTCAGTTTCTCCACCACCGGGGGCAGCACCTCGAGCACGCGCTCGATATGCTCCGGGATGGTGTCGCGCCCCAGGCTGAAGCGGAGCGAGCCGTGGGCCAGCTCGTGCTCGATGCCCATGGCCAGCAGCACGTGGCTGGCCTCCAGGGAGCCGGAGGTGCAGGCGGAGCCGCTGGAGGCGGCGATGCCCTCCATGTCCAGGTTGAGCAGCATGGACTCGCCTTCCACGTAGCGGATGCAGACGCTGGCGTTATTGGGCAGCCGGCGGGTGGGGTGGCCGGTGACCACCAGGTCGCTGATGCGCTCCCCCAGCCCGGCCAGCAGCCGGTCGCGCAGGGCGCTCTGGCGGGGGATTTCGGCCGCCATTTCCTGCTGGGCAATGCGGGCGGCTGCCCCCAGGCCCACCAGGCCGGGCACGTTTTCGGTGCCGGCGCGCAGGCCGCGCTCCTGCCCGCCCCCGTGGATGAGCGGCACCAGCCGCACCCCCCGGCGCACGAAGAGAGCGCCGCAGCCCTTGGGCCCGTAGAACTTGTGGGCGGCCAGGGAGAGCAGGTCAATGTTCATGGCGTGCACCTGCAGGGGCAGGTGGCCTACCGTCTGCACGGCGTCGCTGTGGAAGAGCACCCCCCGCTCCCGGCAGGCGGCGCCGATCTCCTCGATGGGCTGGATGGTGCCCACCTCGTTGTTGGCGTGCATCACGCTCACCAGCACCGTCTGGTCAGTAATCGCCTGCCGCACCTGCTCGGGCTCCACCCCCCCATAGCGGTCCACGGGCAGGTAGGTGGCCCGGGCCAGGCCTCGCTTTTCCAGGGCCTGGCAGGTGTGGAATACGGCGTGGTGCTCGGCAGCGGTGGTGACCACGTGGTTGCCCCGGTGGCCCAGGGCGGTCACCACCCCCACCAGGGCCAGGTTGTCGGCTTCCGAGCCCCCGCTGGTGAAGATGATCTCCGTGGGCTCGGCTCCCAGCAGCTCGGCCACTGCCGCCCGGCTCTCGGCCACCGCGGCGGCCGCCCGCTGCCCGAACTGGTGAATGCTGGACGGGTTGCCATACTCCTCCGCCCAATAAGGCAGCATCGCCTCCTGCACCTGGGGGTGCAGCGGGGTGGTAGCGGCATGGTCCAGGTAGATGCGCGACACGGTATCCTCCTATCACCGGTGGGGGCAAGCCCCAGCCATCTTAAGTCCGGGCAGGGGTGATGTCAAGCAAAGTGTTTAACCAGGTGAAAGATTTTGGGGCCCGCTCAGGTGGCCAGGTGCTGGCGCAGGTAGCGGCGCAGGGAGAGCCCGCTGCCCACCACGCCCAGCAGCACTCCCGCCCCCAGCATCCAGGCGCTCACGTCCACCATGATCCAGGGCGAACTGAGGGGCAGGAAGGGCAGCAGCGTGCCCCAGGTGCGCAGCAGGTAAGCATAGCCCCCGGCCACCAATCCGGCTGCCAGCAGGGCTCCCAGCAGGCCGTGCGCCGCTCCCTCCAGCAGGAAGGGGCCGGCGATGAAGGCGGGGGTGGCCCCCAGCAGCTGCATGATCTCCACCTCCCGGCGGCGGGCATGCAGGGTGAGGCGGATGGTGTTGTGGATGATCACCAGGGCCACCAGCATCAGGTAGGCGGACATGGCCAGGGAGGCGGCAGTGACGGTGCGTTTGACCATGGTGAGGGCGCGGATGGTATTCCGGTCCTGCACCACGGTGCGCACCCCGGACAGGCGCTGGGCGGTCCGGGCTACGGAGGCCAGGGCTTCCGGGCGGTCGCCCCAGACCTTGATGGCATCGGAGAGGGGATTGGGGATATCGAGCAGGGCGGGATCGCAGCGCAGCTGCTGGCGCAGGCGGTCAAATCCCGCCTCCTTGGTCACCAGGGCAGCGTGGCGCACCCCCTCCAGGCGGGAGAGCTGGCGGGCGACGGCCCGGGCCTGCTCGCGGCTGGCCTCGCGGTCCATGTACACGCTCACCTGTGCCTGGTCGGCGGCGGCGCTGGCCCAGGTTTTCAGGTTGCGCATGCAGACGCTGCTGGTGCCCAGCAGCAGCATGGCCATGAGCACGGTGCCGGTGGCAGCCAAGCTCATCAGGGCATGGCGGCGCAGGTTCTGGGCGGCCTCCCGCAGCCAGAAGTCGAGGGTCCTCACTCGCTCTCCTCCGGGCCGTAGCCGCCGACGGCGTCCCGGGTTACCCGGCCGCCGTGGATGGCGACCACCCGCCGCTGCATCTGGTCCACGATGGCCCGGTCATGGCTGGCCACCACCACCGTAGTGCCGTTCAGGTTGATGCGGCCGAGCAGGTCCATGGTTTCCTGCGAGGTCTGGGGATCCAGGTTGCCGGTGGGCTCATCCGCCAGCAGCAGGGGGGGGTGGTTGATCAGGGCGCGGGCGATGCACAGCCGCTGCTGCTCGCCCGCCGAAAGCTGGGAGGGGAAGCAATCGGCCTTGTGCTCCAGGTTGGCCTGCGCCAGCAGCTCAGTCAGGCGGCGGTGGATCTCCTGGCGGGAGGTCCCCACCACCTGCAGGGCGAAGGCGAGGTTTTCCCAGGCGGTCTTGTCCGGGAGCAACTTGAAGTCCTGGAAGACCACGCCCAGCTCCCGGCGCAGGTGGGGCACCCGCGAGTGGGGCATGCGCCCCACGTCCTTGCCGTTAACGATCACCTGGCCCGTGGTGGGCAGCACCTCCCGGTAAGCCAGGCGGAGCAGGGTGGACTTGCCCTCGCCGGTGGGCCCTACCAGGAAGACGAACTCCCCCTTGCCGATGGTGAGCGTAACCTCGTGCAGGGCGTGGGCGCCGTTGGGGTAGATCACGGATACCTGGTGGTATTCGAGCATAGCGCCTCGCGCACCCCGGGCGGCATTATACCCCGCCCCGGCTCAACCGGCAAGCAAGGGCGCCCGCTTCTGTGCCATTGACGGGAGCGGGCGCAGGGGTTAGGCTGGCGGTAGGCGGCCAGGGCCATGTCCGCGTTTGCTGCCAGCAGGCGGCGCATTGTGCGCTTTCCGAACTGCCGGGCGGGCGGGCGGGAGGTATACTGGCGCCGGCAAATTGCTGCGGCAAAGAGGTGTGCCCATGAGACCGAGTCATTGGTGGTGGCTGCTGCTGGCCCTGGCGTTGACGGCGGGCATGGTGCCCGTGCTTTCCGGGTGTGGGGGCGAGCCGCGGCTGCTGAGCACTCAAGACGAGATCGCCATCGGCCGGGATGCGGCGGGGCAACTGGAGCGCCGTTACGGGCTGGTCAGCGACCCTGCTCTCACCGGCCGGGTGGAGCGGGTGGGCAGCCGCATCGTCACCGTGGTGCCCAACCGCGGCACTTATCCCTGGCGCTTCCGGGTGCTCAACACCACCGAGGTGAACGCCATGGCCCTGCCCGGCGGGTTTGTCTATGCCACCCGGGGCCTGCTGGAGGTGGGGCTGTCGGAGGCGGAGCTGGCAGGGGTGATGGCACACGAAATCTCCCACGTCAGCCGCCGCCACAGCGCCCGCCTGCTAGAGCAGGCGATGGGGGCCGAGCTGCTGGTAGGCATCGCCACCCGGGGCCGCGGCACCACCCTGCGGCAGGCGTCCAACGTGGCGGTGGAACTGGTGCTGCTCAAGGGCTACCGCGGCTATGAGAACGATTCCGACCGCTGGGGGACCATTTACGCCTACCGGGCTGGCTTTGACCCGGCGGGCCTGCTGGATTTCCTGCGGCAACTGCAGACCCGGGAGGGGCGGGAGCCCGCGCGCTGGACCACCTTCCTGAGTACCCACCCGGTGACCTCTGACCGCATCAACCGGCTGCAGAACCTGGTGGCGGAGATCCGGGCGGGCCAGGTGAGCTAATCAGAGGCGGATCAGCAGGTGGTTGCCTGCCTCCAGCCCCAGGCGCAGGGTCTGAGGGCGGCCGGCGATCTCCGGGGGCAGGTGCAGCTCCACGTGTTTGTCCTCCGGGGCCCCGATAAAGATCACCGCCTCCTCGCCCCGGCGCAGGGCTATCAGGTGGTCCTGTTCCTGGGGCCGGAAGAGGGGGGTGACGTCCTCGGGAAAGACCTCCACGGGCAGGTCGCTGGTGACCGGGATGGTGCTGAACAGCGTGTCCCTGGCCACGAACATGGTGACATGGTTGCCCCGCCAGGGCAGGGAGCGCACCCCGGCCCAGTGCCAGTGCGGGGGCAGGTGGGGGTTGACCGCCAGGTGGGGACCGGGCTCGATGCCCAGCAGCCCCTCCAGGCCCAGCCACAGGTAGGTGGCGGGCATCCAGGGCGACAGGGACATGCCCCGGCTCTCGAAGTTCTCGCCGTGCAGGCATTCCGGGAACTGGCCGGGCACCACGTTGCGGTACTGGCGGGGGATCGGTACTTCGCTCAGCCGGTAGATGTTCTCCATCCCCTCCACCAGCTTCTCGGGGTAGAGCTTACGGCTGGCATAGGCCACCCAGGCGGTGAGGTTGGGCCAGATGCCGCCGGTGAGGCGCATGCCGTATTCCGGGTCATAGCCGGGCTGGTTCTTGCCCACCGTGCGCACCCCAAACGGGGTCCAAAACTCGGGATCATAGAGGGCGAGCAGGGTGCGCCGGGTCATCTCCTCGTCGGCCACCCCGAACATGAGGGGGAAGACCATGTCGCCGGTGAGCTGCTCGTGCGCCTGGCCGGAGGTGTCAATGTTCACCAGGTAGAGGCCGGTGCGGGGGGAGATCAGCCAGCGGTTGATGCGTTCCCGGAGCTGCTCGGCCTCCGCGGCCCACTTGCGCTGCTCCACCACGTCCCCCAGCATCCCCGCCATCTGCGAGAGCAGCGAAAAGGCGGCATAGGCCTCGGCGTTGATCTCCGTCACCGCCCCGTTTTGCTGGTAGCCGGGGATGATGTTGCGCCAGCCGGCGATGCCCCACAGGTTGGCCTCGTCGCTGGTGCAGTAGATCAGCCCCTGCTCACCCAGGCGCTGGGAGAGCAGGTAGGCGGCGGCATCCCGGGCCAGGGGGTAAAGGCTGCGGATGAACTCCTCGTTGCCGGTGGTGGCCAGGTGGTGCCAGACGGAAATGATGAACAGGGGAGTGTCGTCGTTGACATTGAGCCCGTAGTCATAGCGGTAGGGCGGCACCTCGCAGCAGAGCACGTACTCGGTCATCTTGCCCGTGGGCTCCACCGCGCTGTGGGCCATCAGCTCGAGCATGCCCAGGGAGAAATCGGGCATCAGGTAGTCCGACCCCAGGATGAACCAGGCGGCGTCCCGGACCACCATCACGTCCTGCGGCGGGTCATTGGTGAACCCCCAGCCGCAGGGATAGCGCACACGCTGGCGGGCCATGTTGATCTTGGACCAGGCCAGGCCGCGGTTGACCAGGGCGCTGGGGGTGATGAGGTGGGTGGTGTGGTCGAACCCTTCCCACCAGGCGGTGGTCCTGGCCACCTCCCGCGCCAGGGCCTCCGGCTGCAGGTTGAGGTGGGCGCGGGCGGGGGCCTCCCCCTGGTTGGAGAAGGTCATGGTGAAGTGCAGGCGCCGCCGCTCCCCGGGGGCGAGGGAGAAGGGGGCGGTCACGAACTGTACCCCCTGGTCGTCGAAAAAGCGCTCCAGGATGGCCACGTCTGCCGCCAGCACCCGCACCTCGTCCGGCCGGCCCAGGGTGGTGCTCACCACCTGGTCGTCCACCACCTTTGACTGCACCCGCTTCAGCTTCTGGTAGAGGTCGGGCACCTTGCTGAACTGCAGCCAGGCCCGCTCCGGGTAGCGAATGTCGCCGGTGACCACCAAGGAGTGCTCCTGCCCGCCCTGGTTGTGCACGTCCAGCAGGAGGTAGATCACCCGCCGGTAGTCCACGTTCTCGGGGGTGAGGAAGGTCTTATCAATGCGCACCTCGTTGGCCTGCAGGGTGGTGGTCTGGGTGGCGCTGGCCAGGGTGGTGACCGTGGGCTGGGCGGGCACCCCGTCCACGTACACGTTGAGCGCCCACTTGCCGCAGTAGTGCTGGTCATCGGCTGCCGACCAGACCCCGGCCACGTCCGTGGTGGCATGCAGGCGGGCGAAAAGCTCCTCGTTGCTGTAGCTGCCGCCTATGAGCAGGTGCTCGGTGGGGTAGACGTATTCCAGTCTCATGGCCGGCTCTTGCTGCCCCCCTGTTTCACCAGGCGTGCGATGAACACCAGGCGCAAGTTCTTATCGCGCAGCAACCGGCGGATGCGGGCGCAGACGGTGAGGCGGCTGCGATCGCCGGCCAGGGAGAAGGAGCGGGTGCGGCCGATGCCCACCGCCCGCAGGTAGCGGGCGCCCACCAGCTCCTCGCACTCGCCGGCGACGGTGGCTTCCTCCCGGCCCAGGCGCAGGGCCAGGCCGTGGGCGGTGTCCACGGTGGACGGGTTGTCATAGAAAAGGCAGAGCAGCTCGGCCTTCACCAGGCTGTTGATGCCGGAGGCGAGCATGCGCTCGACTTCCTCTATGACCAGGCCTTCTTTTGACCGGTAGCCCATGCGCGGTCTGCGGGAACCTGCAGCCTCCACTCCTCCAGTGTGAGGTGTGAGGCCAGGTAGGCAAGGGTGGATTCCGCGCCCTGGTTTTGATTAACGCCCTCGGGGGTGAGTCCATCGAAACAGGCGCCGCTGTGGGGGTTGTAGAGGGGGACATGGTGCAGGTTCTGCCCCAGGAACCAGCTGATCGCCTGCCAGGCCAGGTCCAGGTAGCGCTGGTCACCCAGGCAGCGCCAGGCAGAGCGCAGGCAGCGCACCAGGGACTCGGCCTCCTCGGGCTGCTGGTCAAAGAGGGCGCGCCGGCTGCCCCGGGTGTACCAGCCGTCGGTGCCCACTGGCACCAGCTTGCCCTCGCTCAGCACCACGCCCACCAGGAAATCGAGCGACTCCTGGCCGAGGCGCAGGTACTCGGGATCGCCCAGCATCTGGTAGGCGAGGAACATGGCCTCGGGCAGGGAGGCGTTGGCGTAGGTGAGCACCGCCTCAAACCAGTGCCAGCCGGGGCCGGATTCCAGCCGGTAGCCGGTGCGCAAGGCGTCGGCGTGCATGCGCACCTGCCCGGCCAGCTCCTGGTCGGGGGTGCCCTCGCTCAGGTGGTAGATGCCCCGGATCACGCCCGCTCGGCCCCGGGGGGAGGTGAGGCGCTGGGCGTGGGGGTAAAGGCGGGCGAACATGTGCTGGGCAGCCCGGCGCATGCTCTCGGGGAGCAGGGAATTGGCCGCCACCCCGCAGGCCCAGGCGGCCCGCCCCTGGCAGTCCTGTGAGCCGTCCTGGTCCAGGTAGGTCATGTCATAGCCCACGTAGTTGCGGAAGCGGCCGTCTGCCCGCTGCGTATAGAGCAGAAAGGACAGGTAGAGCGCGGCCAGGTGCAGCAGCTCCCGGTCGCCGCTGAGGCGGTAGCGCTCCGTCACCACCACCAGCGCCCGGCTGTTGTCATCGGTGGTGTAGCCGCTCTTGCGGTTGGGCACGCTGTAGAGGGCGTGCTGGATAATGCCCCGGCCATCGCTGAGCAGGCGCAGGTGGTCGAGGTTGAGCGGGGGGGGCCGGTGGTGCAAACTACGCTCCCCCCTTCTTGCCCAGGCTGGCCGCGGGCTGGGCGTAAACCGGCAGGCGAGCAGGCGCGGGCAGGGGCACCGTGCGCTGCGCCAACCCCATGAACATGGTCAGGTATTCCTCTGCCACCTGGCTCCACACCATCTTGCGCCCCAGCCGGTAGGCCTTGGCCGCCATCAGCTGGCGCAGGTAGTCATCCTCCAGCAGGATGTTCACGCAGTCGGCGATGGCGCTGCTGCTGCAAAAGTCCACGATCATGCCCCGGCCGTTGCGCAGCAGCTCCATGGCGTACAGGTAGGGGGTGCTGACGATAGGCTTGCCCGCCCCCATGGCATAGGCCAGGGCCCCGCTCACCGCCTGTTGCGGGTTCAGGTAGGGGGTGACGTAGATATCGCTGGCGGTGAGGTAGGCGATCAGCTCCGGCTTGCTCAGGTAGCGGTTCTGGAAGTGGACGTGGCGGCTCAGGCCCAGGCGCTCGATGCGCTGGGCCAGCTGCTCCCGGTAGCTTTCGCCCTGGTGGCGGCGCACCCCGGGGTGGGTCTCGCCCAGGATCAGGTAGCTGACCTGGGGGTGGCGGCGCACCACCTCGGGCATGGCGTCCACTGCGTATTCGATGCCCTTGCCCGGGTTGATCAGGCCGAAGGTGGAGATCACCGTCCGTCCGCTCAGCCCCAGCAGCCTTTTGTAGCGCCCGGCCAGCTTGGGGTGAAAGGTGGGCACCCCGTGGTGGATGAAGTGGATCTTGGCCAGGGGCACCCCGTATTGCTCGGTGAGCATCTGGGCGCTGATGCTGTTCATCACCACCACTGCCTGGCAGAGCCGGGCCAGTTCTCGCATCACCTGCTGCATGCGCTCCTCCGCTTTGGCCAGCACGGTGTGCAAGACCACGGCCGCCGGCTTCTCCAGCGCCCGCAGGAATTGGAGCAGGTAGCTGCCGTATTCGCCCCCAAAGATGCCAAACTCGTGCTGCACCACCACGACCCCGATCTGGCTGCGGTTGACGTAGTCGGCGGCCGCCAGGTAGTCGCTCAGGGAGTGCTGGTCAAGCTGGTAGGTCACTTCCGGGGGGTAGCGCTTGGCCGCGCCGTCGGGGTTGATGGCCAGGATCTGGGCGGGGGCGATCACCCGGGACTGGTTGAGGGCGGTCGCCAGGTCCTGGCAGAAGGTGGCGATGCCGCACTCGGTGGGGGGGTAAGTGCTCAGGTAAGCCACGTTCAGGCCATGCAAGGCCTCCTTGGGCTTGGGAAAGGCTCTGGCCAACTGCATATCGGTCCTCCTGTTCGCGCCAGGCACTTGCTCGGCGGCGCCAGGTTGCAGGCGGTCCCCACTCTCAGCCGGGAAGGGTCACTGCCCACTACATCCCTCCGGCAAGGTCACGGCGGGGAATTCCGCCAGCTTCCGGTATACAATCTGGCACATTTGGGCCAGCCCCTCGGGAGTCTGGGCCTCAAAGCGCAGGGTCAGGTACGGGTTGGTATTGGAGGCCCGCACCAGGGCCCACCCCTGGGGGAAGGTGATGCGCACGCCATCAATGTCGAGCGTCGGGTACCGGGCGCGGAAGTAGTCTGCCACCGCCGCCACCACCTGGAACTTGACCTCGTCCGGGGTGGGGGCCTTCAGCTCGGGGGTGGCGTAGGTCCGGGGCACCGTCGCCCAATGTGCCGACAGCGGCTTAGCCTCCTGGGAAACCACCTTCAGCAGCCGCACCGCCGCCATGGTGGCGTCATCAAAGCCGTAGTAGTCCTCGCCAAAGAACATGTGCCCGCTCACCTCGCCCGCCAGCAGGATGCCGTCCTCCCGCATCTTGCGCTTGGCCAGGGAGTGGCCCGTCTTCCACATGAAGGGCACGCCGCCGTGCTGGCGGATATCGTCCAGCAGGGCCTGGCTGGACTTCACGTCCATCATCACCCGCTCGCCCGGGTGCCGCTGCAGGAAGTCGCGGGCCAGGATCATCAGCACCCGGTCTGCCGCCTGGTGGTGGCCCTGCTCGTCAATCACACCCAGGCGGTCACCATCGCCGTCAAAGGCCAGCCCCAGGTCGGCCTTCTGCTCCACCACCAGCCGCTCCAGGTCCGCCAGGTTCTCCTCCATCTCCGGGTCGGGCAGGTGGTGGGGGAAGCTGGGGTCGGACTCGCAGTAGAGCGGGATCACCTGCACCCCGATGCGCTCCAGGATCTGCGGCGAAAACAGGCTGGCGGTGCCGTTGCCGCAGTCCACCGCCACCCGCAGGGGGCGGGCCAGCCGTCCCTGCGCGGCCAGGAAGTCGGCATATTCCGTGGCCACGGACCGCTCCTGCACCGAGCCGGCGCCCTGCCGAAACTGGCCTGCCTCGGCCAGCCGCCGCACCTCCTGGATCTGCTCCTCGGCGATGGCGGCGGCTCCTGCTGCCACCAGCTTCATGCCGTTGTAGGCCACCGGGTTGTGGCTGCCGGTGACACTGATCCCCCCGTCCAGCCCCCAGTGCGCCACCGCGAAATAAAGCATGGGCGAGAGCGCCAGCCCCAGGTCCACCACCTGCGCCCCGGTCGCTGCCAGGCCGCGGATGACGGCCTGCTGGAGCTGCGGGGAGCTGTCCCGGTTATCCAGCCCCACCGCCAGCCGGGGGCCGCTGATAGATTGTAGGTAGGTGCCATAGGCCCGGCCGATGATCTCGGCGGTGGCAGGGGTGAGGTCGGTGCCCACCACGCCCCGGATGTCATAGGCGCGAAACATGTTGGGATTCAGGGCTACTTGCACTCATTTACCTCCCCGGGCGGGGGCTCCTCGGCCAACGCCTGGTCCGCGTGCTGGGCGCCGGCCGCAACCTGGCAGCCCACCCCCACCACGCAGTCCACCAGGCGGCAGCCCGCCCCCAGCACCGCGCCCGGCCAGACCACGCTGCCGCTGGCGGTGGCGCCGGGTTCCACCACCACCCCGTCGCAAAGCACGGTGTGCGGCCCCACGGTGGCCCCCTCCCCCACCCGGCAGCTGGTCCCCAGCACCACGGGTGGGATGAGCCGGGCGCGGGGGTGCACCTGGCTGTCTGCCGCCACCCACACTCCCGGGGCGGCCTGGCGGCCGGGCATGGGCACCTGGATGCGGCGGGAGAGCACGTCCAGGTGGGCCTGGCGGTACTTGGGCACGGTGCCGATGTCAATCCAGTAGCACTCGGTGCGGTAGCCATAGACCGGCTGCCCATGGGCGATGGCGGGGGCCAGGAACTGGCGCTCCAGGTTGAAGGGCGGGGGCGGCATCATCGCCAGCGCCTCCGGCTGCAGCAGGAAGACCCCCACGTTCACGTGGTGGCTGGTCACCTGCTCGGGGTGGGGCTTTTCCACCCAGCGCAGGATGCGGCCGTCGGGGGCGGTGTCGAGCATGCCGAAGGGGGTGGGGTCCTCCACCCGGGAGGCCGCCACCGTGACCAGGGCGCCGCTTTCCCGATGCAGCCGGAACACGCCTTGCAGGTCCAGGTCGGTCAGGATGTCGCCGTTCACCACCAGGAACGGCTCCTGCAGCAGCGCCTCGCAGTTCTTGATGGCGCCGCCGGTGTCCAGCGGCTGGTCCTCCACCACATAGGTAAGGCGCACGCCCAGGTCCTGGCCCTCATGGAAATAGCCCCGGATAGACTCGGGCAGATATCCCATGGTGAGGATCACCTCGCTCACGCCGTGGCGGCGCAGCCAGGTGATCATGTGCTCCAGGAAGGGGCGGTTCATCATGGGCACCATGGGCTTGGGCACCGCGTAGGTAAGCGGTTGCAGCCGGGTTCCCTTGCCTCCTACCAAGATCAACGCTTTCATGGGCCGACTCCTGGATGCACCGGGTCACCCGCGAAACTGCGCACGGTAGCCATGCGGCGGCAGCCGCGCCCGATTCTAAGGCGGCGGCTGTCAGGGTGTCAACACAGGCGGCGTCCCGGTTACCTCCATGCTTGTGCAGCCTTGAGGGCAGAGGGGCCTGCCTGCCCTGGGGCCGATGCCCGCAGTGCGCAGGGCAAGCCACCCTCTATCAGGATACCCGGTTGTGGCCTCCCCGTCCGTACAGGTTTTGGCCAATTTCTGTTGCGGTCAGGCGGCGCTGTCCCCCTGCGGGGCGGGGGGGGCGCTGATCGCCCGGCAGGCCGGGCGACGTGGCGCGGCCAGGATGCAGCGTTGTTGCAGCGTGTCCACACGGCCCCGACCCCGGGCGGTGCGCGGGCGGGCGGGCTGGTTACAATCTTGCTGCCCGGCTGGCCGGGACACCCAGACAGGGGGGTCGCGCCGTGCTGCAACGCCTGAGTGAACTTGAGATTGAAAACTACACCATTCCTGAAGCCCAGGATGTGCGGGGCTGGGACGTAATAGATGCGCAAGATAACCTGGTGGGGGAGGTGGACGACCTGCTGGTGGACCGGGAAAGCAGCACCGTGCCTTACCTGATCGTGGACGTGGGAGGGCTGTTTGGCATCGGCACCGACACCTGCGTGGTCCCCATGCAGGCGGTGGCTGCCCTCTCGGAAACCGAGGAGCTGCGCATCAACCGCGGCGTGGACCAGATGCGGGACGCCCCTTCCTTTGACGAGGATGACGAACTCAGCGACGAATATTTCGACCGGGTAGCCGAGTTTTACGGCGTGCCTGCCTTCATCCCCACCGGCGCCGCCCGCTGACTGCCCGCCCGGCGGGGCAGGAGGGCGGCGCGCGGCGCCGAATGCTAACCCCAGCCGGGCCCCGCCCGGCACTAGGCAAGGAGGTTGTGGCCAAGGCAGGCCGGGGCACACCGGCGGCGAGGCAGCGGCGCCCGGCAGCTCTCCTCCCTATATTTCGTGGCCGCCCACCCCACCGCACGGCTCCCGCCGCGCCTGCCGGCGAGGCAGATGCCAGGTTTTCGCGAGAAGACGAGCAAGTTTTTCGCGCTCCGGGGGCAGTCGGGCGCTGCCGGCGGACAGGCCCTTTCCTACCTGGAGATCGCCTGCGCCACCGTGCTGGGCGTGGAGGTGGAAAAACTGGCGCCGGCGCGGCGGGAGCTGGACGTTTTCCACGGCAGCGTGCCCTGGGGCGACGAGCCTTGCCCCTTGTGGGTGGTGGAAACCTTTTACGGCAGCGTCGTGCACCTGCAGGCCCCCCTGCTGGAGGCGGTGCAGGCGGCGCTGGATGCCCACCCGGACGAGCTGGTGCTCTCCACCTCGGGCCGGAGCCGGCTGCTCACTGCCGTGCTCCAGCTCACCCCCATCTCCTCGCTCTGGGAGAACATGAACCTGTACACCGATCGCGCCCACTTCGTGCCCTGGCAGCAGCACCCGGTAGTGGCGCTGGGCGGGCGCAGTGTGTGGCTGCGCTGGATCCGCACCCAGGAGCCGGTAGGCGAGGACCAGATGGAGGCCAGCTTCGGCGTGAAGGTGGGAGGGCAGGTGGTTTCCTACGCCGACGTGAAGCGCCGCACCGACCAGGCCTGCTCCATTGGCTGCTGGACCGATCCCCCTTACCGCAACCGGGGCATGGGGCGCTCGGCGGTGTCGGCGGCCACTCGCCACGTCCTGGCCACCGGCCGGGTGCCCCTGTATATCACCGACAAGGGCAATGCCGCCTCCCTGGCGCTCTGCCAGTCGCTGGGGTACCAGAAATTCGGGGAGGACCTTTACTGCTTCCGGCCCAAATAGACAGGTAGGCCCGGCCCTGGCGGCCCGGCCGGAAGGAGGCAGGACATGGCAGGCAACTTCCAACCTCGGGGCATCATCGCCCCGCTTCTCACCCCCTTTGACGCCGAGGGCCGGCTCGACCCGGCGGGCGCGGCGCGCCTGGTGCAGTGGCTGGTGGACCGGCGGGTGGTCTCCGGCGTCTTCTGCCGCAGCGGCATGGGGCAGATGTTCACCTTCTCGCTTGAGGACGCCCGGCAATTGGTACGGGCGGTCACCCAGGCTGCTGCCGGCCGCCTGCGCGTGTATGCGGGCTGCACTGGCGAGTGGAACCGGGACCTGGCGGCCCGGCCTGACCCTCAGCGCTACACCGAGCAGAGCATTGAGCTGGCCGCCTATGCCCGGGAGCAGGGGGCAGATGCCGCGGTGTTCATCATGCCCGAGGCGCTGACCGCCCCGCCCGGGCGGGAGCTGGAGGAGGTGATCTTTGACTACTTCGCCACTATCGCGGGGGCGGTGGAGATCCCGCTCTTTATCTACCAGGCGCCGGGGCTGGCGCCCGCCTACAACATGACCCCCTCCCTGCTGCGGCGGCTGCTGGCGCTGCCCTCGCTGCGGGGGATGAAGGTCTCCACCCAAAGCCACCAGGTGTTCGACCCCCTGGCAGAGGCGGCGCAGGGTGCCGAGCACTTTTCCCTGATCGCCGGGGCCGAGCATTTCTACCTGGAGGCGCTGCCCCTGGGAGCGCGGGGGTGCATCGGGGGCGGCTGCATGACCCACCCGGAGATGATCTTTGCCATCGGCCACCACTACCACCGGGGCGACCTGGCGGCGGCCCAGGCAGCGCAGGAGGACACGCTTGCCACCCTGCGCGCGGTGGGGGAGCTCAAGGTGGAGGGGGCGGTGGCGGGCAAGCTCTACCTGGCCGCCAAGGGCTACGCCTGCCAGCCCTACCGGCGCCCGCCCGGCACGCCTCTGCCCAGCGCCGAGCAAATGGCCGCCTACACCGAGCTGTTGGACCGCCGCGTGGCGCCCTACCGGGAGGCGGTGGCCCGGGGCGAGCTGGCGCTGTAGGATGGTGGGCGCTCGTGCTATAATAGGCGCACGAGGCGGATGATGCGCGTATTGGGCGTGGACCCCGGGCTGGTGGCCACCGGCTACGGCCTGGTGGAGCGGGTGGCTGGCCGCTGGCAGGTGGTGGCCTGCGGCACGGTGCGGCCGCAGGGCAAGGAGCTGGGAGAGCGGCTGCTGGAGCTACAGCGGCTATTCTCTCCCCTGTTTGGGCAGCTGTGCCCGCAGGTGGTGGCCCTGGAGGACCTGTATTCCAGCTACCAGCACCCGCGCACCGCCATTCTCATGGGCCATGCCCGGGGGGTGGTTTGCCTGGAGGCGGCCCGGGCCGGGCTGCTGGTGGTCAGCTATTCGCCCTCCCAGGTGAAGCGGGCGGTGGTGGGCACCGGTCGGGCCACCAAAACGCAGGTGGCGTGCATGGTGGCCACCCGCCTGGGGCCGTTCTCGCCCACCCCAGATGAGCACGGCTGGGATGCCCTGGCCCTGGCGGTCTGCCACCTCTCCCGTGACGGCCAGCGCCGCCTGTCCTGGAGCACTCATGATCGCACGCCTTAGCGGCCGCATCCTGGAGCGCACGGCCAACTCGCTGGTGGTGGAGGCGGGGGGGGTGGGCTACGAGGTGCTGGTGCCCACCGGGATCATGCCCTCCCTGCCTGGGGAGCCGGGCGGCCAGGTGGACCTGATCATCTACCACTACCTGCAGATCGAGCACACCCGGGGCCTGCCCGTGCTGGTGGGGTTCCGGCACGAGCTGGAGCGGGATTTCTTTGAGCAGTTTCTGCGCCTGGCGGGCATGGGCCCCCGCTCGGCGGTGAAGGCGCTGGCCCTGCCCATCAGCCGCATTGCCCAGGCCATCGAGCTGGGCGATGTGCGCGCCCTGCAGTCCCTGCCCGGGGTGGGGATGCAAAAGGCGCGGGAGATCGTGGCCCGCCTGCAGGGCAAGGCCGGCCGCTTTTGCCTGATCAAGCAGGAGCCGGGGCAGGTGCCGGCGCCGGTTTCCGACCTGCGCCAGGACGCCGTCGAGGTGCTGGTGACGCTGGGGCACGCCCGGGGGGAGGCGGCGGAGATGGTGGCCCGCGCCTGCAAGGACGGGGTGCCGGAGACCCTGGAGGAGCTGCTCAACCTGAGCTATCGCAAAGAGGCCTAAATGGAGGAGCGCCTGATCGGCCCCGGCGAGCTGCCGGAGGACCAGCAGCTATGTGTGCGCCTGCGTCCCACCCGGCTGGCCGAGTTCGTGGGCCAGGAGCAGATCAAAGAGAACCTGGCCATCGCCCTGGAGGCCGCCCGCCAGCGGGGCGAGCCCCTGGATCACGCCCTCTTCTACGGGCCGCCCGGCCTGGGGAAGACCACGCTCGCCCATATCATCGCCGCCGAGCTGGAGACCACGGTGGTGTCCGCCTCCGGCCCGGCCCTGGAGCGGCCCGGCGACCTGGTGGGGATCCTCACCAACCTGGAGCCGGGGCAGGTGTTTTTCATTGACGAGATTCACCGCCTGCCCCGGGCGGTGGAGGAGTACCTGTACAGCGCCATGGAGGACTTTCAGGTGGACTTTGTGGTGGACCGGGGGCCTTATGCTCGCACCATCAAGCTCACCCTGAAGCCTTTCACCCTGGTGGGGGCCACCACCCGGGGCGGGCTGCTCACCGCGCCCCTGCGGGAGCGCTTCGGCATTTTTCACTACGTCGATTTCTACGCCCAGGACGACCTGACCGCGATCGTGGTCCGCTCCGCCCGGCTGCTGGGGGTGGAGGTGGTGGCGGCGGCGGCGGCAGAGATGGCCCGGCGCTCCCGGGGCACGCCCCGGGTGGCCAACCGGCTGCTGCGCCGGGTGCGCGACTACGCCCAGGTGAGGGGGGAGGGGCAGGTGCAGTGGCAGCATGCCGACGAGGCGCTGCGCATGCTGGGGGTGGACGAGGGCGGCCTGGATGAGCTGGACCGCAAGGTGCTGCGCACCATCATCGAGTACTACCGGGGGGGGCCGGTGGGGCTGGATGCGATCGCGGCCACCCTCTCCGAGGAGTCCGACACCCTGGAGGAGACGGTGGAGCCCTTCCTGCTCAAGATCGGCTTTCTGGCCCGCACCCCTCGGGGGCGCAAGGCGACCGAGCGCGCTTACCAGCACCTGGGCCTGGTGCCTCCTGCGGACCCGGTCCAGCCTCGCCTCTTCTGACTCCCTGTTTCACGTGAAACGTCCCCTAAACGGGGCCCAACGCCTCGATCACGCGGTCCATCGCCTCCAGGTCTGCCGGCGGCAGCAGCACTGCTCCCCCGGCGGCGGTGGTGGCCTGCGCGGGATTGCGCACCCCCACCAGGGCGGTGGTCATGCCCGGCCGGCTGAGGGCCCAGGCGATGCTGAGCTGGGTCTGGTCCAGGCCATACTGCTCCCGCCAGGGGGCCAATTGCTGCAGCATGGCGTTGATGCGGGCCAGCTGCTCCGGGGCAAACCGGCTCTTGCCCGCCCGCTGGTCGCCGGGGCCGAACTGGCGCGCCGGCGTCATCTTGCCGGTGAGCAGCCCCAGCGCCAGCGAGGAGTAGGAGAGCACCCCGATCCCCTGCTGGTGGCAGAAGGGGAGCAGCTCCGCCTCGATCTCCCGGTCCAGCATGTTGTAGAGCGGCTGGTTGGAGGCCAGGGGCCCCTGCGTCAGGTACTGCTGCATCTGCGGGAGGTCGCAGTTGCTCACCCCGATAGCCCGGATCTTGCCCTCCTGCTGCAGGGCCAGCAGCGCCTCCATGGTATCGGCGATGGGGGTGGTGGGGTCCTGCCAGTGGGTCTGGTAGAGGTCGAGGTAGTCGGTGCCCAGCCGGTGCAGGCTCTGCTCCGCCTCATAGCGGATGCTTTCCGGGCGCAAGTTGCGGAAGACTCGCCTCCGGTCCCGCTCAAAAAAGAGCTGCCCCTGGTCGCCGTGCCAGGCCAGGCCCACCTTGGTGGCCAGCACCACTTGCTCCCGGGGGCGGCCCTGCAGGGCCCGGCCGACGATCTCCTCGGAGCGGCCGAAGCCGTACACGGGGGCGGTGTCAATCAGGTTAAGGCCGGCGTCCAACCCGGCGTGCAGGGCGGCGATGGCGCTTTTCTCGTCGGTGCCTCCCCACCAGGTGCCCCCGATGGCCCAGGTGCCCATGCCCACGGCTGACACCTTGATCCCCGATTTGCCCAGCTCCCGGTACAGCATAGCGGTTACCTCCCCGGCATTGGCGCTGGGAGGGTATTTCGCAGCCGGGGCGGCGATGCCTGCTGGATAGCGCGCTACGGGAACCTGCGCCCTGGGCCGGGCGCTTGGTGTTGTGATTGCAGGTCATGCCCAGGCCGCTATACTGAGACTGCTATGGACATTCCACTCGCCTTACCCACACCCGAGAGCTGCCGGCAGCCCGCCCCGCCGCAGGGCGAGCAGGCTGGGGCCACCGCGGCTGCCATGCAGGCTGCCGGCTCGGGCCGGCTGATCTCGCTGGATGCCTTCCGCGGTCTCACCATCTTGGGGATGCTGTTGGTCAACAATACGGCCCTGGACGTGGCTACCCCGCCCCAGTTCCTGCACGCCGCCTGGAACCAGGGAGTGCACTTTGCCGACCTGGTGTTCCCCTGGTTCCTGCTGATCGTGGGGGTGGCCATTCCCTTTGCCGCCGCCTCCTTCCGACGCCAGGGACTGCCTGTGTGGCGCCACGACCTGAGGATCCTGGGCCGGGCGCTGTCGCTGGTGCTGATCGGCTGCCTGCTCGATTCCAGCATTATCAAGCGGCCGGTACTGGGCCTGGGGGTGCTGCAGCTGATCGGCCTGGCCTACCTGGTGGCTGCCCTGCTTTATGACCTGCCGCTGCGGCGGCGTTTGCTGGTGGCGGGCGGACTGCTGGCAGCGCACTGGGCAGCCCTCCGCTTCCTACCGGTGCCGGGGGTGGGGGCGGGCGTGTTCACCGAGAGCCAGAACCTGGTATACCACCTGAACCAGGTTTACCTGGCGCCTGCCCACCTGAAGGGCATCATCTCCGTGATGCCCACCTCGGCCCTGGTGCTAATCGGCACTGCCATCGGCGACCTGCTGCGCCACCAGGACTACACCCCCATGCACAAGGCGGCTTACGTGCTGGCCGGGGGCCTGGCGCTGGCGGCCGGGGGGTGGCTGTGGAGCCTGGATCTGCCGTTCAACAAGCCGGTATGGACCGCCTCCTACGTCCTGTATGCGGCGGGGCTGGGGGCGGTGGTGCTGGGCGGTTGCTACCTCCTGGTGGACGCCCAAGGCTGGCGGCGCTGGGCCTTCCCCCTGGTGGTCTGCGGTGCCAACGCCATCTTCGCCTACGCGGTGCCCATCCTGGTCAAGGTGTACGTCCTGCAAGGCTGGCGGTGGCAACTGCCGGATGGCAGCCTGCGGCCGCTCGAGCAGGCGCTGATGCAGCTCTGCTTCCAGCATGCCGGCCGCATTGCTGGTGGCTGGCTATACACCGCAGGCTACCTCGCCTGCTGGTGGCTGGTGCTGCTGTATCTGTATCGCAAGCGGATTCTGCTCCGGGTGTAGGGCTTAGCCCTTCCTGGCCGGCCCGGAAAGCCTTATCATGATCATGCATGGCGTGCGGATCACCTTTGATGACGGCCCCCACCCCGATTGCACTCCCCGGGGACTGCGTTTCGTGACCGTTGACCAGATGCTGAACCAGCGGCCGGCCAGGGAGGTGCCTCGCCGCTGAACGCCGGGCCTTGCTTTGGCTACGGGGGCTGTGCTATAATGCCCTGTCTTCCCTGTCCTTACCGGAGGTAGCAGTTGAAACGGACCTATCAGCCGAAGCGACTCCAGCGCAAGCGGGTGCACGGCTTTCTGCAGCGCATGCGTACTGCGGACGGGCGCAATGTGATCCGGCGCCGCCGGCAGCGAGGACGGACACGCCTGGCCGTTTAGGCCGCCTGGGGCGGCTGCGGCGGGCGAATGATATCGCCCGGGTGTTTGGGCGGGGGCAGCGCTGGGGGGCGGGGCTGGTGGCCATCAGGGCCTACCCGCTGGCGGCAGGGGAGCGGCCTGATCCCGACCCGGAGCTTCACCTGTTTCTGGCGGTGGTGGTGGGCAAGCGCGCCGGGGGCGCGGTGGTGCGCAACCGCATCCGGCGGCGGGTGCGGGAGGCGGTGCGGCGGCGGCTGCCCCAGGTGAGGGGGGACTGGGCGGTAGTGGTGCTGCCCGCGGCGGGGGCAGCCGCTGCCGATTTCGACCGCCTCTGCGACACCTTGGAGCAGCTATTCCGGAAGGGTAAGATCATCGCGTGAAAAGCACAACCAGGGCCGGTGCTGGCGCGCTGCGGGAGGGGGCCACCCGGGTGCTGCTGGGCGGGGTGCACTGCTACCGCCGCTATATCTCGTTCCTGAAGCCGCCGTGCTGCCGCTACACGCCCACCTGCTCCCAGTATGCGCTCGACAGCATCCGCAAGCATGGGCCGCTGCTGGGCACCTGGAAGGCGATCTGCCGGGTGGCGCGCTGCCACCCCTTCCATCCGGGCGGCTATGATCCGGCCTGACCCGAGAAAGAGAGCCATGACCCGACCCTTGCACAGACTCTGGCGGCCCCTGGCGCTGGCCCTGGGACTGGCCGCCGTGCTGCTGGCCGCCGGCTGCGGCCCCCGTTCGCAACCCTTCTCGCCACAGCAGGCCTCCGAGCTGCGCACGGCGCTGGTGCGCTTCCAGGAGCTGCCGGAGGGGCAGGCGGAGAGTCAACTGCGCGCCTGGCAGCGGGAGCTGGGCACCCTGCGCCGGGCTCAGCAGGGCCAGGAGCAGGCGGCCCGCCTGCAATACCTGATCGCCTACGCCGACGAGCGGCTGTTCCTCTTCGAGGAGGCGCTCGACTCCTACCGCAAGGTAAGCGGCCCCTACCTGCCCCTGGCCAGCTTCCGCCAGGGTGAGATCCAGCTCCTGGTAAACAAGAACAAGCGGGCGGCGGGCGGGCTTTACAGCCGGGCGGCGATGGCCCCGGCGGGCGCCCTCGCCTATTACCCGGCGGTGGGCAGCGGGGCCGAGCAGCAGCTGGCGCTGGCCTCGCAGCGGGGGGCGCGCATCCGGGAGTTTCCGCTGGTGGCGACGGCACGGCGGCGGCTGGACGAGGCCAGCCGGGACCGGACCCTGTACAAGGTGGTGCAGTGGCTGGTGAACGTGCTGGGTGCCCGCCCTCGCTATTCCTACGCCCTGGCCCTGCTGCTCTTGGCGGTGGTGGTGAAGGTGCTCACCACGCCCTTCACCATGTGGGCTTTCCGCAGCATGCGCAACATGCAGCGCCTGGAGCCCCTGCGCCGGGAGCTGCAGGCGAAGTACAAGGACGACCAGGCCACCCTGGCCCGAGAGCAGATGCGCCTGTTCAAGAAGTACAAGGTCAGTCCCCTGGGGGGCTGCCTGCCGCTGCTGATCCAGATGCCGATCCTCTACTACGTGTACCAGGCGATCCAGGTTTACATCTACCAGTTCTCGCTGGCCTCGTTCCTGTGGATCCGCAACCTGGCCGGGCCGGACTACCCGCTGCTGCTGCTTTACGCCTTCAGCATGTACGTCTCCCAGAAGCTGACGGCCATGCCTGCCGCCGACCCCCAGCAGCAGCAGATGCAGAACACGATGGCCCTGATGATGCCGGTGATGTTCACCTTCCTTTTTGCCAGCCTGCCCTCGGCCTTCATCCTCTACTGGTTTGCCTACAACGTGCTCATCACCGGCCACCAGTACCTATTGATGCGCCGGCCTCTGCCCAGCCTGGAAGAGGAAGCGCAGGCCGCCCCCCCGGCCGGGCCCGCCCCTGCCCGGCCCCAGCGCATCCGCCGCAAGAAGTAGGGGTCGGAGGTTAGTGGAAGTGGAAGCTATCGAGAAGAGCGGCCGCAGCGTGGAGGAGGCGGTGCAGGCCGGCCTGGAAGAGCTGGCTCTGCCTCAGGACCAGGTGAAGGTGGAGGTGCTGGAGGAGCCCCGCAGCGTGCTGGGGCTGATCGGCCATCCGGCCCGGGTGCGGCTCACCCCCATGCCTCCCCTGCCCGAGCAGGCGGTGCAGGTGCTGGGGCGCATGCTGGAGCTGGCCGGCCTGGAGGCCAGCCCGGAGCTGGTGCGCGCCGACGAGGAGCAGGTGCAGATCACGCTGCGCGGCACGGACATCGGCATGGTGATCGGCACCCACGGCCGCACCCTGCAGGCCCTGCAGCACCTGCTCAACCTGGTGGCCAACCGCCAGCGCCACCAGCGCCGCCGCATCATCCTGGACGCCGAGGGCTACCGGGAGCGCCGGGAGTCCATCCTGTGCGCCATGGCCCTGCGTGCTGCCCGGCGCGCCCGCGAATCCGGCCAGGAGGTGATCTTGCAGCCCCTGCCCGCCATCGAGCGCCGGGTGGTGCACCTGGCCCTGCAGCAGGTGCCGGGTGTGGAAACCAGGAGCATGGGGGAAGAGCCCGAGCGCCGGGTGATCGTCATCCCCAGCGACCGGTAGGCATGCCCACCGCACCCTGGGAGCGGGCGCTGGTGGAGGGGGCGCGCGAGCTGGGCTTGCCCCTGCCGGCGGCGCTGCTGCCCCCCTTGCGCCGCTACCTGGAGCTGCTGGGCGAGTGGAACCAGCGCCTCAACCTCACCGCCATCACCGACCCGCAGCAGGTGGCGATCAAGCATTTCCTGGACTCGCTCACGGTGCTGCTGGTGGTCGAGCTCACCCCCCAGGTGCGAGCGGTGGACGTGGGGGCGGGGGCGGGGTTTCCGGGAGTGCCGCTGGCGCTGGCCACCGGCGCCGGCGTGGACCTGCTGGAGGCTGCCGCCAAGCGCTGCCGCTTCCTGGCCCTGCTGCAGCGGGAGCTGGGGGCCGCGGGCCAGGTGATCTGTGCCCGTGCTGAGCAGTTGGGCCGAGGCGAGGGCCGGGAGCGCTACCCGCTGGCGCTGGCGCGGGCCCTGGCGCCGCTCCCCTCTCTGCTGGAATACTGCCTGCCCCTGGTGGCGGTGGGGGGGCGGCTGGTGGCGATGAAAGGCCCGGAGGCGGAGGCCGAGCTGGCGCAGGCCGGCCCCGCCCTGGAGGCGCTGGGCGGCCAACTGGAGCAGGTACGGCGGCTGGAGCTGCCCCGGGGGTCAGGCGGGCGGGCCCTGGTGGTGGTGGAGAAGCTCCTGCCTACCCCCGCTCGCTACCCACGCTCGGCGGTGGCCATCGCCAAGCGGCCGCTGGGGGTGGGCAGGAGCGCCGCCGGTTAGGCAGCGGCAGGAACTGTCCTCTCCCGCTGCGAAGAACCCCCTGTTTCACGTGAAACAGGGTGGGCCATGTCCTCTACCATTGCCATCACCAACCAAAAGGGCGGGGTAGGCAAGACCACCACCGCGGTGAACCTGGGGGCGGCGCTGGCAGAGCTGGGGCGGCGGGTGCTGCTGGTGGACATGGACCCCCAGGGAAATGCCACCAGCGGGCTGGGGGTGGACAAGGCGGCATTGGCGGCCACCAGCTACGAGGTGCTGGCGGGGGAGGTGGCGGCGGTCGAGGCGGTGTGGGCCACCGCCGTGGCCGGCCTGCACCTGCTGCCGGCCACCATTGACCTGGCCGGGGCGGAGATCGAGCTGGTGAGCGCCCTGGCCCGGGAGAACCAGCTCCGGGCCGCCCTGGAACCGGCGGCCGGGGAATATGACTACCTGCTGCTGGACAGCCCGCCCTCCCTGGGCCTGCTCACCGTGAACTGCCTGACCGCCGCCGACCGGGTGCTCATCCCCATCCAGTGCGAGTATTACGCCCTGGAGGGGCTGACCCAGCTCACCCGCACCCTGGAGCTGGTGACCCGGCGGCTCAACCCCCGCCTGGGGCTGCTCGGGGTGCTGCTCACCATGCACGACCCGCGCACCCGCCTCTCCCGGGAGGTGGCGGCGGAGGTACGCCGGCATTTCGGCGAGCAAACCTTTGCCACTGTGATCCCCCGCAGCGTGCGCCTCTCCGAGGCCCCCAGCCACGGGGAGACGATTTTTGGCTATGACCCCCGCTCCCGGGGGGCGCGTGCTTACCTGGAGCTGGCCAAGGAGGTGATCGGCCGTGGATAAGAAACGCAAGGGCCTGGGCGCGCTCATCCCCAATGTCGCCTGGCGAGGCCGGGAGGAGCCGGTGAGGGAGCTGGCGGTGGCTGCCATCCAGCCCAACCCCTACCAGCCCCGGCAGCAGGAGGACGGCGCCCAAATGGAGGAGCTGATGGCCTCCATCCGCGAGCACGGCATCGTGCAGCCCCTGGTGGTGTGCCGGCGGGGCGACTCCTACCAGCTGGTGGCGGGGCAGCGCCGGCTGGCGGCGGCCCGCCTGGTCGGGCTTCTCTCGGTGCCGGTGGTGGTGCGCGCCTGCTCGGACCGGGAGGTGCTGGAGCTGGCCCTGGTGGAAAACCTGCAGCGGGAGGACCTGAACCCGCTGGAGGCGGCCCAGGCCTACCAGCGGCTGCTTTCCGAGTTCGGCCTGAGCCAGGAGCAGGTGGCGCAGCGGGTGGGCAAGAGCCGCTCCGCGGTGGCCAACACCCTGCGCCTGCTGCAGCTCCCTGCGCCCATGCAGGACAGCCTGCGGGCGGGCCGCCTGAGCGAGGGCCACGGCCGGGCGCTGCTGGCGGTGGCGGATGCCCAGCGGCAGCGCCAGCTCTGGCAGTGGATCGAGCAGCGGTCGCTGTCCGTGCGCCAGGCGGAGGCCCTGAGCCAGGCGGCGCCCGCCCGCCCCGCCCGGCGCTCCCGGCGCCTGGACCCCAACCTGGAGCACCTGGAATCCCGGCTGCGGCGGGCCCTGGGCACCAAGGTCACCCTGCGCCCCCGGGCCCGGGGCCAGGGCGGCAGCATCGAGATCGCCTACTATTCAGCCGACGACCTGGAGCGCTTGTGCCAGATCATGGAGCAGGAGCAACCGGGATAGCGGCGGCCGCCTGTCTTGAAAAGTGACCAGGGGGGAAGTACAATGTAGGCAGGCCCGGGCGCACCACCGGGCCCTTATTGGCGGAGGAGCTGATCATGGAGAAATCAACCTGGCGCACCAAGGTGGGCCTGGCGGAGATGCTGAAGGGCGGGGTGATCATGGACGTCACCAATGCCGAGCAGGCCAAGATCGCCGAGGAGGCGGGGGCGGTAGCGGTGATGGCGCTGGAGCGGGTGCCGGCGGACATCCGGGCCCAGGGCGGGGTGGCGCGCATGGCCGATCCGCAAAAGATCCGGGAGATCCAGCAGGCGGTTACCGTCCCGGTGATGGCCAAGGCCCGCATCGGCCACTTCGCGGAGGCCCAGGTGCTGGAGGCGCTGGGGGTGGACTACATTGACGAGAGCGAGGTGCTCACCCCGGCGGATGAATCCTTCCACATTGCCAAGCACCAGTTCCAGGTGCCCTTTGTCTGCGGCTGCCGGGAGCTGGGGGAGGCGCTGCGGCGCATCGGCGAGGGGGCGGCCCTGATCCGCACCAAGGGCGAGGCGGGCAGCGGCAACATTGTGGAGGCGGTGCGCCACATGCGCCTGGTGCAGTCGCAGATGCGCCGCCTGGCGGGCATGCGCGAGGACGAGCTGATGGCGGAGGCCAAGCAGCTGGGCGCTCCCTATGACTTGGTGGTGGAGGTGGCCCGCACCGGCAAGCTGCCGGTGCCCAACTTTGCCGCTGGCGGCATCGCCACCCCGGCCGACGCCTCCCTGATGATGCAGTTGGGGGCGGAGGCGGTGTTCGTGGGGTCCGGCATTTTCAAGTCTTCCGACCCGGCGCGGCGGGCCAAGGCGATCGTGGAGACCACCGCCCATTACCAGGACGCCAAGCTGATCGCCGAGCTTTCCGTGGGCCTGGGCGAGGCCATGCCGGGGCTGGACGTGGCCAAGCTCCCGCCGGAAGAGCTGCTGCAGACCAGGGGCTGGTAGTGAAGATCGGTGTGCTGGCGCTGCAGGGGGCCGTGGAGAAGCACCTGCAGGCCCTGGCCGGCTGCGGCGTGGAGGCGGTGCCGGTGCGCTTGCCCGGCCAGCTGGAGGGCCTGGCGGGGCTGGTGATCCCGGGCGGGGAGAGCACCGCCATCGGCAAGCTGATGGACTGGTACGGCTTCTTCCCCGCGCTGCGCCAGTTTGGCCGGGAGCGGCCGGTGCTGGGCACCTGCACGGGGATGATCCTGCTGGCGCGCGCCCTCACCGCCGGTAAGCAGCCCTTGCTGGGGATGATGGACCTGGTGGTGGAGCGCAATGCCTACGGGCGGCAGGTGGACAGCTTCGAGGCCGACCTGGAGGTGCCGGTGCTGGGGCCGCCCTCCCTGCGCGGGGTGTTCATCCGGGCGCCCCGGGTGAGCCAGGTGGGGCCGGCAGTGCAAGTGCTGGCCGAGCACGGGGGGGCGCCGGTGCTGGTGCAGCAGGGCAAGCTGCTGGCCGCCAGCTTCCACCCCGAGCTTACCGACGACCTGCGGCTGCACCGCTATTTTCTGTCCTTGGTCTGACGGCGCCACGAAAGGGGCCGGCGTGCTTGCTTCCCTGGGGCGGGCGATGCTCGACTTCCTGCGCTTTGCAGGGGGGAGCTTCCTGCTGCTGGCCGATGCCCTGGGCTACCTGGCCCGGGGGCGGATCAGCCTGCGCCACACTGTGCGCCAGATGTCGGCCATTGGCGGCGATTCCCTGCCCATCGTGCTGGTGACCCTGCTGTTTGGGGGCATGGTGCTGGGCCTGCACACGGTCAACCAGTTCGTGCGCCTGGGCGCCACCAGCCTGATCGGGGGCCTGGTGGCGGTCTCCACCGCCCGCGAGCTGGCGCCGGTGCTCACCGGGGTGGTGGTGGCGGCCCGCGCCGGCTCCGCCATGGCTGCTGAGCTGGGGTCCATGACCGTCACCGAGCAGGTGGACGCCCTGCGCGCCCTGGCCACCAGCCCCGTGGAGTACCTGGTGGTGCCCCGGCTGGTGGCGGCGGTGGTGATCCTGCCCGTGATCACCGTGTTTGCCAACGCCGCCGGGATGCTGGGGGCCTTCATCTTGGCGGTGACGCAGGGCGTGAACATCAGCGAGTATGTCCTCTCCATCCAGCGCTCGCTCACCTGGTCGGACCTGTTCGGGGGGCTGGCCAAGACGGCGGTGTTCGGGGGCATCATCGCCATTGTGGGCACCAACCGGGGGCTGACCACCACCGGGGGGGCGGAGGGAGTGGGGCGGTCCACTACCGCGGCGGTGGTGCTTTCCATCGTGCTCATTTACACCTTCAACTTCTTCCTTTCCTGGCTGATTCTGCAGCTGTGGGGTCGCTCGTGATGGCAGAGGCCTGCGCCATAGAGATCACCGACCTCAGCTACCAGGTGGACGGCCGCCCGGTGCTGGAGGGGGTCAGCCTGCAGGTGCGCCAGGGGGAGGTGGTGGCGGTAATGGGGCTCTCCGGCTCCGGCAAGACCAGCCTGCTGCGCTGCATCATGGGGCTGGTGCGGCCGCCGCGGGGCTCCATCCGGGTGCTGGGTACGGAAATAGCGGGCCTGCCCGAGCGCCAGCTTAACCAGGTACGCAAGTCCATCGGCCTGGTCTTCCAGTACGCCGCCCTGTTCGATTCCATGACCGTGGGGGAGAACGTGGCCTTTGCCATTCGCCAGCATACCGCACTCTCCCCTGCTGCGGTGGAGCGCATCGTGGCCGACCGCCTGGCCATGGTGGGGCTGGCGGGCACCGAGCACCGGATGCCCGCCCAGCTCTCCGGCGGCATGCGCAAGCGGGTGGGGATCGCCCGCGCCCTGGCCCTGGAGCCCAAGATCATGCTCTACGACGAGCCCACCAGCGGCCTGGACCCCATCACCGCCCGCGCCATTTACGAGCTGATCGTGGACCTGCGGGACCGGCTGGGGGTGAGCAGCCTGGTGGTGTCGCACGACATCACCAGCCTGCTGCGCATGGCCGACCGGCTGGCCCTGCTCTATAATCACCGGCTGGTGGCCGTGGGCGCCCCCGCCGAGCTGCAGCGCAGCAGCGATCCCCTGGTGCAGCAGTTCCTGGAAGGAAGGACAAGCGGGCCCATCAGCGTAGTTTAGAGTAAAGGCGGCAGCATGCGAAACGGCTCTGAAGTCCGAGTGGGCATTATCTTTCTGCTGGGCCTGCTGCTCCTGGGGCTGGCGGTCTATTTCCTGCTGGGCTATGGCTATGCCCGCGACCGGTACGTGCTTTACGCGGTCTTTGACCAGGCGCAGATCCAGCGGGGGGACGACGTGCGCCTGGCGGGGGTGCTGGTGGGCGAGGTGACGGCGGTGCGCCTCACGCCGGACAACCGGGCGGAGGTGACCATGCGGGTCAACCGCATTGTCACCCTGCACCAGAACGACGTGGTCACCATCGGCACCGGGGCGCTGCTGGGCGAGCGCTATGTGGACATCAGGCCTGCCCCCCGTGCCACCCAGGGGCCGGCTGTGCCCCCCAAGTCGCTGCTGCGGGGACAGACCCGCCCCCAGCTGGAAGACCTGATCATCACCTCTCAGGCCCTGGTCACCAACCTGGCGATCACAATCACCTCCCTCAACCGCATCATCAATGACCCCCAGATGCTGGCCGCCCTGCGCGCCAGCCTGGCCAACTTCCAGGCGGCCACCGGCGAGGCACAGCGCCTGCTCGCCAGCCTGAACGCCATGGCTGGCGAGAACCGCACCCAGCTCTTGCGGCTCACCTCCAACCTGGCCCACACCTCCCAGGAGGTGCAGGTGCTGGTGGCCGATCTTTCGGCCCAGCTGCGGGAAAGCGAGCTGCCCGAGAACGTGGGTGGGGCCGCCGCCAGCATCCGCAGCGCGGCCGAGCGCATTGACGACATCACCGCCCAGTTCCAGCAGCTGGCCAAGGATCCCGCCCTGCGGGACAGCCTGGGCACCGCCCTGCAGAACGTGAAGCAGGCCTCCGACCGGCTGGTGGCCATCGCCGACAACATGGAGCGCGCTTCGCAAAACATCGAGGGGGCCAGCGCGGAGGCCAAGCAGGCTGCCCAGCGGGCCAACGAGGCCGTGGGGCGGGTCACCGGGGCCAAGGGGGGCAAGGGGCTGGCGCTGCCCCGGCTGGGGGCGCAGGTGGACCTGCAGTACCTGCCCGAGCACTCCCGCTGGTGGACCGAGGGCAACCTGGACCTCACCCTGGGCCGCAGCCTGCTGCGCACGGGCGTGGCCGACCTGGGCGAGACCAACCGCTTCAACCTGCAGCTAGGCCGGGAGCAGGGGGCAGGGCGGGTGCGCTACGGGATTGTGCAGTCCGAGCCCGGGCTGGGGCTGGACTGGCCGCTGTGGGGCGGGACCTGGTCGCTCGACCTGTTCGACCCCAACCAGCCCCGGGCCAATCTCATTACCGCCTGGCCGGTGCGCCCGGGCTTCAGCCTCACCGCCGGCGTCCGGGACGCCCTGGACCAGCCCCAGGCGGCGGTGGGGCTGCGGGTGAGCAAGTAGCGGCGGTCAGCTCCGCCGGCGCAGGTGGTGCTTGCTGCGGCTGGCGGCCAGCTCTCTGCTTTCCGCCCCCTTGGTGAGCAGGCTTTCCGCCAGGGCGGCGTCCTCCCGCAGCTCCTCCGGCGAGAGCACGCCGATGGCCACGGTGTCAATGGGCTTGAGCCGTTGGTAAACGAAGCTGAGCCCGGGCAGGGGGGTGAGGCGGCCGGCGGCCAGGGGCTTGATGCAGATTACCGGCTGTGGGCAGTGGGCGATGATATGCGCCTGCCACTCCACCTCGAAGGGGCAAAGAAATCCCAGGGCATTGAGCGGGATGATGAAGGTTTCCACGTCATAGCCCCGCTCGTTGGCAATAGGCAGCACCTCCGGCCGGTGCGTGGAGACGCCGGGCAGCATGCCGCACTGGCGAATGTAGTCCAGGGCCTCCCGCAGCTCGGCCACCTCCCGCTCCCCCACCCGCAGGCGGGCCTCCACCCAGCAGGTGTGGGGCAGGCAGATCTCCACCCCCCAGCCGGCCATCTGGTCAATGTCCTGCTTCAGCTCGGCCAGGTCCTCGCCGCCGGGGGTGCAGGCCCAGTGCAGGTGAAAGCCGGTCTCCTCCCGCAGGCGCCGGCGGAGCTGGGCAAAGCGGGGCTGGGGCCCGCTTACGAACAGGTTGATGCCCAGGCCGGCGGCGGCCTGCATCACCTCGTAGATGCGCTCGTCGGTGAAGTGGCGCTTGAGCCAGCTGTCGCGCGCCGCCGTCTGGTGCGAAAAGCCGAAAAAGGGGTTGCTGCCGAGCACCAGCCGGCTGATGGCCAGGCCGCCGATGGTGGTGGTAGGTAGCGCCATGGTGCCCTCCTCGTCGGGCTCTCCCCCTGCGGGCTAAGTTCCGGGCCAGGGGCACACTTCCTGCCTCAGCCCAGGTCCCGCCGGCCCAGGCGGTCGAGCCACGCCAACTCGGGCTGCGCCTCGATCAGGGCTCCCAGGGAACGCACCTCGGCCAGCAGGTGCACGCCCACCAGCAGCAGCACCAGCACCAGCTTGGCCCACAGGGGGGCGGCCAGGGCCAAGGCGAGGCCAGCCAGGGCCCCGCTGGCATTGGCCCCGGTGTCGCCCAGCATCCCCTTGGCGCCCAGGTCGAGCGGGGCATAAAGGGCCAGGGCCACCGCCAAGCCCGCAAGCAGGGGCCGGCAGGCCGCCGCCGCGGCAAAGGCGGGCAGGGCCAGCAGCAGCCAGCCCTTGAGCGCCCGCCCGGGGCGCAGGTCGAGCAGGTTGAGGAAGTTGGCACAGAGCGCGATCAGCAGCCCATCCACCACCGCCAGCGGCCCCGGCCCGGAAAGCAGCAGCCCCACCAGCAGTCCCAGGGCCACCCCGCCCACCAGCTTGAGCAGGCCGGTGGTGACCTGGCCCCGGCGCAGCTCCCCCAGGTGGCCCCGCAGCCCCCGCGCCTGGCTGCTGCCCCAGCGGTCGTCCAGCAGCCCCAGGAAGCCGAATCCGCCGCCCACGATCACCGGCAGCTGCGCATACCCCAGCAGCCCCAGCCTGCCTGCCACCACCGCAAAGAGCACGGCCCCCAGCCCCAGGGCGCCGGGAATGCGCTCCCCGCGGTAGTTCTCCCGCTGCAGGTTGCCCACCCGGCATAGCCACCAGGCGGCCACCAGGCAGCACAGGCCGAGCACGGTCCAGGAGGCCAGGGCGGCCGGCCAGTCGCCAGGCAGGGACCCCAGCCCGGCGCAGAGCAGGCCCACTGCCGCCGCCGAGATCAGCCCCCGGCGCCCGGGAGCGGGCCGGCCCGCGGCATCAAAGGGGTAGCAGAGCCGGGGCAGGGCTGCCCGCCACACGTCCAGGAGCTGGCGCGCCCGGTGCCGCAGGTGGGGCAGGGACCAGCCGGTGACCTGGTGCTGGAACTCGGTGGGCACTTCCACCACCTGCGCTCCCAGCAGCAGGGCGTCCAGGGTGAGCGCCACCTCCACGGCAAAGCGGTCGGCAAAGCGCACCCGCCGCAGCAGGGCGGCGGTAAGCGCCCGCTGCCCGGACAGGGGCGCCTGCATCACCCGCCCGGTGAGCAGCCAGATGAGCAGGCGGGCGGAGCGCACCGCCAGGCCAAAGCCCGCCCCCTTGCCCGCCGCGGGCAGGGTGGCGATGGCCAGATGGGCCTGGCCGGCCAGCACTGGCGCCAGCAGCTTGCCCGCCTCGGCGGCGGTGGCGCCCAGGTCGGCGTCGAGCAGGAGCACCACTTCCGTGCCCTCCCCCAGGGTGGCGGCGGCCGTGCGCAGGGCGGCGCCCTTGCCCCGGTTGTGGGGGTGGCGGAGCACGCGGGCGCCGGCGTACTGGGCCTGGGCGGCGGTGTCGTCGGGGGAGCCGTCATCCACCACGATCACGCTGCCCACCTGGGGCAGGCGGCGCAGGGCGATGACGGTGGCGGCGATGCTCTCGCCGGCGCGGTAGGCGGGGATGAGGGCGGTCACCATTGGCTGCGGGGGGGCAGCAGGTGGTCGGCAGTGGGCTTGATGCCGTAGTTGCCCTCCTGCCCGGCCAGGGCCAGCACCAGGGCGAGCTGGCCCGGCACGGTGTCGGCGTTGTCCACGGTGGGCAGGTGGCGCGGCTGGTAGTACTCCATGCAGCTAACGGGGACATTGGCGGGCTCGCAGCCCACTGCCGGCACCCCCTCCTCCTGCAGGGCGCGGATCATGGGCAGTTCCACGGCCTCCACGGCCGCGGGGTCGGCCTCCGGCTGGCCGCCCACCAGCACCACGGCATCGGCCGGGGTCTCGTAGTCACCGGAGACGTCTATCAGCCGCCGGGAGCGCAGCCGCTGCACCAACTCGGGCTTGCCATTGGCCACGTGCACCGCCATCTTGGCGGCCAGCAGGGAGCGCACGTTGCGGTCCACGGGCATGGGATAGCCCAGCTCCTCGAGCAGGGGGGCTGCCTCCTCGGCGGTGAAGTGCAGGAAGCCGGGGAGCACGGTAGTGGTAGAGGTGACCCGGGCGCCGGCGGCCACCAGCAGCGGCCCCATCTGCTCCACGATGGGCGCCCGGGACTGGAAGCGGTGGGTAACGATGAGGGCGATGCGCCGGCCTGCCAGCTTGTTACGGATGAGCCCGGGCAGCACTTCCCGGCCGAAGGTCTGGTAGGCGCGCCCCACTGTTTGCAGCTGGTCAATCTCCCCCCGCTGCTGCTGCAGCAGGGTGAGGTAGCCGCTCACCTGCTTTTCCAGGTCGGGGTCCCCCACCAGGGAGATCCCCAGCAGAATGCCAATCAGCAGGGCGCAGAAGACCGCCACCAGGCTCACCAGGTGGTAGCGAAAATCAAGCGGCACGGTGACCTCTCAGCCTTGCAGCTCGAGCTCCTGGGCGCATTCCGGGCAGAGGAAGCGGGCGGTGCAGTTGGGTTGGGCGCAGCTATCGCAGATAGCCAGGCCGCACTGGGCGCATTCCAGGCTTGCCGGCTCGCTGCACAGCTCGCATTGCACTCGCTCGGGCGGCACCTCCCAGAGGCGGCTAAAGTCCGCTTGCTCGTCCATGTGTTCTACCCCCCCCTTAGAACAGCATGCGCAACCGCCACAACCAGACTTGCAGGTACGCTCGGACCTCAGGAGACACCCATAGTATAACCACCAAAATGGCAAGTGTGGTAGCCAGCAGGTAAAACGTGTAGGTAGGGGGCACTGCCCCCCGGTACAGGTGCCTCACCCCCCGGGCGTCCACCAGCACCGATCCCACTCGCAGCCGCACCAGGAAGGTGCTGGCCATGCCTCCCCGCGCCTTCTCCAGGAAGTCAATCAGGCTGGTGTGGGTGCCCACGGCGATGATCAGCTCCGCCCCCTTCTCATAAGCCAGGAGCAGGGCGATATCCTCGCTGGTGCCGATGGAGGGGAAGATCGCCGCCTGCAGGCCCAGCTGCTCCAGGCGCTTCAGCGCCGGGCAGCGGCCGTCCGGATAGGCGTGCACCACCAGCTCCGCTCCGCAGCGCAGGGCGGCATCGCTCACGCTGTCCATGTCGCCGATGATCACGTCGGGCACGAAGCCAAACTCGAGCAGGATGTCGGCGCCCCCGTCCACCCCCACCAGCACCGGCCGCATCTCCTGCACGTAGGAGGAAATGGTCCTCAGGTCCTCGCGACACCCCTCCCCCCGCACCACCACCAGGGCGTGCCGGCCCTCAAAGCGGGTATGCAGCTCCGGCACCCGGCTGGGCTCGAAAAGCAGCCCCTGCTCGGCCTCCACCAGGGATAGGGTGTTTTGTACGAACTGCTGCAGCTCGGAGGTGAGGTTCTGCTTGGCCTGCGCCAGCCGTGCCCCCAGCGCCTCCTCCGTCAGCCGCTCGCCCCGCACCACCAGCTGCCCGGCCCGGTAGAGGCTGTCATGCACCAGCTCCACCGTGTCGCCCTCGTGCACCTCCTCCAGCACGGCGGGACCCGCGTTGTCCAGCACCGGGATGCTGTGCGCCAGCAGCACCTGCGGCCCCAGGTTGGGAAAGCGGCCGGTGATGGAGGGCTCGGCATTTACCACCGCCACCACCCCCCGCGCCACCAGGGCCTGGGCGCTGGGGCCGTCCAGGTCGCGGTGGCAGATGATGGCGATATCGCCGGGCAGCGCCCGGGAGCACAGGAGCTTGGTGCGCCGGTCCACCCGGGCGGTCCCCTTTACCCGGTTCATGAGGCCGCCTCCGCCAGCATTTGCCTGATGTGCTCCAGCACCGCCGGCGTCACCCGGGCGCCGGCCTGCATGCGGGCCAGCTCCTCCACCCGCTCCTGGCCCTGCAGGGGGCGCACGGTGATTACGGTGCGGCCGCCCCGCACCTGCTTGGCCACCGCCAGGTGGTGGGTGGCCCGGTAGGCGATCTGGGGCAGGTGGGTGACGCAGATCACCTGGGCATGGCGCCCCAGGGCCTGCAGCTTGCGCCCCACCGCCTCCGCAGTGCGGCCGCCAATACCGCTGTCAATCTCGTCAAAGGCGAGCGTGGGCACCGGGTCCGCCTGCGCCAGCACCGACTTGAGCGCCAGCATCACTCGGCTCACCTCGCCCCCGGAGGCGATGCGGGCCAGGGGCTGGGGCGGCTCCCCCCGGTTGGCAGAGAAGAGAAACTCCACCCGGTCCACCCCGACCGCGCTCACCGCCAGCCGCTGTCCCTCCAGGAGCAGGCCGTCCGGGTCCGGGGCAGGATCCAGCTGCACCTCGAAGCGGGCATCGGGCATCCCCAGCTCCGCCAGCTCCCCGGCCAGCCGCTCCCTGATCTGCCCGGCAATCTGCTGCCGGCTCCCCGAGAGCTCCCGGCAGGAGGCGGCCAGGGCTTGCTCGGCCTGCTCCCGGGCGGCTTCGGCCTCCGCTAACAGCACGTCCCGCTGCTCCCAGGCCGCCAGCTCCCCCGCCGCGCGCTCCTGGTAGGCGAGCACCGCCTCCAGCTCCCCACCGTACTTGCGCTTCAGGTCGGCCAGCAGGTGCAGGCGGGCCTGCACCTGCTCCAGCCGTGCCGGGTCAAACACCAGGCTCTCCCGGTAGGCGGTCAGCTCCCGGCTGGTCTCCCGGATCAGGTCGGCGGCCTGGGCCAGGGGCTCTGCCAGCTTGGCCAGCTCGGGGTCGTGCTGGCCGGCAGCGAGCAGCCCCCGCTCGGCGCGGGCAGCCAGGTCCAGGGCGGACATGCCCTCGGCCACGCCCTCGTAGAGCGCCCGGTAGGCCTCGTCTGCCGCCGCCGCCAGGCGCTCTGCATTGGCCAGCCGCGCCGCCTCCTGCTCCAGCTCGGCGTCCTCCCCGGGTTGGGGGGCGGCGGCCTCGATCTCGGCGAGCTGAAAGCGCAGCAGGTCGAGCTCCCGCTGCCGCGCCCCCTCGTCGGCAAGGAGCTGGCGCAGGCGGCGGCCCGCCTCTTGCCATACCTGGTACTGGGCGGCGAGGCGGGCCACCAGCTCCTGGTGGGCGGGGCTGCCAAAGCGGTCCAGGTATTCCTGGTGGCGCTCGCTGTGCAGCAGGGCCTGGTGCTCGTGCTGGCCATGCAGGTCCACCAGGCGCTCCCCCAGTGCCCGCAGCAGGCTCAAGGGGCAGGTGCGGCCATTGAGGCGGCAGGGGTTGCGGCCTTCCCGGGTGATCTCCCGGGCAATGTGAAGCAGGCCGTCGGGCTCTGGCGGAATGCCCGCCTCCTCCAGCAGGTGGGCTATCTCCGGCCGGTCTGCCAGCTCAAAGACTGCGGCCAGGCTGGCCCGGGAGGCGCCGCTGCGCACCAGTTCGGTGCCTACCCGCTCCCCCAGCAGCACGTCAATGGCGTCCACCAGGATGGATTTGCCGGCCCCGGTCTCCCCGGTGAGCACCATCAGCCCCGCCGGGAAGGAGATGGTCAGCTCCTCCACCAGGGCAAAGTCCTGGATGTGCAACTCCACCAGCATGGGCGGTGCGCCTTAACTCTCTCCACCCCAGCGCAGCTTGGTGCGCAGCTTCTGGTAGAAGCCGGGGCCGCCCAGGGTGACCATGCGAGCCGAGAAGGGGGCCTGCCGCACCGTGATCAGGTCGCCGGGCTCCAGGGGCACCCCAATCTGCCCGTCCAGGGTGGCCATGAGCTGCTGGTCGCTCTGCAGCGGGCCCACGCCCAGCTCCAGGGTGGCTTCGCCGGGCAGCACCAGGGGGCGCATGGAAAGGGTATGGGGACAGATGGGGGTGACCACCAGCACGCGCACCTCCGGTGCCACCAGCGGCCCTCCCGCGGACAGGGAGTAGGCGGTGGAGCCGGCGGGGGTGGAGACGATGATGCCGTCGGCGGGGAAGGTGCCCAGGGCCTGGCCGTTCACGGTCACGCTCAGCCGCACCAGCCGGGAGAGGGCGCCCTTGGTGATCACCAGGTCGTTCAGCCCGTGCAGGGTGGAGAGCGCCCGCCCGCCCCGGGTGATGGCGGCTGCCAGCATCATCCGCTCCTGCACCTGGTAGCGGCCCTGCAGCAGCTCGGGCAGGCGGTCGTAGAGCTCACTATAGGCCAGCTCGGTGAGGAAGCCGAAGCCGCCGATGTTGACCCCGATCACCGGCGCTCCGGCGGGGGCGGCGGCGCGGGCGGCGGCCAGGGTGGTGCCGTCGCCGCCCAGGCTGATCACCAGGGCGGCTCCGGCGGCGATCTGGTCATCATCCACGCCCAGCTCGGGGCGGCGCATGGTGTGGGCCAGGTCACGGCGCAGGCGCACCGGCACGCCGCTCGCGCCGAGCACCCCCAGCAGCTTGCGGGCGGCCTGCACCGGCCGCTGCTTGTATACCGGGGCGAAGATGGCGATGGGCTGCAAGGCTATCTCCGGCTAAGGCTTGGGCACGGGCTTGGCTGGCGCCGGCTTGGGCGGCGCCAGCCGGTTCAGGTTCTGGCGGGCATCGGGGTAGTCGGGCTTGAGCGCCAGGGCCTTCTTGTACTCCTGGATGGCCAGATCGCGCTTGCCCTGCCGCTCATAGACGATGCCCAGGTTGTTGTGGGCCAGGGCGTAGTTGGGGTCCACCCGCAGCGCCTGCTGGTAGCGGGTGGCCGCCTCCGTGAACTGCCCCTGCCGCTCCAGGATCAGCCCCAGGTTGTTCAGGGCCACCAGGTGGTTAGGCTCCCGGGCCAGCAGCTTCAGGTAAGTGCTCTTGGCCTCGTCCAGCTTGCCCAGCTGGAAGTAAAGGTCGGCCAAGGCCTCCAGGGCGCGGGCGTCCTCCGGGTGGTAGGCGGCCAGGGTTTCCCATTCCTTGAGCGCCAGGTCCTTCTTGCCCTGGCGCAGGTAGGCGATGGCCAGGTTCTGCCGGGGCAGGGCAAAGGAGGATCTGCCCGCCAGGGCCGCCTGGAATTGCTCAATGGCCAGCTCTACCTTCCCCTGCGCCAGGTAGACGCTGCCCAGGTTGTTCAGGGTGGAGGAATCGCCCGGGCGCAAGGCCAGGGCAGCCTGGTACTCGGCGATGGCGGAATCCAGCCGGTCTTGCTTGGCGCAGGTGAGAGCGAGGTTGTAGTGGGCCAGGAAATCGTCCGGCGCCAGGGCCGTGGCCTTGGCAAAGGCGGTCTCCGCCTCTGCAAACCGCCCCTTGGCAAAGTGGCACAGCCCCAGGTGCAGCCAGGCGGTCGCCTGCTTGGGGTCCAGCTCCGTGCTCCTGCCCAGGGCGGCGAGCGCCTCGTCAAAGCGCCCCATGCTGCGTGCCAGCATGCCCAGGTTGAGGGCAAAGGTGGCGTCCTTGGGAGCCAGCACGGCCGCCTGCCGGTAGTAGCCCAGGGCCTCCGCCAGATCGCCCTTGCGCTGCAGGGCCACCGCCAGGTTGTGGTGGGCGGCGGCGTTGTCGGGCGCCGACTTGATGGCCGCCCGGTAGCCGGTGATGGCGGCGGGCAGGTCGCTGCGGGTGAGGTGCACGTTGG
>Ga0315294_10000088_pt1 | contig 91118 bp, 88 predicted proteins | sample YL17G13_40_MG_FD_203626 | JGI IMG/M metagenome (GOLD analysis project Ga0315294, IMG submission 203626) | Sediment microbial communities from Yellowstone Lake, YNP, Wyoming, USA - YL17G13_40 | ecosystem: Environmental > Aquatic > Freshwater > Lake > Sediment | place: USA: Wyoming | collected... | reverse complement strand
GTGGTGACCAGACGGCCGGAGAGGTCGTAGACGGAGAGGGTCACCTGGGCGGGAGCCATAGACTCAGAAATGGTGAAGTTGACATTGGTATAGGCGTCCGCTGGATTGGGGAAGCACTGAGCCATAGCGAAGGAGTAAGCGGACACGGTGCAGGTGTCCTCGGCGGCAGCGGCGATCTGATCGGTGCCAATCTTTACCGCTTCCAAGCGATAGATGTAGGTTTTACCTTTCTCCACCTTGCTGTCAACGAAGGAGTAGGGGGTGCTGCCGACGATGAGAGAATCGTTGAGCTTTACGAAGTTCTTAGCGGTGGAGCTTTTGGTTGCTTCGGTCTGGGTGGTGCGATATAGGTTGTATCCGTAATGGTCTACGCTCTCCTGGGCACGCCAGGTGAGGGTAACAGAGTCGGTTCCCGGGGTGGCGGTGAAGTCGTAGATGGTGACTGGAACACGGTGATCGCAAAATTCAATAGTCTCAGTCATAGTGTTCACGTCTTCGGAATCGTAACCGCCCATTACCCAGATGCCGGGGATACCGGACTTGGCGGAGGGAACAAACTCTACCGCATGATTACGCCGTTCGTGATTTAGATAAGAATCCAGGTTCCAGCTGTTGCCAGCAACATCGTAGATCCAAACATCTGGCAACATGCCGGGGGTTTGGTTCCACTGACCGATACCGGGAACGACAATTTTGCCAGCCAGGTCAAGGAAGGAATCGCCGGTATCAAAGCCAACACCGATGGATTCTTCGAATCCCGGGTCTTGGGGGAAGTCGGCGACCGAAGCATCGTCCCAAGAGGTGGGGGAAGTCAGGTCCAGACGCTCACAGATCTTCTGGGGAAGCAAGGCAGCGCCGTCCCAGTCATCTCCACCGAAGGAGTAGAGGTAATCATCAAGGACCGCACCGATGATATAACCCCGAGCCATATTTAAATCGGGAAGGGCAGTCCATTTGTCACCTTGAGCAGCGGTGGGGTCAAAGACAAAGCACTGGTCAGTAACAGAAGCGCTATCGAAACCACCAAAGACATACGCCTTGTTGTCATGAACCTGCACCGCGCATCCGATATAGAGCATCGGCAGGTCATCGGCGGAATTTAATTGCTCGGCAACACCGGTATCTGGTAGGAATCTCTGCACGGTGGTTGTAAAAGTGGCGTCACCCATGCGACCACCAAAGATATACATCCCCCAAACATCACTAGCATCTTGGAGAAGTGCAATCTGATAGTTGGAGACGGGAATGAGCATCTCGGTAAGGGCATCGGACCAGGTTTGGGTTGCCGGGTCAAAACTATAGACGTAGCCGATGGTTGTGTCGCCCTCCATTCTTCCACCTAGAACATAAAGCAGACCGGTTGCGGGATAGTAGCTGGCGTCAAAACGAGCCATACCGTCCGGAGCGGTGGGTAAACTTCCATCCAAAATCCACTCCAGCTCAGCAAATGCAGGGAGAATACCGCCAAAAACCAACAAGGATACTAAACCTAAAAGAAATAGCCTCTTCATCTTTCCTCCTTTTCACCAGTTAAATGGTTGAATATATTGATACTGTAATTTTACCTTTATTCCCTGAGATTGTCAATAGAAAAAATAATCCCCGAAGGATTTTAAACGGGTCTCGTATCTTTACTTTAGTATGACAAATATTGTATTATAATAAATATAATTTTTGAACTATCTATATAATGTCTTAAGTTCCCCCAGACTGAACGGTTGCACACTGGTAACGAAGGTATAGTCTATACCACAGGCGAACTCGGCGGTCATAATGGATAAATAGGGCAATGTCTGCCACAACGGATTCTCCCGATTGGAATTCCCGTAGGAGCGAACATACCAACTATTGGTATCCAGACAAAAGTAAAATGGCGGGTCGGGGGTGATTCCGGAGGTCCACCGGGGGAAATAACAAACCCAGAAAATTGTTTCGTCTTGCTCGCTGGGGAGTAACACTTCCTCCTGGGGAATATGGTCTACATTGCACCAACTGGGAGCTGTCGGTATATCCGGGGAATGCGTATAGCTCGCTTGCCATATGGGATTCTCCACATCCGGTTGACCGTTATTATCGGCACAGACCGACAGGTCGTAATCGCAGTCGGCGCTCAGCTCTCCTTGCTTTCGGGAAAAAGCCAGAATGATATCATCTATGCGCATGAATTGACCCGAGGGGATGGTTAAAGAAAGCTTCTTCGCCCAACCCACATATCCCCCCACTTTATCGGAATACCAATTAATACCATTTTCGTAGCTACCATCGTCAAAGCGTAGTTGAGCGGGGTTGGTCAAATGGCCCCCCCCACCTGGTGAGAGGGAGACGACAGAATAATCACTATGTCCAAAAGCAAAGTGAGGAGCGATGATAAATGGCGACAATAACAAACAGGCTATGGTTCTCGTTTTCATTGGTTCTCACCTCAAAGACAATTCAAAGACCGACCTGGCTGGGAATAGATGCAATAATAAAATTACTATATATTATAATATAGGAGGACCTGGATAGCAAAACAAGGTTTTATTCGTGAGCTATTCGAAGTTAATCCTTCTCCACCAAAGCCATGGCGTCTTTCAGCCGATTAATATTATCTATCTCCGTAGGGTCAACCCTATTGAGCATGGCTAGATATAGACTGACCAAATCTCCCAGATATATCGCCTTAATGGCTTTTTCCAGACGGTTCTTGCCACTGGCGCCTATCTCCACTACGGTGGCTCCCCTTTCTTCCGCCAGAGTCAAGGTAATCTCTATCTGCATCTGCAACCAGGGGTTCTCCTCGCCGTCGGTCAAGCTCACCAGCACGATTCTCTCTCCCAAGCAGGCTCGGTCCATCCAGCCCATCACTTGATTGTGACAGAGTTCGGGAAAGATATTATAGAAGGCGAGCGTCTTACTATTCTCCTGCATTTGCCCGCACCATCGCTCCGCACATACTCCCATAATCCCTTGACTGCCGTAGATAAGCGGCACTTTGCCCAGCAATTGCCGCGCCAGGCTCTTGGCTCCGTTCCGCTTCTCCGGTTGCTCTGGACCCAACTCAGCCCACATCTCCCGGATTGCCGCCACCAGAGAGGAGATATTTCCGTCGGTTATATGGCAGATTCCCAAAATATCTAGAATCTTTAGCAAGGGCAGGAATAAATAGCCCAGGGAAGCCCGGGGTGGTTGTCCTGCGGGAATGGTTATGATTGGCTGTTTATTCTTTTCCGCCAGTTCGGCGAGCTTCCCTCCACCGGTCAAGACTACCAGGGGAGCGCCTGCTTTGACCGCAGCCTGGTAGGCATGTAGTGTTTCCCGGGTATTACCTGAATAGCTGACCGCAACAACCAGCGTATCCTTAGCAATATAGGCTGGAACCGAATATCCCCGCCGAAAAGCGAGCGGTGTTTTGCTCTCCCCCTCGGCAAGAGCGCAAGCCAGGCTTCCGACGATTCCCGAACCACCCATTCCCAGGAATAACACTTGCCTGGGTTTCTTGGGTAGACGGGAGAGGTCAGTGCTGGAGGCGATCTCCCAGGCTTTTGTCACCTGGTCGGAGAAGTGCTCAATGAGCAATGCCATATTGCTCTTGTCCAGCTCTTGATATATCATTTTGCTGTCTAGCTCGCTCATTGACCGGTCTTTCTGAAGATTGAGTTGAATCTGTTAGTAATCCTAGAATAGATTATTTCTGTGGTGAAGTAAAGAATAAAGTTTGAAAAATCCAAATTTGCATTGACATAACCTAATATTAATAATATAATCAAAGAAAGCAAGTGGGAAAATTTTTTTCAGGAGGAAGGCGATTGAAAATTCTAGCAGCGACCTCGGGAAGCCTACCGGCTAGAAAACGGGCTGACTATATTGTTGATATAGCGGAGAAACTGGATGCGGAGTTAATCGTTCTCCATGTCGTCGCCGGTCAAAAAGATTACGCCGATGGAGAAAAAGCCCTGGATATATTTAAATGGAAGAAGCGCTCCAAACCTTTGAAGTCCATATTGCGAATTGGAGAGTTGAGTTCTACCATAGCAAAGACTGCCAATGTGGAGGAGGTTGACTTAATAGTATTGGGTATAGAAGGGGGAATAGACTCCTTGAATAACATATGTCGGGATGTGGCTCACGAGACTGAAGTTCCCATACTCCTGGTTCCGGACCTACAGAGCTAATTAAAGATAAATAGTCGTAAAAGTGATAATCAAAGGGGGAAAAATGCGTCATCTAACTATTGTTCTATTGATTGTTTTGTTTGCGGCATTGATTGGTTGTGGTGGTGGAACTAAAGACCGGGTCACCATCTCTGAAGATGTAAAACCAGCCACAGTTGACGCTTTAGGAGCCTCTCTATTAAAGGCAACTGCGATGATGGAGGAGACCGATAGACTGATTCGGGACAAAAAGATTGACGAGGGTCTGCAAAAACTTGCCGACACTTATAATTATGTCCATAAAATAAACAGCTCCTATTTGCAATTAATCAATGCTCGTGTCTATACTTTCCATGCTATGTTGGTAGTGGAAGTAAAAAGATACTCCGACGCCCGCGATTATCTGGGAAAGGCGGTCACCAATCTACAGGCAGCGATGACCACCAAATGGACCAACGAGTCGGAGAAAGCCAAGATTGGTGATGTAGCTAAGAAGCTCTCGGCGGTAGCCGATGTCATAGAAACCGAGAAAGGGAAGACACTGCCGGAGCTCAAAGACGATTACCTGGAATTGAATAAAATCATTGATGAAATCGTGAAGGGAACTGAGGAGAAACCGACTACCAAGACCGAAGAAAAACCCAAGGAAGAGACCAAAAAATAATCACTCTCAATTCTTGAAAATTGCTGAAAATATCTTTGTAGCGGAGGCGGCGCGCCTCCGCCGCAGCGGAGGCGCGACCTTGCTTTTGCAAGGCGAATAGCCTCCGCTACATTTTTTCTAACACTCATTTGCTTGCAATGTGGTGCAGGCGGCGCGCCTCCGCTGAGGCGGAGGCACGACCTTGCTTTTGCAAGGCGAATAGTCTCCGCTATCAAATAATGCATAAAATCCCACTTCCCCAATTAGCTCACTTAGGTTAAAATTACCTCACAATTTCAGGAGGTTTCTATGAAGCTATCGGCGGCTTCTGCTCGGATTCAGGAGTTACGCGCTCTCATCCGTCATCACAATTATCAATATTATGTTCTGGCAAAGCCGGAGATAAGCGACTTTGAATACGACCAGCTGATGCGCGAACTCAAGTCTCTGGAAGAGCAGTTTCCGCAGTTAGTAGCTCCCGACTCGCCCACCCAGCGGGTGGGAGGGGAGCCGATTGAGGGTTTCGTCCAGGTGCGTCACCAGACGCCGATGATATCCTTGGACAATGTCTATAACTATGAGGAGCTTCAGGAGTTCGATAGCCGGGTCAAACGGGGCTTGGGACTGTCCTCAAAGGAAGAAGTGGAGTATGTGGTGGAGCATAAGCTTGATGGGGTGGCGGTCTCCTTGAAATACATTGACGGTAACTTCATTCAGGGTTCCACCCGGGGCAACGGAGAGGTGGGCGACGACATAACCCACAACCTGCGCACCATTCCCACCGTGCCTCTTTCTATGCCCGACAAGAGGGAGCTTATCGTCCGCGGCGAGGTGATTATGCCCATCGCCGGCTTTGAAAAGCTGAATAAATCACTCATCGCTGAGGAGCGAGAGCCCTTTGCCAACCCGCGCAACGCCACCGCCGGCACCCTCAAACTACTGGACCCCCGCATCACTACCAGACGCCCCCTGGAGTTCTTTGCCTATTACCTGTTGGGCGACAGCACCATCACCACTCAATTTTCCGCGCTCAAGCGGCTGGAGGAACTGGGCTTCCTGGTCGGCAAAGACCGTCTGCTTTCGCAGGGTCTCATGCCGGCGGAGAAATATTATCAGCACTGGTCAATAGATAAGGCGAAATTAAACTACCATGTTGATGGGGTGGTATTGAAAGTGAACCGGCTCTCCCTGTGGGAGGTCTTGGGTGCTACCGCCCATTCCCCGCGTTATGCGGTAGCCTATAAATTTGCCGCCGAACAAGCCACCACTATTCTCAAGAGTATACTGCTCTCCGTGGGGCGAACCGGGGTGGTTACCCCGGTGGCAATTCTCTCCCCGGTGCACCTCTCCGGCACCACCGTCAGCCGAGCCAGCCTGCACAACTTTGACGAGATAGCTCGCCTGGATGTCCGCCAGGGTGATACTGTAATCATTCAGAAAGCCGGCGAGATAATCCCCGAGGTAGTGGAGGTGGAATATGCCAAACGACCAAAAGAGGTCGCCGATAAGCCCACCAAGCCCCCAAAGCGCTGTCCGGTCTGCAATTCCGAACTGGTGCAGGATGAAGGAATGGTGGCAATTCGTTGTCCCAATATGGCTTGCCCGGCGCAGGTGTGTCGGCGCATTTTGCATTTCGCCAGTCGCGGAGGTATGGACATAGAGGGGATGGGGGACGCTATGGTGGGGCAATTGGTTGACGCTAAGCTGGTCGCCGACCCCGGGGATATTTACTCCCTCGCTCTGGATAAGCTGCTCCAGCTGGAGCGCATGGGCAAAAAATCCGGCGAGAACCTGCTCGCTGGAATTGAGAATAGTAAGAAACAACCGCTGGATAGGTTGATAAACGCCCTGGGCATCCCCAATGTCGGCTCCACCACCGCTTTGGACCTGGCTCGCCACTTCCCCTCTCTGGACGCCCTGGCGAAAGCCGGCGAAATGGAGCTGCAACAGATTTCCGGCGTAGGTGCGGTGGTGGCTTCCTCCCTTCACTCATTCTTTCGGGTAGAGGGCAACCGCAAAGTGATGGAGAAGCTGCGCCGGGCGGGCGTAGAGTTTCAAGCGGAGAAAATTCCTGCCGAAGGCGAGGGTATTTTAAAGGACAAAACCTTCGTCTTCACCGGGAGTTTGGTCAGTTTCACCCGTGAGGAGGCCGGCGACGAGGTCATCGCCCGAGGCGGACGGGTGAGCGACTCGGTCAGCGCCAAGACCGATTATGTGGTAGCGGGCGACAGACCCGGCTCCAAACTGGAAAAAGCCCGCCAGTTGGGGGTGCGTATTCTCTCCGAAAAGGATTTTCAGGCTCTCCTGGAAGGAAAGATAATATGAGCCCTAACCGCTCATTTAATGGTGCCACCGGGCAGAGCACACTGCCCCAACCGCAGGCTATCAAAGAAGACAGTGGAAAGAAAAAAGTAATCTTCATTTTTATAGACGGCTTGGGCCTGGGTCGGGCGGATGGGGAATATAACCCGGTCTTTACCTACCATATGCCCGGTCTGGAGCATCATCTGGGGCCTTTGTATGAGATGCGGGTGGGCGACTACCGTCGGAAAGAGGGGCGATTGCTGGTCGCCTTAGACGCCTGTTTGGGAGTTGAGGGTTTGCCGCAGAGCGCCACCGGCACCGCCGCTCTGCTCTGCGGAAGAAATTTCCCCAAGGAGCTGGGCAGACACCTGCCGGGATTGCCCCCCCAAGCCCTGCGCGATGAAATTGCCAAAGACAATCTCTTTCTCAAGCTGAAGCAGAGGGAGCTGACCGCTACCTATGCTAACGCTTACATCAAAGAGCGACCGACCGGTTATCTTTCCGACCATCCGTCGGTCACCACCATAGTGGCGCAGTCCACAATGCCGGCGCTCCACGACCTCGCCGACCTGCGCGCCGGAAAGGCGCTCTTTCACGACATTGATAACTCCATTATCATACTTTTCGGCTACGAGGTAAAATATATCACTCCGCGTAAATCCGCCTTCAACCTGGTGGAAATCTCCCGTAACTTTGACCTAACCCTATTTGAATTCTTCCAGACCGACCTGGTCGGGCATTCCCGGGATATGTTCATCGCCGGAAAGGTTCTTTACAAGCTCTCCGAGTTCGTCGGTGGGGTGGTCTCCGCACTACCTGCGGACACCGCCCTTATTGTTGCCTCCGACCACGGCAACTTTGAGGACTTCTCTGTGGACGGGCATACCCGCAACCCGGTTCCCCTGGCTATCTTCGGACCGGAACCCCTGCTGGATATGGCTCTAGATAGGGTGGGAGACATCAGTCATATAGCTGGATTGGTCGTGGAGTGGCTTTCTGGCTAGGTATCAATTTATATTTATTTCCAAGTAAAAGCCAGGCAAGAGTGCCTGGCTGCTTAGTCATCAGAAGTATCCCTCACTAAAACCTAGGTCTTCATCTCCGACTGCTTAGCCGCCGGGAAGAGAATATTGTTCAATATTAACCGATAGCCGGGGGAGTGGGGGTGTTCAGCCAGGTTGGTCGGCTCCTCGCCCACCAGATGCTGGAAATCCTCCGGGTCGTGCCCGGCAAAGAAGGTAAAACAGCCGGCGCCCCGGGTGCCGAAGATGTATTTGGCTTCGTCAACCCCGTCCATCCGCGCCAGTATTATCACATCCTTCTTTATCTTATCCAGCTGAAAAGCGGTGGTCTGCCCCATAAACTCCGGCAGAGAGTCAACATGGTCCTGGGTCAGGAGAGTAGGTATGGGGTCCTGCTTGGCGGAGAACTGAAAGAGGGTGAAATAGGCTGGACCCTGTCCATAAATACCCGGTTGGATGCTTCGGGGAGTATCTATATCGCCGTGCTCGTATTCCAGGGTATTGGGATTGCACTTGAAGTCGGTGAAAGCCAGAGTCTGGGAGTAGTCCAGCTTGTCGTTGTATCCCGGGGTCATCCCATCGTAATCGTAATAAGTGTCGCAGATGTCCAAGCCCTCGGCGGCCAGAGCGATGTCCAGAGTATCGGTTGCCGAGCACATAGCGAAGAGAAAGCCTCCGTTCTCCACGAACTCCCGAATCTTTTTAGCCACCGCCCCTTTCATCTGGCTCACTTTGGAAAAGCCCAGAGCTTTGGCGGTCATCTCCTCGGTAGCCACCTGTTGCTGATACCATGGCTGACCGCTGTAGGAAGCGTAGAAGCGACCATATTGCCCGGTAAAATCCTCGTGATGCAGGTGGAGCCAGTCGTATTGCGCCAGGCAGTCGTTTAATATGTCCGGGTCCCAGACAATGGTGTAGGGTATTTCCGCATAATCCAGAGCCATATGCACGGCATCGTCCCAAGGGTCGGCAGTGGGGGGGGAATAGAAGGCTATCTTGGGCGCCTTCTCCAGCAGGATGACCTCCATATTGTTTTCGTCAATAGTTTGGTAGACGGCTTGCGGGTCACTCACATACTCCCAACTCACCTCAAAGTGATTAGCCAGCTCGGAGAAGCCGGTGAGATTATCCAGCATAAAAGAGCCAGCCCGATAGTTCAGGAGCCACTCAACATTATTGCCCAGGGAAAGGATTTCATAGACCAGTCCGTAGGCTTTCAGGTGGTTGGTCTGGGTCTGGTCCATAGGAATGAGAATCTTATCGGCAAGAGAGTTACCGGTAATGATAAAGCAGAGGGCGAGTACAGCTACCAAAGAAGCGGAAATGAGTTTGCAATTTGCTTTCATCTTTCTTATAATCCTTAGAAAAGAGACTCTAATCAATCCAATATTATAACAATAATGTAGGCGTTGAAAAATCCCAAAATTTAGGGGCGATTCTTATGCGAACTCCTGTCGTCGCCGGGCAGTTTTATCCCGGCTCTAAAGAACGGCTGTTTGCCGAGCTGAAGGAGCTTATACCTTCCGGGGAAGAGAGCGCTTTTTATCGCGGGGCAATTATGCCCCACGCCGGCTACATCTACTCCGGCAAGACCGCCGGTCTGGTCAGCGCCCGCCTTTCCGTGCCGGAGATAGTGGTAGCGCTGGCTACCAACCACACCGGTCGGGGGAACAACCTTTCAATATTTACCGAGAGCAACTACGCCACGCCGCTGGGGGAAATCCCCCTGGCTAGCGAACTCGCCGGCATTTTATTGGACGGTGAATCTTTCGCCGCGGACGCCCTTGCTCATCGTCAGGAACATTCTCTGGAGGTTATTCTGCCCTTTTTACAATTTCGCCGTGCTGACTTCTCGCTTCTGCCGGTAGTGGTGGCGCAGATGCCCGTTGAGGGTATCTCTCAATCTGCAACTGAGCTTGCCGCTGCCATCAAACAGGTGGAAGCTAAGGATAAAAAAGTGCTGATAGTCGCTTCCACGGATATGAGTCACTATGTTTCGGAGAAAGAAGCTGAAGCAAAAGATGCACTGGCGATTGAGAAAATCAAAACACTGGACGGAGCCGGTTTGATTAAAACAGTCCGCGAGAACCACATAACTATGTGCGGAGTCTTTCCCACCGCTCTGCTTCTGACCACCGCCAAACTCCTGGGGAGTCGCAATGCCGAGTTGGTCTATTATACTACCTCGGCGGAGGCGAGCGGAGACAGAAGTCAGGTGGTGGGTTATGCCGGTCTGGTCGTCCCCTGACACAAACTGAGGTAGCGATATTGTTCACCCGTCTGCTGGCGTCTATTCGCCTTCTCCGACCTAACAATATGCTTATGATCGGGGCTACCGCTCTCCTCGGTTTCTATCTGGGGGGAGGCGAGTGGCTTTCCTGGCGAGCGCTGTTCACAGCCCTAGCCATTGCTCTGGTCTCCGGCGCCGGCTACACTGCCAATGACCTGGTGGACCTGCCCATAGACCGGCTCAATCGCCCCACTCGTCCACTCCCTTCAGGCAAAGTAACTACCACCACCGCCAGGGCACAATATATAATAGTGAACCTCATAGCTGTCGGTTTGGGAATTTATCTGGGTTGGTCAGAACTTTTATTCATCGCCATTCTAATCGCTGCCTGCCTGGTTTACAGTTTCTGGTTAAAACTGCGTGCTCCCTGGGGCAATCTTACCGTGGCTGTGTTGACCGCCGCAAGTCTACCCTTCGGGGCTTTGTCCGCCAGAGGTTTGGGCGGTTGGCTCATAATTCCCACCCTGCTCGCTTTTTTGCTCAACCTGGCCAGGGAAATCTTCAAAGATGTGGAGGATGCGTCCGGTGACCAGGTGATGCAAGCGCGCACCTTGCCCTTGCTGCTCGGCTCTCGTTCCGCAATGCGCTGGGGTGGAATTACATTGCTTGCCTTCGCGGTATGTGCCATCGGATTGTATTTTCAGAATCATTGGAGTCTTTACTATCTGGCGATAATAGTTCCATTGGGGGCTCTACCGGCTACATTGACCGCTCTTTTTACATTTATTAGACCTCAGCCGGCAAGGTGTGGGTTAATCCAGCGGGGAATAAAACTATTGATGTTAGCGACATTAATTGCTATCATAGTAGGTTATAACTGGCGATAGGATGGGGATTGGAGCGTAGAAAGATGCAGAAGGACGAGTTTGCCGACCGGGAGTGGAAAGTATTAGTAGTGGACGACGAACCCTCCATTCGTGAGATTATCACCTTCAATCTGGAGATTGGCGGCTACCTGGTGGAGAGCGTGAGCAATGGCGAGGAGGCGGTGCTTCGTGCTCTGGAACACCGTCCGGATTTAGTATTATTAGATGTGATGCTACCCAAGATGGACGGGATAGAGGTGATAAGAGTCCTTCGCTCTAATTTTCGCACCAGTGGCATACCAATTATTCTGGTTACCGCCAAGCGGGACATTCACGACAAAGTAGCCGGGATGCAGGTGGGCGCCGACGACTACATCACTAAGCCCTTCAGCCGGGAGGAGCTTCTGGCGCGGGTCAAGATGGTGCTAAGGCGCACCTCAGAGATGCGCGACCGTAACCCTCTCTCCAACTTGCCGGGTAACATTTCTATTGAGCTGGATATACAGCAACGTCTCAAGAACCAGGAAGGTTTTTCCCTATTCTATCTGGATATTGATAATTTTAAGCCCTATAACGACTGCTATGGTTATACCAAGGGTGACCAGGTTATCAAATTGCTAGCCGAAGTGCTTCTGGCTATGGCTGAGAAATTCTGTGCTCCGCACGACCTGATAGGTCATATTGGCGGCGATGATTTTGTAGTGGTTAACCGCATTCAACAGGCCGACCAAGCCGCACATTTTCTGCTCTCCGAGTTCAGTATTCGCTCCACTGAATTTTTCAGCGACCAGGACCGGGCAGTGGGATACTTCACCTCCGTCTCCCGTTCTAAGGAGACAAAACGTTACCCCTGTTATTTGACTTTGAGCATAGCCCTAATAGAAAATTACGATAACCGTTTTACCAGCTATGGACAGCTAGTTGATGTGGCTACAGAGCTTAAAGCTTATGCCAAATCCAAGGGCGGGAATCGTTTTGTGAAAGAAAGGCGCGCGGAAATTCGCAACGACAATGACGAAAAGAGGAAAGTGAGTTAGTGCATTGAACTGAGAATTAGCAATTGATGAATTATTATGGCTTGACGAACGAGGGACTGCGCAGTTGGCAGTCCCTCGTTTAGCAAATGCTCTGGTTTTGCTCAGGGCACCAGCGTATAGCTTTGCAGAATCCGATAATAACTGTGTGTCTCATCCGAATAATCTTGACCAATCTGCCCTATGCCCTCTTTCCACCAGATAAAAAAGTTGGTGTTGGTGGAATTATAGTATATCTTGTAGCAATGCTCGTAACTGGTCTCGCCTAAGGCAATGATGGTAACTATGGAATCCACATAACCTGTGTAGGAGTCGCCTTCGTAGGTGAAATCCCAGGAGTCACCGACGGCGAAGGGATACTTGGCTAGGACCAGGCAGTCCTCTGAGTCCAAGCTCTTGTACCAATAAAGACCGGTTACATCTTCGTAGGAATACCAGTTGTAAATAGCATCCAGAGTGCTGGTGTGATAGGTTAATTTTACATTTTTGGTCTGAAAACCAAGAGAATGTTTGGCGGTGCCAACTACCTCTAATGTTGCAGTGCAGTTCTCATCGCCATTGACAATGGCATAATAGTTCCAGATATTTCCCACATTGGCGGGAAAGAGGCTACCGCTAAAGGTTGGCACATCTTGTTGGCATGTAACCAGGAATAAAACTGTTAACGCCAAAAGAGGCAAAGTGTATCTTTTCATCGTAACCCCCTAAAGGTTAATTTATCCTTTTAGATAGTGGGCAAAAGAACGGAATACCATCATCCCCGGTCCTTCTCCATCCAGCTTCTTCCAGTCAGTTGCGGTTCTACGCCTTATTCCCCATTCACCGGGCAGGTCCAGCGGCACCTGCCAGAGCCGGCAGATTCGTTCCGGATGGGGCATAAGCGCCACCACATTTCCCGCGGGGTTAGCCAGACCAGCCAAAGCCATAAATGCACCGTTGGGATTGTGGGGAAAGCTCTGGGCAGGATTTCCTTCCGGGTCAACATATTGCCAGGAAGATAGGTTTCCTCGCTCTATCGCTTCCAGCGCCTGGGCATCAGCGGTAACGAAGCGACCCTCGGCGTGGGCTATCGCTATGGGAATAATTGTGTTTTGGGGCACAAGTTGGTTGGTGATATTGCTTCCCGTATTGGATGATTGCTTTATGTAGACCAGACGATGATAGAAACCTAATCTGCTCAGCATTAAATTGGTAGCTAACGCCATCTCTACTTTAGCTCCCTGTAACCCGGGAATAAGCCCGCATTCCACCAGCACCTGTGCTCCGTTGCATATGCCCAACACTGGTTTGCCGCCAGAGGCTCCCTTCACCACTACATCCATTATCGGTTCTTTAGCGGCGACGGCACCGGCGCGGATACGGTCCTGGTGGGCAAATCCGCCGGGCAGAATGTAACCGGCAAATTTAGCCAGCTCCTTAGGCGGACGACTCCAGCGGAAAATTTCACCGTCCATTCCCGCCCACAGGACCGCCCGCAGGGTCTCCTCTTCGCAGTTACTACCCGGAAACTGGACCACTGCCACTCTGGGTTTCATAGCAATACTCCGGCAAGACCGCCAAGCCAGGCTTCCGCCAACTCAGGCAGCGCTATCTCTAACGGTTTTTCATTCTTTTTTAGGGACAGGCGCAACACTGGCGCAGAGATAACCCTTCCCAATTCTATTAACCCTACTTGATATTTTTCGGCAAGTTCACCGAGCCTGGTTAGGTTCTCTTCGCTGGCCTCTACCACGAAGCCCGGTTCCTCGCTGAAATAAAAAGCTTTGGGGGAAAGACCGGCGCCCTCTGGAAAATCCAATTCCACCCCCAACGCACCATCTCCTTTATTGCCCAAAGCCATCTCTGCGACCGTGGTCAAGAGACCACCGTCGCTGATGTCGTGGCAAGCGTTGAGTAGATAAGATTCCGCGGCATAGACCATCGTTCGGATTAAGCCGTTCAGGTTGGAGGTCTTCAGGTCCGGTGGTGCATCCCCTAAGCTATTGGCAGAGACCTGATAAATTACCGACCCTCCTAATTTACCCGACCTGGCGCCTACAAGCAATAGACGGGAGCCGGCTTTCTTCAACTGGAAGGAAAGCGCTTTACTGCAATCCTGTAAAGTGCCCAGACAAGCCACAATGGGCGAGGCGGGAATGGGTTCCCCCCCGGCGCTCTGGTTGTAAAAACTGACATTCCCGCTCACCACCGGCAGGGGTGCTCCTTCGTATTCAATAAGTCCAATCTCTCTACAAGCCCAGGCTATACCTTCTACGCCGGAGACAAAACTCTCAAAGACCTCCAGTCTCTCCGGATTTCCATAGTTTAGACAATCGGTTATCGTCTGTGGACGGGCGCCGACTGCGGTCACATTGGCGACCGCCTCCCAGGTCGCCCAGGCGCCGGCCAGCCAGGGGTTCATTAAACCGTAGCGGGGATTGCCGCCTGTTGCCATAGCCACTGCTGCTGGTGAGCCGGGCAGAGGAGCCATAACTCCCGCATCCGCCTGTCCGGCACCAAATATAGTATATCCCTGAACGGTGGAATCGTAGTGCGAGTAAATCTGCTGGCGGGAGCAGACATCCGGATGAGCCAGGACCGACTTAATTTCCTCAGCGGTTATGCGGTCAAAGTCCATTAGCGGGCGGAGGAACTCCATTGGCTTGGTCTTTCTCTCTCGTTCGTAGGATATCCCCTCGGTGATGGCATTTATGGGGACCGAGCAAACGGCTTTGCCCTTGCTTACCACCTCATAAATTGGTTCTGTGGAGACTTTACCGATGACCACAGCGCCCGCCCCGGGATAGATATCGCCCAACTGAAACTCCTCATTATAAATGGAGAGCAGGCGAGGGGCAAAATCCTCCGGCACCACCCAGCAGTAGCGCTCCTGGGTTTCGGAACAGGTGATGACCTCCAGAGCCAAATCAGGCAGGGAACAGACCACCTTATCCATATCTATTCTGGCTCCAAAACCTCCCTTGGCGCCCAGCTCCGAGGTAGCGCAGACAATGCCGCCGGCGCCCAGGTCCTTGAAACCGACCTTTATTCCTAGCTGATGGACTTCCTCCAGCACCTGATAGGTGGCTACGGTCAACACCCGCTTGAGAAAGGGGTCGTGCAACTGCACCGCGGAGAACTCTTCCTCCTCGTCCAGGATATCGCTGGCAAAGCTGGCTCCCCCAAAGCCGGTGTCATCGGTCGCCTTGCCCACCAGCACAAAGACATAGGGCTGATGTGCAGCCTCCTGCGGCACCCGAGAATGAATAAGCTCGTCGCTGGGGCATATGCCCACGGCCACCACATTCACCAGGCAATTATCGTCGTAGCCCTTGTGAAAATAACAACTGCCTCCCAGATTGGGCACGCCGATGGGGTTGCCGTAGCCGGCGATGCCCTCCACCACTCCCCCGATTACGAAACGGCTGCGCTCGGTATGCTCGCCCCAGGGGTCTCCAAAGCGCAGAGGGTCCAGCACGGCGATGACTCGGGCCCCCATACAATAGACATCGCGGACGATGCCGCCGATGCCGGTGGCGGCGCCCTCCACCGGCAAGACCTGCGAGGGGTGGTTGTGGCTCTCGTGGGCGATGACCAGGCAATATTCACGACCATCGTGCATAGTAAAATAAACCGCACCGGCGTCCTCGCCCGGTCCCAGAACTACATTGGGAGCCTGGGTGGGGAGTAATTTCAGGAACTGCCGGCTGGATTTGTAGGAGCAGTGTTCCGACCACATAATGGAGAAGATGGTGGCTTCCACATAATTGGGTTCTCTGCCCAGAAGCTCGGTCAGGCGAGCGAACTCGTTTGCCGGCAGTAGCTTGCGGGGGTCTTTGGCTTTATTTTTAGAAGGGGTCATGGCTGAGTTTATGGATGAGAATAAAAAATAGTAACATAAGAAAGATTAAGCGGGGAAGGAAAATATTGACAGCAAATCAGGAGGGAAAAGGCAGGGGCTAACCTGGTGTTAGCCCCAATACTTAGTTTAGCTACCCGGAAAAAACTGGGGTTTTATTGCAGATGGAAATACATCGGCAAAGCCAACCAAACGCCGATGGGTTGTCCACCGCTGGTGGCTGGCTTAAATGTGCACTGATAGGCGGCGGAGACTGCCGCTTCGTTGAAGGCGGAGATAGCCATAGGGCTAGTGACCACCACATTCTTTACCTTGCCGTCAGCGCTCACATAGACCATCAACTGCACTACTCCCTCAACTCCTCCCTCCCGACCGATGGCCGGGTATTCCGGCTCTGCCTTGGTGGCAAATTCCGGAGCGGTATCGTAGGCGATAAAGACCACCTGATTTTGATTGGGGTCAGTTATGTCTACCACCTGCACATTCCCGTCACCGGAGTTTGGCAGGGTGGTGCCGATATCGGTATCCACCAGGGTGTTCTGCTCAGCCAGTTCGTCCGGCACAGGAAGGGGAGCATCGCCGACTGTTCCCTCGGTCAGACCGGCGGGAGGAAGCTCGCTCGCGTCCATCAGAGACGGTGGGGGAGGTAACTGGTCGTAGGATATCTGGCTAACGATGTTCATTCCCGGGTCATAGCTCTCCCCAAAGTCGTAGACCGTAGCGTCAATGGGATGTCTGGGCCAGAGGATGCCGCCGGCAATACTCGCTTGCAGAATCAATGAGAAGAGGTAGGCAAAGACCCAGAAACCACGATAGAGGCTCCGCTGGTGAACTTTTTCTGGTGTCATCGTCTTCATAAGCGCCTCCTTTCTATCTATGAGTTCCTTTCGTCATCGCAGGGAATTCTTCTCTTTTCCCACTATATTAGATAACCAAATGCCTCCTCAGGTTTAATGTAAAATAAAAAGGCTACCTGCAAGAGGTAGATTCAAAAAAGTTCAAAGTTACACGCCTTTGGGAAAGTAGAAAAAGCGGTGTTAGGAAAGAACTTCCAATTCCTGATAAGTAATATAAATTACCGCTTGATTAAATTGCTCAGGAGATTCCCAAAATTCCTTTTTATCTCTAAACCAATTAAGAGTGCTTTCAGTCTTTTTGGTTTCAACAGTAAGTTGAATGACTTCATCTTTGTATAAAACACCGGCATCTTTCCAGAATCCCGCCAGAGGAATTTCGGTTGCTCTGCAACCACCAAATTCATTTACTATTTCATCTGTTGCTTGTTTGATTTTTATGGGGTCAACGTCCCTAAAGTCATTATGAAATAATGGGAGAAAGATTTCAAATCTATATCTATCCATCCCAATATGTCCTACTTCTCAAGAAGGCTGATTAGTTCGCATAATGGATATTCTATGACTTCCGATTCAGCAGCTAACTCAACGAACGAAGGGAAATCATTGTAATTATGTATTATATAGCTATACATATCATCAGATATTAAATAGGTATTATTCGGCAGACAAGAGACTTTCCCCACCCTGACCAGCTTTACAAAGGCTTCTGCCAAGTCTTTTTCATTGAACGAAACGAATTGTATTTTTGGCATTTCTTTTCCGATTGATAATTATTCCATTAAGTTCCAATCTAATTCCAAAAAATATTATAGGATTTTAATAACCATTTTTCAACCCTAAAAATATTCATACCAAATATAGTATTTTACAAAATAAAAAGGCTACCTGCAAGAGGTAGCCTTTTGGAATGCTAAAATCGGGTTATTTCATGTGGAAATACATCGGCAGTGCCAGCCAGACGCCGATGGGTTGTCCGCCGCTGGTGGCTGGGGTAAAGGTGCATTCATAGGCTGCGGCCACCGCCGCTTCGTTGAAGGCGGATAAGCCCATAGGACCGGTGACAATGACATTCTTTACTTTACCGTCGCCGCCCACATAGACCATTAACTGCACCACGCCCTCGGTGCCAGATTCTCGTCCGATTGCCGGATATTCCGGCTCCACTTTATTGACGAACGCAGGGGCGGTATCGTAAGCCACAAACTCAATATGGTCAATAGAAGCACCTATTTCCGTGCCATCCTCCACCACCACCCCGTCGCCCAAGGGGTTACCGTCGGTGGTTCCCGCCTGAGTATCAACCATAGTCTCCCGCTCAGCCAACTCGTCTGGAACCGGCAGGGGAGAGTCGCCCACATTGCCCTCGGTTAAACCTTCCGGGGGGACCTCCGGAGCTTCCATCAACGACGGCGGTGGAGGCAATTCGTCGTAGCTTATCTTTTCTATTATCTTCACTTCCACATTAGACAGTTCCTCTTCCTCGTAGATAGTGGCGTCCAGGGGATGCTTGGGCCAAATGAGAGTGGCGGCCACCCCGGCTTGAAGGAATAGAGAGAAAAGGTAAGCATATGCCCAGAAACCGCGGTAGAAAGCATTCATGCGAGCCTTTGGCGGTGCTACCATCTGGGTTTCATTCTCTATCTTCATCGTGTCCTCCTCCGAACACACAATCTATATTCTTTATTGTTGAAATCGGTCTTGCGCTCATAATTATAAGCTAAAAATGATAAGATTGCAAGAAAATTATCCAGCCAGAGAACAATTCTACTCTACTACCTCAATATTAACCATAGTCGCCCTTCCCTCGGTAACTACCAGCTTGGAGATGGGTTGCCAGGCACGCACATAAGCACCTGAGCTCTCCCCCTCGGCATCCAATAAGAAACCACTGCCCGGATTCAGGTTCATAAACAAAAACTCTCCGTAGGAATTGGAGGTAACCTCCTCCATCGGCGCTTCATTTTTATAATCCGTTACCGAGCGGTAGAGCTTGACCTTGACCCCGGGCATACCCATACCGTTCATCAACACCTTGCCCATTATCAAGCCCACTTTTTCAGTCTCTATCTTTATCGGCTCGGGAACTGAATACCTTCCGCCGGTGAGATGGCGGAGGTCAATCTCGTCAATAATCTTCTTAAATGTGGGCAGAAAGGAGTCAAAGCTTTCCTTGGGAGCTTTCGCATATATTGTATAGCCCACATTCCCCCGAAGGCAATATATTCCCACCAGGCGCTCGGTCTTTGCTGAAGAAGTATCAACTATGTCGTAAAGATAAGTGGCTAGGGTCTGCAGGGGACCTGTTGGACAGGACTCTGAATCGCTGGAAAGCTTCTGTGCCTCAATAATCGCTAGCTCCTCCGGAGTGGGAGCATCGTCATTTAAGACATACTCATACAGTATAAGAGACTCCTCAGGGAAAAAAGTCTTTTCTCCCTCTCCGGCAGATTTATCCTTTTCAATTAAATCCTTCAAATTCTGCCCGCCAGCCTGGTTTAATTCGTTACCATACTCCATTCTAGCTCTATAGTCGTTCAACGGAATTATCTCCGCGAGTAGACTTGCTGATAGGGATAGCGAAGCCTGCTGGGTGGGGTCGGTCACCATTGCCAGAGCGCCGGGAGCGCTGGTGGAGAGTTTCCAGCCCTCCGGGGCGGTAAGAATGCAACCGAACTCCCAGCTTTTATAGGTATTGCTGGGGGCAATTGGAGTGAGCTGGGGAGTCTCTGCGGTAGTCTCTCCAGTGGTGGTAGCATCACTACTTGTCTCCTGGGCATATACGAGTATAGAGCCCAAAAATACCACCGGCACCATTAGAGAGAGATAAAATAGATGTTTCATAACCACCTTATAGACATTACTGAATTTTCTTGGGTTTATTCCCTCATCAAATAATGATTATAGAATTATTTTTCTGCTCTGTCAATTTTTTTCCTGGTCATCTAACGATTGGTCTAAGTCCAGATTCTTGTCCGTCCGTTTTCATAATTTCTGGCGCATACTTTCGCGCCAATTATGTTACTCTAGGACAATAAACCCTATCTCCTCTTCCCAATAGCTATTTTTTAACTCACACATATTTTATGGAATACTACGACCTGCACAATCACTCCGTCTTCTCCGATGGGGACCTCACCATAAAAGAGATAGCCAGGCGAGCCCGCAAACAGGGTTTTGCCTTAGGCATCGCCGACCATCTTTCGCCGTATCATCATCTGCGTGGCGATGAGGCGGTGCTGACCTACATTGACCTGATTCACCGGGTAGGGGCTTTCGCCGGGTGTGAATTGGACCTGGGAGAGAGGATACCCTGTTCCCTATCCGTTCTACAGCAAATGGACTATATAATTGGTGGATTGCACTCTATACAGGATTTTCGGGGCTTGAGCTATTTCTTCTTCGGAAAGGTGGAGTCGTTAACTCACCAAGAAGAGTTTATGCGCACTATTTTAAGAGCATTGGAGAAATATGTCCGCGAAGCTCCCATAGATATACTCGCCCACCCCACATTTATTCCCTCGTTTCTAAATCTTACCGCCCGGGAAGCCTGGACGCCTGCGCGGAGACGGCGACTGATTAAGATAGTCCTGGAACACGGCGTAGCTCTGGAGATATCCAACCGCTGGCAGGTCCCGGATGAGCTCTTCCTGACTGAGGCGCTCTTAGCCGGTTGCACTTTCACTATGGGCTCCGACGGTCATCACAGTCACGATGTCGTCAATCTGGATTACCCGGTGCAAATAGCACAAAAACTGGGAATACAGGAGGAGCGCTTCTTTGTGCCTGGGGTTAAGCCTAAAAGGCTGGACCGGGAGCTTGCCCGTATTAACCAGAGTTAGATGAATTGAAGTGTTTATAGCTAAAAGCCCCATCTTCAGGATGGGGCTTTCTTATTCCGTGATAATGCTGGTATCTTCCTCTACCACACCTTAGTCCGTCTATAATCCCCGCCCTCCATACGCACCGTTTGACACATCTCATACAGCCGGGAGCGCAGGCGATAACTGATGCGGTCGCTCAAGGTCTCCTCGTTGTTTTTGCCCTTCTCGTCGGGAAAGTTGCTGGTGATGATAAGCGGACGCTTCTCGTTGTAGCGGCGAATAATAATGTGGGTGAGCATATCCAGAGCCCAGTCGGTGGCTTTGATTGCTCCCAGCTCATCCAGGAGCACTACTTCGGTGGTGAGCACCGGGTCGGTGATGTCAAACTCCGAAGGTCCTCCCTCGTTTGAATATGTCCGGCGAATGGTGCGCAATAGGTCGCGGAAGTCATAAAAGCGACAGGGCACGCCTTTCTCCAGAGTAAGATAGCGGATGATGCTCACCGCCAGATGGGTCTTGCCCACCCCGCAGGGTCCGATGAAGAGCAGTCCTGAAGAAGTAACCGGGAATTCGTCGCAGAACTCCCGGGCGGTCTGCAGGGCTTTATACAGACTGCCGGAGGGGTCGGCAGAGGGACTGAAGCTCTTAAGAGTGCAATCAGCGTATTGCTTGGGGATGTTCGCCTGAGCAAGGAGCAGAGAGTTGAGGTTGTTCGTCCAGCATTGACAGCGCTCGGCATACCGTATATCATGGCGCAGCTCTACCACCCAACCGGAGCCACCGCATTGGGGACAAACCTTAATTTTATCATCCGGCATCACTCGCAGTTGTCCCAGAGGTCCCCCGGCTTCCTCAGGAGTGGGCGGGGTCAGGTTTGACTCTTCCTTTTCTTTTTTCTTGCGTTTCCTGGTTACCATAATCCAAATCCTTAGAATAGACTCAGTCTGGGCACTTTGAGCTCGCGGATGAGAAATGACCGCAAGACCGCCTGACGGGTGCGCTCCACAGCCGGCTCGCTCATTCTTGCCCGGTGCGGGGCTATGGACTTGTCCGCGCGTTTGAGCATTTCTTCCTGTTGTGCGGCGGGGAGAAGTTTAAAAATCTCGGCGAAGAAGCGGTCCTCGCGGCGAGCCAACCGGCTGATGGCTGTCTCCAGGTCTATTTTGCCAGCCAAAAGCCCCCGCTCCGCTCGGTTTATGTAGTCGCTTGCTTTTGCGCAAAAATTTTTAACCGCCGGGCTACTTTCACTGAAGCCTTGCAGATTCTCCCTGATGCGCTGGAAGGCGCGCTGTAAGTAGTTCTTACCCTCCTCGGTAGCCACCTGTTGGAAAAGGTCCTGGGGAATTCCCACTCGCATCATTCGCCGTTCGCGTGTAAGGCGCTCTACGGTGCGGGAGACATAGGAAAGGTTGCGGGTGCGAGCGGTGTCCTCCTCCACATCGGCGAAGGCAATATCCAGCCCCTTGAGCACCAGGTCCAGCTCGTAGTCGGCATAAAGCCAGCGGGAGATGGTGAGCCAGTCTTTAGAGGAGATGAACAGCCCCCGTTCCCGCAAAGCAATGTATTTATCCACCACCCGAGCAATGAATTCTGCCTCCCGGTCAGCGAAGGGGCTCTGCGGAGATTCCAATTCAATCATTAAAGCTATTTTAGCAGAAGGAGCGCAGTCTGGCAAGGGGAGAGTTGGTTTTCAAGAGAAGTGTCTATGGGGTATAAAACAACGACAATATCGCACTCACCTTAAGCGGGTTGGTGGCTAATGCTGGCGGAGTGTGCGTGAGTCAGCCGTAGATTTGGGATTGGCTAAAAAGATAGATAAAAGTAGTAGCGGGGAATAATATTCCCCGCTACCTTTTTGAATTCCTTTGGCTCTATATAATATGCATTTTATTAGAAACGACAATTGGTATCATTTCTATCAAATAACCCCCTACCACTTCTCCCTTGCCGCTTCGTTTATCGCCGAGATTATCTCATCAATCACCTGTTCCTTACGAAATATTGGCGCTGATAATGGTTTCTCACCCTCCGAGGTGACCAGGGTTATGCCAAAGCGGGGCTTGCGGGTGATGAATCTGTAGAGACTGAGGTTCATTATCATGAGCCCCCAGATTGCCCCTATGACCAAAAAGACTTTATCCCCTGTTTCCCGACAAGAACCATAAAGCATGAGGTAGATACAGGTGACGACCATACCCAGACCGACCAAAATAGCTACAATCAAGTTAGGGATTTTCAGGGGAATAGTTCTTTTGTATGCGGAGGTGGTTTTGCCCAGAGGATAGGTTGTATTCAGAATCTTCAGTCCGGAAGCGCTTACTGTTATATGATTCTTTTGATAATATATCTTCTCCGCGCCGGCCTGCGCCTTTTCATCTTCTAAAGTCAGTTGGCTGCCGCAAAATTTACAGGTCTGCAGTCTTTGCCCTCCTGAAAATGGCGTTATGGCTCCGCATTTGGGGCATTTTATTTCTTTTACTTGCATATTCTCAACTCCTGGTTTATTGGCTGGAAATGACTACGCTTTATCAAATCCGTCATCCGTTTTTTCTTCACTCCGCCTTTTTTTCTCCGCCATCCGATTAATAACTCTGGAGATAACCTCTATCATATTTTTCCGCTTACCGCGCAGAGCGACCACTTCTCCCCATTTGGTAGTTTGCAGGGAGAGATAGTGGATGGGCTTGGGGACTATCAGTCGGAATATTGCGCCAGCAAAAAAGAATAATCCAACAACCCCACCAATAAAACTGTTAATATGAACACTCTTGTTTCCAACAAAAAAAAGATAATAATATGAGCAGTAGACTGTCCATACCCCACTTGCAACCAGCATTAACAGAGGATACCAGCGCTTTCCCGGCAGTTCTCCCCGCTTCGCCGAGACGATATTTTCTAAGGGATAGACCTGAGTTGGGGAGAGGATTACATTATCGCTGGTAATGGTTACGGGTCCTAGCTGAATAGCTACTCTGGTTTCAGCCTCCCCCTGGATTTGCGTTTTAGCCTGGTCCTGCTCTATGCTCAGTTTAGCCCCGCAATACTGACAGGTAACCAGCCGGGAGTCCTCCTGAACCTCCAGATTGGCTCCACAGCCGGGGCAGGAAATTTTTTTGACATTCATAGAGTCATCCCTTTCCAGAGTTTTTCTAAAGCTATCAATCTCACGATGAGACTAGGTTTATTTACGGCTATCTCTTAGTCAATCGGAGTAATTCCTCAATCATCTCGGTTTGAATCTGTTGAATCTCCAGAAGCTTCTGCCACTGGTTTAATAGAAGAAAATCCATCTTTTCGTGCAGGTTGCGAATCTCCAGCTCAGCCTTGAGGTTAACCTGGTAGTCGTGCTGGGAGCGGACGCGGTCCTTGTCCTCCTGACGGTTCTGGCTCATCATAATAATCGGCGCTTGCATGGCGGTAATACAGCCCAGCACTAAGTTCAAGAAGATGAAGGGATAGGGGTCAAAGGGGCGATAGAGAAGAACGAAGGAGTTCATCACTATCCAAAGAAATAGCAACCCAGCGAATATGAGGATAAATCGCCAGCTTCCGCCAAAAGAGGCAATCCTGTCTGCCAACCTTTGACTTAAGGTCAGTTTTTGGTCGTAATCATCAATAGTGTTACGGGAGACCAGTTCCTGCTTCTCCATACTGCGCAAAACTTCCCTTTCCAGGTGGGAAACCTCCCCGCGTTCTTTCTCCATCACCTCCTGCACATACTTCGCCCGGAAATGATGCAGGTCAGTCAGACATATGTAGCTATCCGCAGATAAGTCCGGACATTCCCGCTGAATGAGTTCCCTGATTGGCTGGCGTAAGTCGCTTGCTTTCACCAGCTCCTCTTTGTTCTTCGCATTCTTGCAAACCCGGCAAGTCGCTTTGTTCCTTGAATTTCTGGGCAAAATAACGCTCCTTCTCTAAAAAAACAATGGTTGGAATTTTGACATCTAGCTATTTTCCCCCCGCCAGTATCGCCGCTCCCAGAGCACCGACTATCTGCGGCTCGCTGGGAATGCGGAACTCTCCCAGTTCGTCGCTAAGAAACTTGACCAGAGCCGGGTTTTTAGCCCCTCCGCCGGCGAAGACCAACTGCTCGGTTGTGGGCAGTCTCCGGAGCATCGCCACCACCCGACGCACCACCGCCTGGTGCAAGCCCCAGGCTACTTCGGCAGGTTTTACCCCTCGGGCGAGTAGCCCGGTAACTTCGCTTTCCGCAAAGACGGTGCAAGTGCTGGATATCTCCTGACCACATTTCGCCGAGAGAGCAGAGGCGCCGAACTCCTCCAGATTGAAGCCCAGGGTTTCCGCCATCACTTCCAGGAATTTTCCGGTGCCGGCGGCGCAGCGGTCGTTTATCTCAAAATTGGTAATACGACCTTCAGCATCTAAGGAAATTACTTTAGTATCCTGACCGCCTATGTCCAGCACCGTCCGGCAGGTGGGGAAGAGAAAACGGGCACCCTCCGCATGGGCTTTCAGCTCCGTTACTGTGGGCACTTCCTGTGCTATCTCCAAAAGCTTCCGACCGTAACCAGTGGCAAGCATAGCATCAAAATCCTTCCCGGCTATAAGTTTCAGGGCTTGCTTAAGTGGGTCATTGCCGGTGTCGGTTATCTCCGAATGGACGACAGCCCCTTTTTGAAGAATCACTAGTTTAACGGTGCGGGAGCCGATGTCTATACCCGCAGAGCGTAATGGTCTGGCTTTGGTTACCGGATTAGGAGCCATCAGTCACCATCTCTCTCAAAGTCTATCCAATGGTCGCTAAATATTTCAGCACCGTCCACCTGGAGCATATAGTATTCGTTCATCCGGCGAAGGATATCCTGACGAAAATCAACATAGGTGGCTCCGCAATGGGGACAGGTGGGAGGATTGAAGAGGGCGAATCCCCCTGCGCAAGGGCAGGGGCGCAGGAGGGAGGTCAACTCGTTGTGCAGGTCCAGGTTGGCGGCAATATCGTCGGTGGTAAATTCCCCGGCATTAACCGGTGGGAAGATGACCTTAGCCAGTTTATTGCGATGTTCGTAGACCAAATCGTTGGATAGTGCTATGCTGACTATATTGGGGCAGGAGTCGCAGTAGTAATAAAAAATCTCGTTTATACCGGCATTAAGGCTACGGAACTTGAACTCCTTTCCGCAACCGGGGCAGAGGGTAATCATTCGCACCGTGCCCGGAGTAACCGTTCCGGTTTGGGCAAAATGGCGCTCAAAGAGCGATTTTCCGGCGTCCAATTGCGGTCTGCCGGCAATTGGACTTGCCTGCAGGCTGGTGGGGTCAAAGCGATAGCCCTCCTCGCGCCCTTCCACTATGCAGTCCAAAAAAAGGAACTGGCTTTGGTGAAGGATGGCAGAGCAGATGACCCGGTCTTGAGCATTGAGAGGAGCACCGTCGGCCAGCAGGGTGTAAGGACGACCCCAAATGCGTCCGCTGCCGTCAAATAGCTCCAATGCCCAGCTCACCTCGCCCCTGCTTGTAGGGGTAATAATTATGTCCTGTCTTTGGGGAAGCTCCGAGCCCGCCGGGAACTCAAACTTTTGTCCGTCGCTCGCCGAGAGCTTAACCGCCAGGGTAAGGGTAGATTTAGCTTCAGCCATCTGCCGCCTCAAAAGGTCAGAGATAGCATAACATTTTGATAGCTGCTGGTCAAATCTTCTATTGGAGCCGGGAAAGACGGAGATTATATCATATCACTTTTTCTTTTAGTAGAATTTTGCTACAATATTCAACATAGATTGTGCAGGGGTTTTCCGGATTTTATTATTTACGCGGAGGATAAGACAAGGAGAGAAAATGAGAAGGAAGATGGAGGAGATAGAGGGCCGGTCCTGGCTGGAAAGATTTTTCGTTTGGTTCTTGGGGGTGATTCTATGCCTGCTTCTGGCTATGGTCGTCTGGAATGTCTATCTTCAGCTGGCAATGGAGAGAGCTCAGGGTCGGGTCTTTATACTGGAATTGCAGACCGACCGATTGTTGGCTATGATTGGTCTGAGCTACGAGGTTAACGCGTTATACTCCCGCATGCTGGAGGACGATAAACTGAGTAAACCATTTGAGAATTGGGAGGAGAACGAAGCCAATATTCGTTATAACTACAATATCGCCAGGTTCAGCGAGTATCCCCAGGAAGAATACGACAGATTAGTGGAAAGGGAAGCGGAGATGGTGGCTTCCGGAAAATATCGCTAAACGATACATATTAAGGTTTTTTACTCCCGGGCTATATTTATATTGGTATTGTGATATGTTATAGTAGTCTCCAAGAACGATAACTCTTTTTTTGACCATAATTTAGGAGGATATTCGATGGCCAGGCAAAAGAATTATCCAATTGTTTTCTTGCTGGTTTTTGTGGGGATAGGCACTTTGTGGCTAATTATGTCTTTGGGCGGATGCGGTAAGGAGCAGACCACCCCTCCTCTCGACCTCACTAGGGCTGGTTGGGTCTGCGATTCACAATCCAGTAAGGTCATGAAATATAAAATTGATGGCAGCGAGAAGCTGCTGGAGATAGACTCCGAACGCTTCCTGTTTCCTCAAGATATTTCCGTAGATACCAGAGACGGTTCCTGCTGGGTGGCAGACACCTACAACCGGCGCGTGGTCAAATTATCGGCGAGCAACGGGGAGTTTCTCGTCTGGACTATGCCCAGCGACTGGTTCAGATTGACTTCGGTGGCGGTTGACGGGGCGAGCGGCAACCTGTGGATAGCAGACCACGACCGCGGCGAGGTGCACATAGTGGACCAGAATGCCCAGTTTATCGCCACCATCGCTGGCTTTAATTATCCCTTCCATTTGGCTGTAGACCAGAATGACGGCGGTTGTTGGGTGGCAGACCAGGGCTCGCCTAACTTCGTTTGCAAGCTGCCGGCAGGATTGACCGGAATGGTCAATCGGAGCGATGTGCAGACCGTCTATTTTGAAGCTCTCGGTCTATTTTTCTGCGTGCCGGAGGAGGGCAATGGTGGAGTGTGGACCTGCGAAGCTTCCGGCGAAAATTATCAGATAGGAAGATACGATGCTGGCGGTAATCTGCTGGACGGTATAAGCGGATTGACCAACCCCGGTGCCTTAGCCCTGGACGAGGGGCGCGGAGTGGTCTGGATTTGCGATAATGACAGCGGGATTCTCTACCGGGTGAGCAGCGACCTGGCTGGAGTCAGTGACATCACTGAGCTTTCGCCAGTGCAACTGACCGGCTTCAGCACCATTGTGGATATGGCGGTAGACCGAGAGACCGGCAATCTCTGGGTGGTGGACCGTAGCGCCAACCAAGTGGTCATCGTGAGCCCCGCCGGCGACGAGCGGTTAGTCACCTTGACCGGCTTTGAAGAGCCCTGCTCGGTCTCGTTGATGGATGTGGAGGAGTAGGGGAAGAGTAATATAGTTACCTATTAGGTTTTTGGTTATGTTATGGGAAATGAATTTCCGCATGTAATGGAGAAATGCGATAGATGGTTGAAAAAAACGATGGTGATGTTGCAAAATGCAAAAATAAGTTGTATAATTATTATAGAATAATTAATATTTAACTCAATGCTAAAGGAAGTGCTAAAATGCACCAAAAGGCTTTTTGGGTAGTCCTGGGTGTCGTTGCTATCTTAGCTATAAAACCAGTCATTGCTGATGAATGGCATTCGGTAATTGTGAGAGAAAACATTCATGATGGTCCTACAGATATAGTGATTGCCTTAGATAGTAATGAATACCCCCATTTCGCTTACCGAGTAGGCGACGAGATTGAGAATTTTATCAATTATTCCTATTGGACAGGAGACCAGTTCATTCATGAGCAATTGCAGGAAGACTGTTCTCACGGCTATGCAAGCCGTCATGTAGATTTAGCTTTGGATTCATTGGACGAACCATGCATAGCTTATAATATAAATGACATGGAATTAGATGACCCCTGGTGGTATTACTCAGACCTTATATACGCAAAAAAGACCGATAGCTCCTTCACTTTCTATTGCTTAGATGCTGACACAGCGCCAGACTTTGTTTACTGTGGAGATGGTTGCTCAATGGCTTTGGATAAACAGGATAATCCACATTTCTCCTATTTTATTTACCCAGGAGAACACAATCCCAAATATGCTCGGTGGACAGGAAGTGAATGGGTATATCAGATGGTAGAAGAGGCGCCTACTTACCAAGTTGATACATCCATTGAGATTGATTCTCAAGACCTGCCCCACATTTGTTACCTGAGCGAAAATTCTGAATTAAAATATGCTCACCGGATTGGAACCCAGTGGGAGATTCAAACCATTACTATTGGTGCTGGATATGGGGAAATTGCCTTGGATTCACGTGATAATCCCCATATTATATTTACTCAGGCAAATGAAGTCAATTATGCATATTATGATGGAAGTGCATGGGAGATTCAGTCTTTGGGTGTAGAGGGGTATGGTGCATCGCTTGCCTTAGATAAACAAGGAAATCCGCATATCTGTTATCTGTATCCAGAAGGCTATTACAAAGGCTTTTACACGGTTGATGTCTATTACGCCTATCGTGTAGGAATGGATTGGAATACTCAATTAGTTGACCAATTCGATGACGTTTCTATGCGTGCTTGTTATAGCAGCACTAGTATAGCACTAGACTCATTAGACCGACCGCATATAGCTTATAAATATTTTTCAGTAGATGATAATCGTTACGATCTAAAATATGCTTGGTATAGTGGTTACCTAGCCATCAGCCTCCTCTCCTTCACCGCCACACCTCAAGAGAATTCCTCGGTCCTGCTCAACTGGCGGGTGGAGACCACTGAGGGCGAGCAAATCGCCGGCTTCAACCTCTATCGCCGGCCCCTTACCACGGATGTAGCGGAAAGCGCGCCTTGCTTTTACAAGGCGAATAGCTCTCCGCTACAGAAGAAATACGCTGACTGGACCAAGGTCAACAATTCCCTCATCACCGGGCAGAACCCCTACACCTACACCGATTCTACGGTAGAGCTGGGCACGTCCTACGAATACCGTCTGGAGGCGGTCTTGGCCGATGAATCCACAGAAATTCTGGGCACAGCAAGCTGTGCTCCTGCGCCACCAGCCTTCGCCATCACCAAGCTCTATCCCAACCCGGCGTCCGATGTCCTGAACATAGTCCTAACCCTGCCCCAAACCGGCAAGGTAACATTGGAATTATACGACCTGACCGGGCGGGTGGTGACCAGCAAGGATATTCAGGTTATTTCTGCCGGCGAGCTCTATGAGGAGTTAGATGTAGCCGGATTAGCCAACGGGGTATATACCCTGCAGGCAACCCAGATGAACCTATCCGCTTCGGAAAGAGTGGTGGTGGTGAAATAAGGAGGGCAGTAGGGGTAGGGGAGAATCTCATTCTCCCCCCAAAAATATCCCTGGCGCTCTTTGAACGAGCGCCTTTTTTTATTCTCCACTGTATCAGCAAAATTCGCTTGCCGATGAAAGCATATATGATAAAATGAAAAATATTCTGCTAAAATAATAGAGCGTGGAATTGTGTCGGAAATGCCTGAATCTCAAATTAAAGTCCTGCTGCTCTCTTACACCTATCGGGGAGAGACATTTTTTGTCGCTCCCGGTCTGGGCATAGAAGTATCCGGTGTCGACCAGAAGAAAGCCTTTCAAAGTTTCTTAGAGCAAATCGCCCTCTCTGCCGACGATGCTCTGGAGAGAAACCTGGACCCATTATTTGCCGACCACGCGCTAGAGAGAGGCGATTTCATTGTTCCGCAACAGGCAGAAGCGGTTACCGAAGAGGTCATTACGCTGATAATTGAGTGAGGGTGTGAGCTGATGGACAAATCCAAGTTCTTTTCGGAGATTGGGTCTTTGATGACTGCCAGCAAGTTTGACCAGGCACTAAAACTCGCCGAGCAGGCTTCCGCGGAATTCCCCGACGACGGCGCCGTGCACCAACAGTATGCCGAACTGCTTTTCTTGTTCAAAGACTTTTCCAAAGCCATCGTGGAATACCGTATAGCTCTGAATCAGGGTATGGATAATGCCCATCTGCACAAAAATCTGGGCATAGCCCTCTCGGCGCAAGGCGACCATCAGTCGGCGATTAACCAATTCAAGCGAGCTGCGGAATTGGATACTAAGGATTACACCGCGAGCCTTAATCTGGCTAACACATATCTATTGACGGAGGATTATAAATCGGCGGAGGAGGTCTTCAAACGGCTGACCAGAGATTTCCCCCGTCAAGCTGAGGTCTATTATCAATACGGACTTTTTCTGGGACAGCTCGCCCGCTACCCGGAGGCTATCACCGTCTATACCCAAGCCATCAAATATAATAAAAAAGATGCCCGTTACCTGTTGAGCCGGGGAGGAGCCTATGCCTCTCTCTCCAAACTACCGCAGGCTAAGGAGGATTTTGAGAGGTCCTGCCAGCTTTTTTCAGAAAATCCTCTGGGCTTCAACAATTTAGGTTACTGTTATTTTTTGGATAAAGCTTACCAGAAGGCAATACCCCTTTTTCAAAGAGCTATCCAGCTGGACAGTAATTATTATCAAGCCTATCAGAACCTGGGGGCGGCGCTGGCTTTGAGCGGGGATGAGGCTGGCGCGGAGAAGATTTTCCGTCAATCTATAGAGGTGGATCCCTCCAAACCGGAGGGCTATCACAATCTGGGCTATATCCTCCAGCAATTGGGCAAGATGGAGGAGGCGATTGCTATTCTCCAAAAAGGCGCGGAGCTGGGGGATGAGAATAGCCGAGAACTACTCCGTCAAATTCAAGAAAAGCAGGAGTAAGCGCGTGCCTAAAAAAGATGTGGACTATTATCTTCGCCAGGTAGAACATTTGGTGCATTCCGGAGAACGACAGAAAGCGCTCGCCCTGCTTGAACAGGGCATAAAAAAATTCCCCCGGGCCGGTTGCTTGTATATCCAATTTGGTGACTTACAGCTAGCCCAAAACAACAATCAGAAAGCTGTTTCCGCCTATCTGAAGGCCCTGGAATTGGGTGAGGATTATTATGGCATCTTTCTCAATCTGGGAGTAGCGCATAACCGAATGGGTCAATTTTCGGAGGCGGAGAAAAATTTGCGTCGCCTGCTGGCGGTTTTCCCCGACCACATCGGCGCCAAACTCAATCTCTCCACCACCCTCAAGTGCTCCGCCCGCGACGAAGAAGCCCGGCAAATATTGGATGGTCTCATCCGGGAACATCCCGATTCCTCCGAGGCTTACAACCACCGCGGCTTTTTCTACGAAGAACGTGGTGACCTGTTCCCGGCGATTGAGGACTACACCCAGGCGCTCGCCCTCAACCCCCAAAATCCCCTCTTCTGGATTAACCGGGGAAATGCCCGCATTCTTGCCGGCAAGCTCTCCGAGGGCATTAACGATTACACTGAGGCGTTGACAATAGATGGTAATAACCCGGTAGTGCACAACAATCTGGGCTACGCCCTTTTTTGTAACCAGGAATACCAAAGAGCTGGGGAGCATCTGGATGAGGCAATAAAACTCGCTCCCAACTATTTCTCCGCCTTCCAGAACCGCGGGGTGGTCTATATGGCTACGGGTAACCTGGAGGGTGCGGTGCACGATTTCCTGAACGCCATCACCCTGGAGCCGTGGAATCAGGCTCCGTATTTCAATTGCGGAAGGGCTTTTCAGGAGCTGGGGAGAATCTACGACGCCCGTATGGTGCTGGCAAAGGGCAAAGAACTGGGCGATAAGCGTTGTGCTGACTTGCTTGCCCAGATTGAGGAAAATTTATAGCAATCTTCATCGGGAGGAAGTATGACTAAAAAAGAATATATTGACAAGGTTGCCACTCTGCTCGCCCAAAGAAACTGGCAATCGGCAATCAACCTTGCCGACGCCGGAATAACCAATTTTCCAGATGCCGGTGCGCTCTACTCCCTGCAAGGTTATGCGCATTTATGCACCTTCAGCAATCAGGAGGCGGAGAAGAGCTACGGCCTGGCGATAGAGAAGGGAGCGACTGATTTTGAGACTTCTTGTAATTACGGCGTAGCCCTCAACCGCCTGAAAAAGTATGCCCCGGCATTGGACGCCTTCTCTAAAGCCCTGGCTAAGCGTCCAAGGGATATGGGGGCTAGGCTGGGGCTTATCAGCGCCCTTCGGGGAGTTGGCTCTCCTGTGGAGGCTCGGGAGGAACTGCGGCGTTTGGTAACTGAGTTTCCCAACCAGCCGGAGCCCTTAAATGCCCAGGGTGAGTTCTATCAGGCGGAGTCGGAATACCCGAGGGCTCTGGTGAATTTCACCCAGGCGATTTCGCTAAAGGATGATGTGGCGCTTTATTACATAAATCGGGGCGAGGTGCGGCTTCGCCTCAGCGATGTGAATGGTGCGGAGGAGGATTTCCAGGAAGCTATTAAACTGGAGGAGGGTAATCCGGTGGCGCAGTTCTTTCTGGGCTATTCCCTGCTCTTGAACCGGAAGGATAAGGAGGCGCTATCCTGTTTTGACCTAGCCCTGGAGAACACACCCAACTATTACCGAGCACTGGTGTTTAGGGGGTTGGCTAAGACAAAACTGGGAGATTATGTCGGCGCTCTGGAGGACTGCGAGAGCGCCCTGAAGGTAGATGCCGGCAGACGCTACGCCACAATCGTTAAGGCGATTGCCCTGGCGGAGTCGGGGAAGGTGGAGGAAGCAAAGGCGGTGCTGGAGAATTCACCGGCAAAAGATGAGCCGGAATGCCAGAGTCTTCTTAAGGTTTTGGCGGAGAAGCCGGTGGTGTGGGATATGAAGCTATTTGAGCCTTTGGTGTATGGTTAAATGATTTTTTTCGGAGGCGCGCCTTGCAAAAGCAAGGCGAATCGCCCCGCATTTGCGGAGCATGCACCCCTTGATGAGCGGGGGAGATATATTGTAGGGGCTTAGCGCGCTAAGCCCCTACAATGCAAAAGGGCAACTGTAAGAGTTGCCCTCCGCAAAAAGGCAGAGGCGCGCTTCGCCCTGGCGAAGCGATTAAGCCTCTGCCAAAATAATAATCAATCCTTTTTCCCTTAATCAGAATATTAACACCAGCCAACCTACAATATCCCCTTCATCCCCAGCGCCGGATGTTTCACTTTCTGCAAAAACGCTAATAGCTCCGGCAAGCTATTCGCTTCCTCCTCGGTAGCCATTTTTGCCAGAAGCCCGGCAAGCCCCATCTCCTCCAGTCGCTTGGTCAACTCTTCCCCCATCAGCTCCTTGAGCTCTTTGGGTAACCAGACTAACCTCTCCAAACCTCCCTCAGCGGGGATAAACTTGCGGGATAACAAAAAGCGCTTGCCTATCCCCATCACCCCCGGCTGTTGCACGCCGCCGCTGATATTTCCGGCCAGGGTGGAGAAGGGCAAGCCCAGCGGAGTCTGACCCTCAAACTCGCGGTTGACCACCAGCACCCCGTTTGCCTCCGGCACTACCATAAGTATCGCCTCAAAACAGCCGCAGGAGGTCATCGGCGCCTCCATCAAACTGTAGATGCAGACTCTTGAGGTCTTCTTTTGACTGGCTTGCTGGACAAACTTATTGACCGATTCCCATTCCCCCATAGTTTCACTTATCAATCCGGCGATAGCGATAGGTTTGTTTCCCCCCTCCGGAAGTATCTGGTAGGCGGCTCTGGCATCCAACCAGGAGAACGAACCGCACAGCCCCAGCCGTTCCGGTGTGATTACACATACATGGTTGGGGGCAAAGGACTGGCAGAGAGTGCAGGAGTAAAACTCCTCCACGCTATCGTCGGTGAGGGAAGCTATTCGCCGGTCGCGAGCGCGGTAGATTTCGCGAGCCGGCGGCAGCAGCTCCTCAACTTTCGCCGAGTCGGTAATGATGTCCACCTCCACCGCTTGCACAATCTTGCCGAAGTCGTGGTGGATGCGATTGTGCAGAATCTTGCCGATATGAACCAGGCGCAAACCAGATGAATAGGCTTGCTTGCTTATACGAATCCAGTTGATATCCCGCTGACCCATATGAAACATTCCCATGGGGCAATTAAGATAGTCATGGAAGCGCCGTTCTATGACCGTCTCAAAATCCTCCTGCATGCCGTCTCCGCCCACTCTCACGATTATTGCCAGCGGTGTAGTGTATATAGGCTCGGTGTCATCTATGTCCTTGCCGATAAAGGTGACTTTGCCGTCGGCCAACTGCTCCGCCGGCGCCATGCGCAGAATCTCAAAGCTGACCCCAGCCTTGCCCCCGGCTTCAAAGTGGGTATCCGGCTTGCGAATGCGCTCCCCCTCAAAGGCGGAGCCGAAGGGCACCGGCACTTCCGGTCGTTCGGTAACTACGGTAATCTTTCTTGCTTTAAGCGCCGAGGTTATCATCTGCTCGGCGACCGACTCCACCAATACTTCATCGCCATCGGTGATGCGCCTTGCTTTTGCAAGGCGAGGCATCTCCGCCACCACGGGAAGGCCGAAGGTTAAGCAGGTCAGCGCTACCGCCGAGGAGACGGCGTCATGCTCTCCCAGCAGATTGAGAAAGGCCGGCACCTTCTCCTTGATGTAGCCAGCCATAGCTAACGCGTCGCCGGCCGGAAGACCGCCGAAGATTAAGCCAATACGCACCGCGGCATCCAGGGCATAAGCCACCGCTGAACCCTGTCCAAACGGAACCAGCTTGACCTCTATCCCCAACTCCACACCCGCTTGACGCAGCTGCTCAATAACCGGACCGACCAGCATAGTGAGCAGTCCCCGCTCCTGGTAACCCCGAACCAGCGCCACCGCATCCACTTTCTTTGCCTTGCCGAAAATGACCGCAATGCCGGGTATAGTGCCGTCCACCAGGGGGAGACCCAGAGTGCGGATGAGTGTATCGGGGATGAAGCCGGTGTATTCGGCCGGGCTTTCACCTTTTAGTTCTGAGAGCCGGACTAGGGCTTCGGCGCAGAGCGCGGTGGCGATAGCGATGGATACCTTATCGTCGGAGATAATGATGCTGCTCAGGGCTTGTTCCAATTCCCCCAGTGAGGAGACCGGCTTAGGGTAGAGGGAATAGAAGAGAGGCAGTTGATAGATAGTGCCGGGGAAACTGACGGCGGTTTGCGGATTATGCGTCTTGAGCGCTTTAGCGCATTCCGAGAGGGCTGACTTTCTGAGAGCCTCGGCGCCGGCTTTTGCGGATTGATAAAGGGTGGTCTTTGCTGGGGAAGGCATATTAGCTCCTATGGGGGATGAAGTTGATGTCTAGTTCGCTATATTGGCTACACTTGCGCAATTCGCGGAAGCGGTGATAGAAATCGTCGGGAGTCAGGTGCAAAAGCCCGGCTACGCCAAAATGCTCCACGCAGAAACTGGACATAACCGTGCCCACAGCCATAGCTTTCCGCAGGTTGCCCTCGGAATAGTCCTCGCTCGCCGCCAGATGTCCCATAAAGCCACCGGCGAAGCTGTCTCCAGCGCCGGTGGGGTCGGTGACCGCAGAGATGGGGAAAGAGGGTATGGAGAAGTAACTTCCTTCGTTGAATAGGTCGGCACCGTGTTCGCCTTTTTTAATGACCACGAAACGAGGACCTCGTTTGACCAGTGCTTCACCGGCGCCGACTACATTTATCTCTCCGGTCAGTTGTTTTGCCTCGGAATCATTTATTATCAAGATGTCAATATTGCTCATCACTTGAGTTAAACCCTGCGGGTCGCCCTCAATCCAGAAGTTCATAGTATCTGCTCCGACCAGCTTGGGGCGCTTAATTTTAGAGAGCACTTCCATCTGGATTTTGGGGGCGATATTTCCCAAGAATAGATAGGGGCTTTCTTTATAGTGTTCGGGAATTTTGGGGGAGAAATTTTCAAAGACCCCCAACTTGGTGAAGTGGGTGGTGCGTTTGCTGATTTCCAGGTGGTATTCGCCACTGTAATAGAAAGTCTCACCGCTGGCTCTCTCCAGCCCAGCCAGGCAGACGCCTCTATCGGTGAGGATAGATTCGTCCTCGGTGGAAAAATCTTCACCGACCACGGCAATGATGCGCACCGGTGCCAAATAACTGGCCGCCAAGGAGAAGTAGGTGGCGGAGCCGCCCAAAAGGCGTTTGGCACTGGCCTTAGGGGTTTTGATGTCGTCAAAGGCTACCGAACCTACGGTGAGAATAGTCATGACCTCTCCTGGGAAGCGGTCCTTAATTAGATTACCTAATTTACTTTATTAAGCGGGAAAATGCAAATGAAAAGTGGGCGCCGGTGGTCGCAAAAAAGTCCTTCTGTTTTCCTAAAATATGTGCCTTCTATACTCAATTCCCAGAAGCAAGCCGATGCAGAAGAATATCAACAGAATACTTGAACCACCGTAGGAGATGAAGGGCAGGGTGATACCGGTTACCGGAAAAAGACCGATGGTCATAGCGATATTTATGAACAACTGTATGGAGATGAGTCCTACAATGCCCATAGCTAAAAATGAGCTTTCCGGCGAGGTCGCTCGCCGGGCTATTTGCGTGCCGCGAAAAATTATAAAAGCGAAGAATGACAATAATAGAATGACTCCTAAAAAGCCGAGTTCCTCAGCCAGCACTGGAAAAATAAAGTCGGTGTGCTGTTCCGGCAGAAATAGCAATTTGCTCTGAGTCCCGTTCATTAGACCCTTTCCCCAGAACCCCCCGGAGCCGATGGCGATCTGCGATTGAATGATATTATAGCCCGAGCCTAGCGGGTCCTTGGAAGGATTGAATAGGGTGAGGAGGCGTTGGCGCTGGTAGTCTCGCAATGCATAATTCCAGAGCAAGGGGCTTGCCAGCGCAAAGATGACAGAAATCCCGCTGGTGACCATTATTTGCTGGGGATGAGCATTAAGCAGGCGCAAGGAGACGATGAGGAAGACCAGGGCTACCAGTGGGATCCACCAGTGGGTGAACGCGAGGGCAACGAAGCATAGGGGAGCTAGCAAGGCGATGAATAGACGAAGTTTGAGCCCCGCCCAAAAAAGCATAATTAACATTACAGGTATGAAGATAAATGCCGTGCCCAGGTCCGGCTGGGCGGAGATGAGCAGAGCGGGTATGAGAGCGATGAGGAGCTGTATTGACAGCTCTATATAGTTTTGGGGGACCTTTTTTGCCAGTAGTTGGGCGGCGTAGATTAAGTAAGCTATCTTGGCAAACTCCGAGGGTTGGAAGGAGAGGGAGCCGATATGGAACCAACGGGCAAAACCGAGCCCCAATTTTCCCAGTATAAGCAAAACGACCAAAAGCAGAATGGAGGTGACATAGATAGCTTTGGCTTTGCTTACCAACCATTCCGCATCCGTAAAAAAAGCAAAGAACATTACCACTACTCCCAAACCAACCCAAATAACCTGTCTCAGGGCAAAGATACTGCTGGGAGTTTTTCCTCCACCTACGGAGGAGAAGACAATTATGATGCCCAGGAAAGAAAGCAAGAGAGCGGAGGAGAACAACAGGAAATCAAAGTCGCGAAATATGGAGCTTTTTTTAGTCATAGCATATTATCTCTATCATTGCTGGGGGGGTATTTCTGTTATAGAAGCCAGCTCAAGATTCCACCAGTCCGAATCGGGGATGCCCTGTTCCCGGCAGAAGGTAATGATTTGTTGGGCATATTTAATATACGATTCGCCGAATCCGCCATTTTCTATAAAGATGACCAGGGAGATGCGCGGGTCTTCCTGCGGGGCGAAGCCAACAAACCAGGCGTGGGTATCGCCGTGGGGATTCTCCGCGCTTCCCGTCTTGCCCACCAAATGCTCCTGGTTCTCTCCAAAGCGGTCAACTACACCGACCAAGCCTTCCACAATAGTATCTATGGTGATTGGCGAAAGCTTGAGGTCGCTTCTCACCGTTCGCTCAGCCGAGGAGATTATCTCCCCCTCCGGGGTGTAAATCTGGTTGAGTAAAGTGGGGCGTAGAACCTGCCCTTTATTAGCTATTGCCGTGAGAACCATCAACAGTTGAATGGGGGAGACCAGGACATGCCCTTGCCCGATGGCGTCGTTGAGCACCTCCCCGGGGGGCATCTTTTTGCTATATTTCTCCTCCAGCTTAGCCAGGTCGGGGATAATCCCCCGGGCTTCGCCGGGCAGTTCAATCCCGGTTGGTTCACCAAGCATATATTTTTGGGCGTATTTAGCCAGATTATCCAGCCCCAACTTCAAGCCCAATTGAAAGAAGAAGACATTACAGGAATTGGTAAGTCCCCCGGAGATATTTAACGAGCCGTGTCCGCCGGGGTTCCAGCAGTGGAAGACCCGGTCTCCGAAAGTGAAGGAACCGTAGCAGGGGATTGGCATTGTATCCTGTGGGGTTACGATGCCCTCTTCCAAACCGGCAGTGGCGGTTACAATCTTGAAGGCGGAGCCGGGAGGAAAGGAGCAGTTGACCCCCCGGTTGAGTAGAGGATATGTTGGGTCGCTAGTGAGCGCTGACCAATCCTTCTTTGAGACACCCTGCTGAAATATGTCGGGATTGTATTGCGGGGAGGAGGCTAGAGCAAGAATCTGTGCATTCCTGGCGTCGGCGACGATGATGGCGCCGGGATGGGGAATTCGGGAGAGAATCTCCTCAACAAATTTTTGCAGGCGCAGGTCAATGGTCAGGTAAAGGTCGTTGCCCGGTTGCGGGGGAATGGGCTCAGGCGAGCTGAAAAGCCCCAAGCGTTCTTCTTTAGCGTTCACCGCTACAAATTCATATCCGTTTATGCCCCGCAAATACTGGTCAAAGGTCAATTCCACTCCCGCTCTACCGACAATGTCCCCTACCGTTAAATCATCGTATTGGCTCTGGGAGAGCATTTTTTGGTCAACCTCTCCGCAGTAACCCAACAGGTGACAAGCGGTTTTGCCGTAAAGGTATTCTCGGGTCACCTCGGCGCGCACCAAAATGTCCTCGTTTCCGGCTAGCTTTTCTTCCAGACGGGCGACAACCGCTAACGGTGCATCGGAGAGAAGCACGGCCGGTTCAAAGGGTAAACGTTTTTCCTTTATGCGCTGGAGGAGTTGGTCGGTGGAGAGGTCTAAAATATCGCTCAATTGGGCGAGCAGTTCCATGTCTGGCTGCGAACTGGGAGGCAACATATAAAGTATGGAGAGAGAGCCGCGATTGGTCACCAGCAGTTCTCCGTTGCGGTCATAGATGTTACCTCGGGGAGCGGGAATTTTAACCACCCGAATACGGTTTTTTTCCGCCAGCTGGCTAAAGGTCTCTCCCTCCAGGATTTGCAGCCAGAAGACCCTTCCGATGAGTAGCAGAAATATGGCTCCCAGGCAAATCCGAACTGAATAGTAGCGCCACTTACTCCCCATAGTTGAGTCTTCCTTTGAGGATTCGTTTGGTCAGCGGTAGGAGTAGCATTAGCGCCAAAAAATTCAGGAGACTTTCCAGGGGTAGCTTCCAGAGCATATTCTGAGAGAATATCTCTTCTCCCAAATATATCCAATAGATAAGCCGAATAACCAGCGCATTGATGAGAGTTGAGCTGGCTATTATCGCCAAATACAGCCACAAATTCTTGCGATAAATTATATTTCTGCTCAGTCCCACAAGCCAGACTACCAGGCATAAAGCAAAGGCAGAGCTTCCCAGAAGATTATAAGTAAATAGATCCGCACAAAAACCGGTAACGAAAGCGACTGGAAGAACTGACCGCGCACCTAGCTGAAAGGTAAGACATATCATAAACGCCAGGATAAATGACGGCGCTACCCCCCATATGGAGATTAGTCTCCCTAAAGTGAGTTGAGCTAGCACTATCACCAAAGCTAATATATATATCACTATCCAGGCGCGCGCGGATATAGCAGGTGCTCGGTCAGACGATGGCGAATACACTTTTATCAATACTCACTCTCCGAAACCATTAATGGCTTTAGGGGGTGCGGAAGTGTTCTCTGCATCTCCCGGCTCAGGTGTTGAGGGGGATTCAGGGGAGCTAACTTTTGGTGAGCTATTCTCCGAGGTCTGGTCAACAATATAAGGCACTGGTGGTAGAGGGGGGCTTGCCGGAAGAAGCACTCCGACCACCGTTGGGGAATAGAGGCTGGGCGAGGGAGTTATCTCGCAATCCAGGAAGAGCTCACCGGCTATATTCTCCACCCGGCTGACCTCTCCAATCAGCAGACCACGGGGAAAGCTTCCCCCTAAACCGGAAGTATAGACCAGGTCACCAACCTTAATCTTTGCCCGGGGAGGAAGATAATAGACCTCTAAAACGCCGTCTGGGCGAGCTCGCAGAATCCCGGGGAAGCCACTTCGGGGCAGATATACCGCCACGCATAGAGAATTTGCCCCCAGTAGCTTCACTTTACTTTCAGCCATACCCACCTCGTCAATTTGACCGATAAAATATTTTCCGGACACAACGGTTTGACCGGGGCTTGCGCCAGAAAGTGAGCCCTGGTCTATCACAATATAATGTTTCCCCAGTTGGGTAGAACTGTCAATGACTGTAGCGGGAAGTATGGTGAAGGGTAGAGAGAAGGGAACACCCAGGAGTTGACGCAGGAGAGCGTTTTCCTGGTTTAATTCCGGTTCCATAGAGGATTTGTCTTTGCTGCTGGATTCGGCGGAGAGCTCTGCCAATTGCTTCTGAGCATCTTGAATGTTGTGGAGAGCACTGGCTAAACGTTCTAAGGGAGTGAAAAGGTAATTAAGAACATAACGGGCTTTGAAAAACCCCAGTCCATCCAGGGTGATGAGCAGGACGCATAATGAGAGGATAATTACTAACCTAACAAAACCTGGTGGAGGGAAGCGCATTCAAAAGCCCCCATATGTATGGAAAATTGAGGTTTTACGGGGATTAATACTAGATGAAAATCTTGCCGTAGCGCTCCAGGTCATCCAGTGCCCTTCCTGTTCCCTCTACTATGCAGGTTAGAGCGTTCTCCACTACCCTGATAGGTAGATTGGTCTCTTTATTCAAAAGACGGTCAATTCCTCTCAAAAGCGCTCCACCACCGCATAATATCACCCCCCGGTCAACGATATCCGCGGAGAGCTCTGGTGGGGTTTGCTCTAAAGTCTGCAGGACGACATTGACTATGCTATTGACCGGCTCTTTGGTGGCTTCGCGGAGCTCCCGAGAGGTAACCTTCTGGGTTTTGGGAATTCCCACTACCAGGTCTCGCCCCTTGACGGTCATGGTCTCCTCTTCATCCAGGGGGTATGCCGTTCCAATCTGGAGTTTTATCTGCTCCGCAGTCTGCTCTCCCACCAGCAGGTTGTAGGCTTTCTTCAGGTACTGGTCTATGGCTTCGTTAATCTCGTCGCCAGCTACTCTGACAGAATTAGAAGCCACAATTCCGTCTAATGAGATGACCGCCACCTCGGTAGTTCCCCCGCCGATGTCCACCACCATATTGCCGGTGGGCGTATGAATGGGCAGGTCGGCGCCTATGGCTGCGGCCATAGGTTCCTGAATCAGTAGCACCTCCCGAGCACCGGCATGCTCGGCAGAGTCCCTCACCGCGCGTTTCTCTACTTCGGTGATGCCGGAAGGCACACAGACAGCGATTTTCGGCTTGATGAAACCTCGTCCGTTGCGGGCTTTGTTGATGAAGTAACGTAACATCTCCTCGGCAACTTTGAAGTCGGCAATAACTCCGTCCTTCATTGGGCGAACGGTCTTTATTGTGTCGGGAGTGCGACCGACCATACTTTTTGCTTCGGCGCCGACGGCTATGACATCGTTGTCCCGCTCGGTTACCATTACTACGGACGGCTCATTTAATACAATTCCTTCGCCCTTTATGTATATTAGTGTGTTGGCAGTGCCCAAATCAATGGCCATATCCCGACTTGCCAGGGAGAAGAACCTGGTAATCCTATCTATCATAGTCCTGACCCCCAACCTTCAAATTGGTTTTATGAGCAAAACTCTACCGCAAATTGACACATTAACACAGATTTAAATAATTTTCAATTGAGAATTGTATGCAAAACTATTTTTGCCAAGATATTTTTGACTTTAGATTTAACAATTTCTTGACATTCTCCACCGGGAATCTCATACTTTGAAAATATGGCAGCGCTGAAATCAATAAAATCCATAGCGCACGGCATAGTAATGATTCATGCTCAATCCTCCTGGGGAGGGAACCTGGCTGTGGTTCACTCCCTCTGTAAAGGCTTGTCCGCCAGGGGGATTCGGGTATGGCTGGCATACCCCCAGGAAGAGGTCTATGCCCAGCGCTTCGCCTCTTTGGGAATAGAATTTTTGCCCTATCGGCTCTCCGGGAAAGTCGGCTTTATACATTTGAATGAACTGGTGAGGACGATTGGGCGGTTAGGACCGGTCATCGCTCACTCCCACAACCGCCGAGCCGACCTGGTCTGCGCCCTCTCCGCTAAATATCTGCTGGGACTCCCCACTCTCTCCACCCAACACGGGGAGATAAATCTGGACCGGCGAACCTTAAAACCTAAAAAAAACCTTTCTGCCCTTGGCTACCGTTATCTTCTGGGAACTGCCTTTGACCGGTTGGTAGCCAATTCAAAATACATGGCTGACCAGGTGAGTAGAGTGGCTTTGGGCTGGGATAGGAAAAAGATTAGAATTATTCACAATGGTATTAACACTTCCGAGTATGCTAATGGAGACGGCGCCAGAATTCGCGCCGAACTGGGGCTTCCTCCGCGTTCCCAGGTTATCAGTTTAATTGGGTCTATAGACAAAAAAGGTCATCGGGCAGCTCTTCAAGCTATTGCCTCTCTCACCGCCCAGGGAAAGGACCTCCATCTTCTTCTGGTGGGTGAGGGACCGAAGGAGGACGAAGCCCGGCAGATGGCAGAACGACTCTCCATCGCTTCCCGAGTTCATTTTCTGGGGTTTAGGGAGGACATTGCCGATATTCTTTCGGCAAGCGACCTTCTGCTCCATCCTTCGGAGAGCGAGGGGGGATTGCCCCTGTCTATTATCGAAGCGATGTCCGCCGGGGTGCCGGTGGTAGCATCCGAGGTTGGAGGCACAAAAGAGCTGGTCAAACATAATATCACCGGTCTTTCCGTTCCCGCCGGAGATGTAGAGCGATTGGTAGAAGCCATCTTTATGCTGTTAACAGATAAAGCACTGGCTCGCCGCCTGGCGAATACTGCAAAAAACTTGGTAGAGGAGAGGTTCACTACCAATCGTATGGTGGATAACTATCTTAACCTATACACCGAACTCGGCATGGCAGTTTAAGAATATGTCCCGATTGAAGCTTTACGGTTCCCGCCTGCGCACCCTCACCCGGGCTCACGGTTCCCGGGAGGCGCTGCGCTTGGTCCGCCGGCTCAGCGGTTTTGAGAGACGACTGCTCTCCGGCAAAGCATTGGCGCCATATTCGCTGAGTTTCTGGGTTACTGACCACTGCAATTTGTCTTGCCCTATGTGCTGGGTTAAGCCAGCTAAAACCAAAAATGTGGATTATCTTAACACCCGGGAGATTTACGCGGTCATCAAACAGGTGGCGCCGTTCAACCCCCGCATCGGCTTGACCGGCGGGGAACCTCTGCTCCGAAAAGATGTCGTGGAGATTATCTCCTATGCAGTGGGAAAGGGCTTGCGAGTGGGACTGAACACCAATGGGATGCTTCTCGCCGACTACGCGGAAGAACTGGTCTCTGCCGGATTGGATACAATTTCAGTATCATTGGACGGCACAGAGGAGGTGCACGACCGCCTGCGGGGAAGACCGGGGAGCTACCGAAGGGCTCTGGCCGGCATATTTGCTCTGGACCAAGCCAGGCGCAGACGGGGAAGAAGGCGACCTCTGGTGCGCATTCTGGCAACGATTACCAACCAAAATTTCAGGGAAATCCCCCAGTTTTTGTCTGAACTGCACCGCCTTCCTCTGGACAGCGCTACCGTTCAGCACCTGTGGTTCACCGACCAATCGGCTCTGTCCGCTCATCAATCGCTATCCCGGAATGTCTTGGGCGAGGAGAGCTCCACTCTGGCGGATTTCCTGACCGACGAACTTCCGCCGGGAGATGAGGTGGCGAAGATGCTTGCCCGGGTCAAAGCCGGTGACTGGGGCTTACCGGTGGATATCTATCCGGTTTTGAGTCCCGAGGAGATTGCCCGGTATTATTCCGGAGCCGGGGGAAGGATTAAAAGACGATGTCTCTCCCGCTGGTTGCGGATAGACATCTCTCCGGACGGGACGGTAACCCCCTGCCTGGGTTATAACGCCGGCAATGTTCGCCGGGCGCGGTTTATGGACATCTGGAATGGGGAGCGGATGCGCCGGTTTCGGCGAGTGATTGGAGCGCAGGGAACTCTGCCGGGTTGTAGCCGGTGTTGCGGGCTTTTTTCGGATTAATCCTTATCTGGAAATATTTGAATATGGCACTTGAGGGAAAAGAGTCAGAGAAGGTCAACCGGGCGAAGCGCCGGGATGCCCGCTTACGAGCTATCAAGGGTTTTGCGGAGAAGCTAATTCATTTCTTTCTATTTCCCCTGGTTCAACTTTACGCTTTTTTCTTTATCCCTGGGGTATCATCGTCGGATATTAATCCTAAACGGATATTGGTCGTAGAGCGCATCCTCAGACTGGGCGATACTATTGTCAGCCTGCCGGCATTGCAAGCCCTGCGCAAAAAATACCCTCAGGCAGTAATTGATGTTCTGGCGGATACTTCCGCCGTCCCTTTGCTAAGAGATAATCCTAATATCGATAGACTGATTCCATACAATAAGCTGGGCGGTTGGAGAGCTTTTTTGAAGGCTGTCAGCGTGTTGAGAGAGAATCGCTACACCCATTCCTATGTGCTGGTCACCGATATTGCCAGTATCCTCCTCCCCCTGCTGGCGCACATACCGCGACGAATTGGGTATAATTGCAATAATCGCGGAGTTTATCTCCACCGAGCGATAACTCCTCCCCCGACGGTTAACCGACCGGTCTATGCTTATCCCTCGGGGGCTTCCGGCCCGCCAATTATCCAACTATGGTTGAAGCTTGTCGACCTGACTAATAATGTGTTAGAACCCCCGCAAATCTCTGTTACCGAAACAGAGCTAGCCCGGGTCAATCAACTCATCTCAAAAGTCAAGCGTCCCCGGATACTATTGCACCCCGGCTCCGCTAACCCCAGCTATCTCTGGGTTACTGAACGCTGGGTGGAGCTTTCTGGGAAGCTACTTATTAACGGTTATAATGTGCTAATCGGTGGTTCGGAAGCTGAAAGAGCGCTGGGCGAGGAAATTTCTGCGGATTTTGCGCAGGGAGTTTATAGTCTGGCTGGAAAACTGAGCGTATCGGAATATCTGGCGCTGGTATCCCTGGCTGATGCGGTGATAAGCGTGGATACTTTCGCCGGTCATTCCGCCTCAGCCCTGGGGCGACCGTTAGTGGTGCTCTTCGGTCCCGGCGATGAGGGTATCTGGAAGCCGGCGGGCATCTGGAAGCCTATGAGTATCCGGAAACCGGTGGGCAGAGGGAAAATAGCGGTGGTCGCCGGCGATTGCCCTTGTCGTGGTTGCAAGCGCCCCCGGTGTTTCCAGGGCAAGCATTATTGTATGGAGGCTATTACCGTGGACGATGTCTGGCGTGCTTTCCGCGAGGTGGCTGGTGGCGAATAGCTACAGCCAGGACGCCGAACGACGCTACCGAGAGGGGGAGTGGGCTGGTGCGGACACCACTCAACCCTCCTGGTTCACTCTGGGTCCTTGCGGGTATATGGCTATTGGATTGATGCGTCGCCTGCTCGCCCCCAGACCGGGAGAGTTGGTTCTGGATGTGGGCGGAGGTAGGGGCGTCGTCCTCAGCTATCTCCTGCAGGACCGGGGAGCAGTGGGAGTGCTCAGCGACATAGCCTTTGAGCCGTTGCGGGACTATGCCGGCCTGCGGGTAGCCGGCGACGCCGTTGCCCTCCCCTTTACCGATGGTTCTTTCCCCAAGGTGGTTAACTCCGACCTTCTGGAGCATCTCTACCCCCAGGACCTGCCTTTGGTATTCGCCGAGTTGGCTAGAGTTATTGCGCCGGGTGGACGAGTGGTGGTGCACACCTCCTGCTACGGCTGGTCCCTGCGCCGGCTGGGAGCCAGGCTATTCGGCAAGGGGCAGGGTAGATTGGACGGCTACGACCTGCAGGACGGGCACCACAATCGCTTGACTATCGCAGAGCTAGTGCATCTGGCAGAGAGAACAGGGCTGACCCTGGAGCGGGTGTATTATTATAAGCATCTCTTTCAGCCCTTGGCTCGGATGGTGAAGACGGCGTTTTTGGGGGGGCGGGGGCGGCGTGGTGGCGGTGGGGGGAAGGCAGCGGGGCTGAGGGCGGCGGGGTTGAAGGGGGCGGGGGGGCTGAGGGGGCGGTTGATACGCATTTTGGCGAGAGGACAGGCGCTATTTTCAGCGCTGGACATATTGTTCTTTGGGAGGTTGCCCGGGGGTGCGGTGGTGGCGGGGTTTAGGAAGTTATGAAAAATCTAAAAGCGGTCTCAAAAAATTACCGCCAGCGAATTTTTTCAGACCCTCACTTTGCCAGCCTTCCTGCCATCTCCCGGGCGAATCCGTAGGGCGCACCCTCCTCCGCCGTCCGACGAAAGCATTCACCTGCTCTGTTGTCATCTCCCTCGGCAAGCGCCTTAACCCCCGCCCAGAAGAACGCCTCCCCCCGCTCCTTCGGCGTGCTCGCTTCCTGGGACAGTTCCTCAGCAGTCAGCCCACCCTTAAGCAGGTCTAACACTTTATCGGACCATCTGTCCACACCCCGGGTGGAGAGATACTCGCTCTGCAGAGCCTCAATATCTGCATCTTCCCCGAGAAGCACCTGGACAAGATACATCCTGGCCATCAGGCTGTTCGCCAGATAGAGGTTACCTAAAGATAAACCCTTCTTTAGATATTCCCTTGCTTGTGCATAGTCACCGTCCATGAGTAAAATCTCCGCTACCTTCTGCTCCGCCCGAGCGGGGTTCTTGGCGACTGCCACCATTCGCTCAAATGTGGAGAGCGCCTCATCAAGCATATTCTGATTGAGATAGACCACTCCCACCTCCCGCAGGGAGACCTCGTCGCTTGCCGACTGAGCATACCGCTGCACTAGAGCAAGCCCCTCCTCCACTTTGCCGACAGAGATGAGCACCTTACCCTTAGCCAGCAGTGCGCTGGCTTTATCCGGGTAGTCGGCGATAATCTGGTCCAGAAGGGATAGGGCTGAATCATTATTGCCCTGCAGGTAGGTGAGTATGGCAACGGCAAGACGCAGTTGGTAATCCTGGGGGTTTTTCGCCAGTTCTTGTTCCAGAAGCTGGCCGGCGGACTCGCCCTCACCCATCTGTCCCATAACCGAAGCCAGGCGAGCGGTAATGGAGCTGTCCTCTGGAGCCAGGCTGTGCGCCTTCTGGTAGCATTCCTTGCCGGCGGTAAAATCCTCCTGAGCTATCAGGCAATCCGCCAGCAGAGAGTAGGTGTAGGCATCCGGGGGAAGACCCAGCTCCAGAGCTTCCCTCAGCGCCTGCTCACCTTCCTCCAGACGACCAAGATAGATGAGGCATTTCCCCAAAAGGCTCTTCACCAGAGGGTCGTCGGGATTTGCCTTCAGGCTCTCCTGGAAATAACCCAGAGCTTCATCCACCCGTTCCTGTTCCAGCAGCAGCACCCCTTTGGCGGCAATCAACAGCGGAGTGCGACCGGCCTTCTCCAAGCCGGTATCTATGGTCTTGAGCGCTTCCTCTGGTTTTCCCTGTTTCACCAGGAATTGTGCCTTGGAACGATAACCCTCGTCGTAGGTGGGCATATTGGAGAGCATCTCGTCTAAAATCTTGCCGGCCTCTTTTTCATTTTTGTCCGCCAGATAGGCTTTGGCGGATAGCAGATATGCTGACCCGGTCTGGTTGGATAACTTCAAAAGTGATTTGCTGATAGCGAGCACCAGGTCGGTGTAACCGCCTCCGATAAGGTTATTCCCCTTCTCCACCCAAAAGTCGGCGGACTCGCTTTTGGCAGAAATCTCCTCGCGGATTAATTTCAGAGCTTTTTTCTTATCGCCGGTGTCATAATATAGTAAGGCTTCATTCAGACGGGCTTCGGCGCCCACTTTGACCTTTAAGGAAGTGGAGACCACTGCCATAGCTTCATCGTAGCGACCAAGCTGGCGGAGAGCCAGGGCTTTTTGGTTGTAAGCCTTAACCATCTGCGGGTCCAGCTGGATAGCCAGGTCCAAATAGGGTAAGGCTTCCTGGTATCGTTTCAGGTCGCAGAGGGCGGTGCCCATTACCAACTGGAAGGAAGCTTTGTGGGGGAATAAGGTGATGAGGGCACCAAAATATTTCAGGGCTTGGTCGGTATTATCGTGTTTGAAGTATAAGTAACCCAAATTGAGCAGGGTATTCTCGTTGTTCGGGTCTAGAGCGTGCAGAGCTTCGTATTGAACGGTGGAAGCCAGGGGATGCGGAGTCCAGTTGTGCTGCGCTCTGGCGAGTAGTTCGCTGTATATGGCTACCACCAAACCGAAAGCCCAGTCCTTATCTTTCATCTCCCGTTTATCCAGTTTCCACTCTGCCGAATCAGGAGGTGATTTAGCGGCGATTTCGCCGGGATTCGCAGTCAGCGTTTGGTGTTCGGAAGAGGTAATCTTCATAGAGCCTTCGTAAATTTCAATTGCCGAAGGCTCTTCCGGTTTGAGCTGAAGGGCGCATTTGACCTCGGAGAAGGTCAGATTATATTCACCCCAGGAGATTGAGCCACTGCCGAAGGCGACCAGATGACCGTATGAAATCGTCAGGCTATCACCAGGATTAACTTGAATGCCGGCTTCACCCTGGCTTATCACTACCAGGTCTTTGTTGTGGATAACGGTTAGGGATTCAGGGTTGGTGGCGAAGGAGTCGCCGGCAAATAGCTCCGTAACTCCGCTCCCCTCAAAGCCTATGGGCTGGAAGTCGGTGCCGGCGGAATATAAGCTACCCCAACCCTCCTCATTCTCTTGAACAGAGTGGGTGTAGACCAGATAGGTCTCAGCCCAGGGTTGGTGAGCGCCAATCGCTAGAATCAGCAGAGCTAATGGCGCGATAAGCCACTTATTGAATCCTTTTTGCAGGTCTAGTCTCATACTGGTAAATATATCATATTTGGCTGGGTGTAGGAAGGAGAACAAAAAAAATGGCTTCACCACCTCTTGGGTGGCATCGTCGCCACCTGGGATTTCTGCGGAGTTATTGGCTATACAATCTCTGCTCTCTGACTGTGAGGGTTGGAGAGCAAGCCCGCTTTGCGACTGTGGGTGACCATCACTTCCTCGGTCAGCCGATGCGCTTCTTTCTCTGCCGCTGACCAGAGAAGAAACCACAGCACCCCACGAGTCAGGTTTTTCACCTCATTATATCCCAGCGTATCTCGCAGGTTGGAGAGTATATAACTTGCCAGGTTATCATCCCGTTCATTTACCAGGGCGAGAGCCCAAGAGCCGGCTTTTGGCGGTGGGAGCAGAGTATTCAGCTTATCCGGGGTCACTACCTTGGCAATCTGCTTATTGGGGTTGACGAATACCAGTGTCTCCTCCACGATTCGCTTGGCAAGCTTGAGGGCTTGCTCGCTCTCTTCCACGGCTAACTCCAGCCGGTAGTGGTCGGCGCGCCGCACCTCCAGAAGTTTATCGCCGTAGCCCATCAAATGCTTAATTGTGTGGGTGGCGGTTACCGCCGGCAGGTCAACTAAGCGACCAAAGACTACTATGTCAATTTGAATCATATCTCTCTGGCATTATTGTGGTTTCAGATGATTCCGTTGCTAGCATAGCATAAGTTGGTTGGTTAGGGCAGTGGATTTTGAGGTCGGCGCGGAATCGGCAAAAAGAGATAGAATTCTACCGAAACCGCTATCGGCTTACCGTCAGATAATGGCGGGGTGATGGTAGACTGACTGGCGGCGAGCAGCGCGTTTTGGTTGAACCAGTCCGCCTTATCCTTGCTCGCCAACCTGGGGTTGATTATTTTTCCGGTCTCATCTACCGTGGCATAGATTTTAGCTACATGAAATTCCCGGTCGTCTTCTACGCGAGCAACAGGGGCGAGATAGACAAACCTGAGTGGGGAATCCAGATTAAGCGGGCTATTATCGTCCACAACTCTGATATCGTAATAGAAACCGGGCGAGGTCATCTCCGCCCACCACTTGCCCGGGTAACCCTCTTGTGGAGTGCTATGCATCGTCTCCCCAACCTGTTCTGCCGACGGCACAATCTTCCCTTGTTCTTCCTGGGTGTCATCCTGAGAAAGATATATGGGATGGGGTGTGAGAAGCTCTTGCAGATAGGGTCGGTAAAAGATGAAAAGAAGGGCGATGAGTAGAATATGAAAGGCAACGGAGATTAAAAGTGCCCGACGAAATTTGCCGCGATACGGCTTTCGGCTGCGCTCGTATTCGGTCTCGGTCAGAGGTCTTCCTCCATTCTACCTTTGGCTAGCACCGCCATCATCTCTCGGTGTATAAGACTGTTGGTGGCGATGATGTCTCGGTGAATGATGGAAAAGGGCTTACCGGAGAATCTGCTGACCTTCCCCCCGGCTTCCTCCACCATTAGTATTCCCGCAGCGGTATCCCAGGGATGTAATTTCAGCTCCCAGAAACCGTCAAATCTCCCACAGGCGACATATGCCAGGTCCAGCGCCGCCGAACCCCCGCGGCGGATGGCAAAAGCCATCTTTGCCAGGCGAGAGAAGTTATCCAGGTTGTCCGCCTCGCTCTCCCTTATGTCGTAGGCAAAACCGGTGGAGAGAAAGGCTTCGCTCAGTTTTGGAGTGGAGGAGACCCGGCAGGAACCACCATTTAGCCTGACCCCCCTCCCGCGCACCGCTTGAAATAGCTCCTTTCTTAAGGGTTCGTATATCACTCCCAGTTGACTCACGCCATTATGCTGCAGAGCGATGGAGACGCAGAAGAAGGGATAGTGATGGGCGTAGTTGGAGGTGCCGTCCAGAGGGTCAATCACCCACAGCCATTCGGAATCGGTCTTTGAGGCACTGCCCTCCTCACCTAATACCCCGTGTTCCGGAAATCGTTTTTTAATCCGGCTATAAATCAACTCCTCGGAGGTGCGGTCGGCAGCGGTCACCAGGTCTATTGCCCCTTTATGTTCTACCTTTTGGGGGGCGTTGTAGTAATTCAACAATACTTGGCCGGCAGAGCGAGCCAGGCGAACGGCGAATTTTTCCCAGTCGGGGTTAATTACTGGTTGGGAATTATGCATGTTCTGGCATAGTTTATTTATGGTGTTTAGTGGTTGAGGAAGTTATATTGTAATTGATTTGCTCGGATTGGTCAAATAAATATCCTGCCTTGAGTTTCGCTTTGCCGCTTGAGACCGCCCTTGTAAATAGTTAGTCTTTATATTAGAATTATTTCAATAAATTATGGCTAAAGAGCAAAAGGATTTAAGTCAGTTTTCAATACTGTGCCTGGTGCCGCCTCCGCCGCCCGGGCTCTCCTCGGTGCAGACCGATGCGGTGATGGCCCGCTGTGCCGGCATCTACACCAAGGCTGATTACTTGGTGCCACCTCTGGGACTAGCCTACATCGCCGGCTATCTGCGGGAGAAGGGTTTTCCCGTCTCCATTCTGGATTGCCCGGCGGAGAAGCTTTCCTCGGAGGGAGCGCTGAGGAAGCTTGCGGAACAATCTCCCCGGGTGGTTATCACTGCCATTGGCACCTCCACTATCAGTAGCGACCTCGCTTTTCTCCGGCGGGCAAAAGAAGAGAGCCGAGGAAAGCTTATAACTGTCGCCTGTGGAACTCATGTTACCATTATTCCTCAGGAGGCTCTGGGAGAGGTGGGGGTAGACTATGTCGTTCGCGGCGAGCCGGAGGTTACTGCCGGAGAGTTATGTCAGGCGTTGGTTCGGGGAAATAAAGCGGAAAGGATTGCCGGGATTTCTTTCAAAAAAGACGGAAAAGTATTTTCAACAGCAAATAGACCCTTACTTAAAGATATTGACCAATTACCACCACCGGCCCGGGACCTACTCCCCAGGGGAGCTTATTCCCCACCCTTTGCCGGCGCAGGAAACTTCACCACCCTGCTCTCCTCTCGGGGTTGCCCTTATCCCTGCATCTATTGTTCCACTTCGGCTTACTTCGGCAAAAGCATCCGCCGGCACAGCCTGGAACGGGTTATGCAGGAACTGAAGGAGATAGGTCGCAACTACGATTCCTACGGCTTTTGGGACGATACCTTTACCCTGAATAAATCTTTCGTCAAGGCGGTATGTCGGAGGCTGATTGAACAGGATTTGAAGAAGCCCTGGATATGTATGAGCAGGGTGGATACCGTAGATGCCGAGATGCTCTCGGTTATGAAGTTGGCTGGTTGCCAACTGATTGTCTACGGCGTGGAGTCCGGCTCTGAAAAGGTCCTATCCATCCTGAATAAGCGCATTACCGTCTCTCAAATAGAATGGGCATTTCGTCTGACCCGGCGAGCGGGTATGGAAAGTGCCGGCTTCTTTATGCTGGGGACCCCCGGAGAGAGTTATGAAGATATAATCGCCACTATGGGCTTAGCCCATAGGCTTTCCCCGGACTACGCCAGTTTTAACATCACTACCCCTTATCCGGGCACACCTCTTTATCAAATGTTGGGGGAGAAAGCCTCAGAGTGGGTTCAATCCGATGCCAGGCACGCCCCCGGTGGAAAAGCGCAGGTTCTGGAAGAATTGCTCCGACGAGCATACTGTTCTTTTTATTTTCGTCCCGATTATATAGCCCGTCGCTTCTTTCGTATCAGTCGACCGAAGGAATTGTTGCTTATTGCTCGGGCGGGCGCATCGGTGCTTCGTCGTTATTTAGTGGGGGATAGGCATGCGGGCGGGGGATGATTGCAAGTCACCATTATTCATTTCACTTTTATGCCGACTGTGTTACATTTTTTGTATGCCTAATTCTTCTCCGGAATAGATATGACGAAAGAGATTTTAGTCAATGTGGGTAAGAGCGAAACGCGTGTAGCGGTGCTGGAGGATAACCAGCTATCCGAGTTATTGCTGGAACGCAACGACGAGAACCGCACCGTAGGCAACATCTACAAGGGCAAGGTTATAGATGTCCTGCCCGGTATCCAGTCAGCGTTTGTGGAGATCGGTTCTGAACGCAAAGGGTTTCTGCACGCCAGCGACCTGGTGGAGAACTCCCCGGATTTTCGCCTGGACGATGGGAATTTAGCTAGAGATATTAAAGCAGATACTAAGGTGGTATCCCGTAGCATCCAGGATTTGTGCAAGGTAGGTCAGGAGATATTGATTCAGGTGGCGAAAGACCCCATCGGCACTAAGGGAGCAAAGCTCACCACCGCTATCACTTTGCCGGGACGATACCTGGTGCTAATGCCGGGAATGGGCCGGGTGGGAGTCTCCCATCGTATAGAGGAGGGCGAGGAGCGAGAGCGCCTGCGGAAGATAACTGAGAACTTCCCTTTTGCCAGCCACGGATTCATTGTGCGCACCGCGGCACAGAGACAGTCCGAAGAAATGCTGGTTGCCGATGCAGAAATTCTGGCAGAGCGTTGGGAGGGGATTTTATCCCAGGCCAAAAGAAAACCGGCGCCGGTTCTGTTATATAAGGACCTGGGGATGATTTATCGCATGCTGCGGGATGTCTTCACCGAAGAGGTGGAGAATTTAATAGTAGATGACCAGGACGAGTATGAAAATATTGTGAACTCCTTGGACACGCTTGCTCCGGGACTTGCCGTGCGGGTTAAGCTTTACGATGGTGACCTTCCCCTTTTTGATGAATACGGTTTGGAGACGGATATTGAGCGGATGTTCCGCAGAAAGGTCTGGCTTCGCTCCGGGGGTTATATAGTTATAGACCAGGCTGAGGCTATGGTGACTATAGATGTAAATACCGGTCGTTTTGTGGGCAGGAAAGACCCCGAGGAGACAATTCTGCAGACCAATCTGGAGGCGGCGCGCGAGATCGCGCGACAGATTAGATTGCGGGATATCGGCGGAATCATCATCATAGACTTTATAGATATGAAAAATGCCCGCAACAAAAAGAAGGTTCTGGGAGCGTTGACCGAAGCCACCCGACCGGACCGAAGCCGGATGAAAATTATGGAGATATCCCAGCTGGGGCTGGTGGAGATGACCCGCAAGCGGGTGCGGGAGTCGTTGACTACCGCCCTCACCCAGCCCTGTCCCGCCTGCCACGGTCGGGGACGAGTTCTGTCAACAGAGTCGCTAATCAATAATTTAGAGCGGGAGATAAACCGGCGATTTATGATGTCTTCGTCGCGCAAGCTTTTGGTCTCCCTCAATCCGGATACATTTGAACAGATAAAGGAGAAATTTTTGCCCAGTGTCAAACAGCTACAAAAGGCTTACCAGGGGAAGGTGAACTTCAAGATGGTTGAGGGTTTGGCGCTGGACGAAGTGGAGATTGAAACTCAGGATTGAAAGACAACTAATAATTTGAACTTGTCGGAGGGATGATGACAGCCAACCGAATGAGGTCATCGCTTGACCGCCAGGAAAGAATGGAGGAGCGAAAAAAGGTGCGCGGATTTCGCACCTATCTGGCTATCATTGTTCTGGTGGTTCTGGTCGGTTTAACTATAAGCTCCATTTTTTATCGTTGCGACCAACAGAAGAAAATGGAAGAGGGTGGAGGTATATACTTTGACCAGTTGCAGAAAAAGGGTAAGCTACTCGCGCTCAGTTTTGAGATAGATGAGGGTGACAGCCAACGGGTGTTGGAGGTGGAGGTGAGCGGTGCGCTCAAAGAGAATGGCGCCAAGGATGTGAAGATACAATTGGTGGATAAACCTTTTGATATCCATACTTGCTATTTCTTCGTTCCCTCCAACCGCTACGATTCAGTGGAATTGCAGAATACCGCGATTGAATACGGAACCGATATAAATATGCCTTTGCCCAAGAGATTGGATGTTCGCTTCATAATCGGCAAGGATATTGAAGAGCACATAAAATTCGCCAAGAAGCATAAGATAAGCCTCTCGCGAGATACTACGGTAGAAGTGCTCAACGGTTCAGGAATTGAGGGCAAGGCTTCCGAGCTGAAGTCAGTTCTGGAGGAGGCTGGCTTCAAGGTGCTAGCCATTCGTAATGCGGAGAGCAGCGATTACAATAACTCTCAAATATTGGTGGGAGAGGGGAATTTGGAGGTGGCGGAACCTATACGACAATTGCTGAATATTTCTTCGGAGAGCATTGCGGATAATTTGCCGGATTGCATTGTAGTGCTGGGCGAAGATTACAATCGCTAGGGCAGATAATGATAGTCGGATATGAAAAAGCTCCCTGTATAAAGGGAGCTTTTGGGCACTACATAATCAAGTGAAAAATAGACATGTTATCGGTATAGGCATTGATGGATTGAGCATTGGGCACTACATCTGAATTGCCGGATATGTTGGGCACTACAAGCTACTCCACACATCCTCCAGAACAATAGTTTCGTCCCGATGGGAACCTACGGAGATGATGGCAAGTTGTGCTCCGGTAATCTCGCTTATGCGCTCAAGATAGTTCTGCGCCTCTTTGGGTAGTTCATCAAAGCTCTTTTTACCTTCTACCGTCTCCCGCCACCCGGGCATCTCCTCATAGACCGGCTCCACCTGAGTTAACTCCTCCGCTTCGGAGGGGAAATAATCAATCGCTTTACCATTCAGTTTGTAAGCGACGCAAATTTTTACTTTCTCTAAGCCATCCAATACATCCAGCTTGGTTATCGCCAGGTAGTTCCAACCGTTTAAAGAACTGGAATAGCCGGCTATAACCCCGTCGAACCAACCACAGCGGCGGGGTCGTCGGGTGGTAGCACCGTATTCTCCACCCTTCTCCCGCAGCTGTTCACCCAGTTCGTTGGCTAGCTCAGTGGGAAAAGGACCCGCTCCCACCCGGGTGGTGTAGGCTTTCATCATTCCTATGGAACTGGTGATGAACCGAGGAGGAATCCCCAGACTGGCGCTGCCCGCCCCGACCAAAGTATTGGAGGAGGTTACAAAAGGATAGGTGCCGTGGTCAATATCCAGTAAAGTTCCCTGAGCTCCCTCTAACAGTATCTTCCGGTTATTTTGAAGCGCTTCCCAAATTAGTTTTCGGTCATCACCCAGGAAGGGGGTGAACCACTCCCGAATGCTGAGCAGGTAATCAATGACTTTTTCACTATCGTCTTTAGACGCCCCCAGAATCTTGGCCAGGAGGGGAATACGATTTCGGATAGTCTTTTCGTGGCGCAATTCACCGGCGCGCAAATTTAACCTCAGGGCTTTGAGCGCATAGGCGGGACCAATTCCCCGCAGAGTAGTGTCCAATTTGGCTTTGCCCAACTGCTCCTCAATCCAGGCTTCGTAATGGAGATGTAAATCGGTGATGAGGTGCGCTTTGGGGGAGATGGTCAGGGTGGAGGAGTTCTGGGCATGCCCCATCTCCTTTAGCTGGTCAAGCTCCCTTAGCAGGATTTTGGGATTGATGACTGTGCCGGCGGCGATGATGTTCAACACGCCTTCCCTTAAAGCCCCGCAGGGAACGATATGGAGGATGAAGGTCCCCCCGTCGGTTACAATAGTATGGCCAGCGTTATCTCCGCCGTTGTAGCGAACTACCAGGTTTGCTCGTTGGGCGAGCACATCGCCTATCTTGCCTTTGCCTTCATCGCCCCACTGGGCACCGACCAGTGATAGAATTGCCATGCTTATTAACCTTGATTAGCGAGATTTCCCGATTCTCTTCGGTTATTCTTCCTTGAGAATATCCTCAGCTGCTTTAATTCCTTGAGTTTGATTGAAGATGTGCCCCATCTCGGTCAGGGTAATATCCAGTGCCGATATGGTGGAGATTATGTCCATAGCATCACAGTAACCCATATGACCGATGCGGAATACTTTGCCCTTCAGCGAATCCTGTCCTCCAGCCAGGTAAATGCCATATTTGTGCAGAATTCTCTCCCGCATTTCGTCCACATTTACCCCGTCCGGACCATTTATCACCGTTACATTATTGGCATGATTGATGGAAAAAAGCGACAGGTTCATCGCCTGCACCGCCGCTCGGGTAGCCCGAGCCTGACGCTCGTGACGAGCAAGGACATTGGGCAATCCTTCTTCCTTAATCATTCGCAGAGCTTCTCTCTGACCATAAAATAGGCTTATGGCTGGTGTATAGGGAGTGCTGAAACCCTCCATAAATTTTAGGGCGGTGGCATAATCAAAATAAAAGCGGGGGTTCTTGGCTTTCTTGTGCGCCTTCCAGGCGGATTCGGAAAGGGAGACGAAGGATAATCCCGGTGGCGTCATCAATCCCTTCTGGCATCCGGAAACTACCACATCAATCTGCCAGGCATCGGTCTCCAAGTTGCAACAAGCCATTCCGCTCACCGAATCGCAGATTAGCAGGGCGTTGTATCCGGCAACGATCTTGCCTATCTCCTGCATATCCGTCTCTACGCCGGTGGAGGTTTCGGTATGGGTGGTGAAGACGCCTTTTATCTTACCCTCCTTGTCCTCCTTCAGTCGTTGTTCTATCAGCTTGGGGTTGACCGCCCGCCCCCATTCCACATCTATGGTCTTTACCGACAAGCCGTAATTCTTGCATATCTGCGTCCAGCGCTCACCAAAACTGCCCGCTTGCACCACCAGAACTTTATCCTCTGGTGAGAAGAGATTGGCGACAGCGCTTTCCATACCTCCGGTTCCGGAAGAGGCGAAGATGAGGATTTTATTCCTGGTCTGGAAGATATACTGGAGACCCTCTTCCACCTCTTGAACCAAAGTGCGGAACTCGTTGGAACGGTGATGGATGACTTTCTCGGTCATCGCCCGGTAGACTTGCTCGGGAATCATCGCTGGTCCCGGAGCCATCAAACGAAACTTTGCCATAGCTGACCTCATATTAGAGAGTAGTTGGAGAAAGGGAAAAGCACTTAATCAGGCGGATTCAGCCTGCGGTGGTTCTTTCTTTTTGGGCTTGTAAATATATGTCGGCGTTGTGCCTTTGGAGATTGCCTCGGCGTTAACAAATACTTTATTCACCGTTTTGTTGGAAGCCGGTAATTCATACATCACCGGTAACATTACACTCTCCAGAATAGCTCGCAATCCCCGGGCGCCGGACCTTTTCTTCATCGCCTTCTTTGCCACCATCTGCAGGGCTTCCGGAGAAAATTCTAATTCCACATCTTCGTAAGCGAGCAGCTGTTGATATTGTTTAGCCAGGGCGTTTTTGGGTTCGGTGAGCACCCGCACCAGGTCTTTTTCGGAGAGTTCGTCCAGGGTAGCGATGACCGGCAGTCTGCCCACGAACTCCGGAATTAAACCGTAAGCCAGTAAATCCTCCGGCTCCACCTGGCGCAAGAGTTCCCCGAGGTTTCCGCTCTTGCTTGAGCGCACATCGGCGCCGAAACCGATGGCGGAACCCCGCACCCGCTTGGCTATGCCGTCTTCTATACCGTGAAAGGTACCGCCGCAGATGAACAATATGTTGGAAGTATCTACCCGAATGAACTCCTGATGGGGATGTTTGCGCCCGCCCTGAGGAGGAACATTGGCAATGGTGCCCTCCAGTATCTTTAGAAGCGCTTGTTGAACACCCTCGCCGGAAACATCTCTGGTGATGGAGGGGGTGTCGGTTTTGCGGGAGATTTTGTCTATCTCGTCTATATAGATAATGCCCAACTCCGCTTTTTCCACCACCCCGCCGGCGTTGAGGAGCAGTTTGAGGATGATATTCTCCACATCCTCACCTACATAGCCGGCTTCGGTCAAGGTGGTGGCGTCGGCGATGGCGAAGGGAACCGATAAAAATCTTGCCAGGGTCTGGGCGAGCAGAGTCTTACCGGCGCCGGTAGGACCAATTAGCAGGATATTGGATTTCTCCAGCTCCACATCACCGGCGCTGGGTTTCTTGCGGGCGCTGATGCGTTTGTAGTGGTTATAGACAGCGACGGAGAGGATTATCTTTGCCTGCTCCTGTCCAATGCAATATTGGTCCAGGAATTCCTTTATTTCGTTGGGTTTGGGGGTTTTGGTCAGGGTCAGCTCTTCTCGGCGGATGAAGGAAGCCTCGGAAAGAATCTGATTACACCGCTCTACACAGGAATCGCAAATATAGACATCCTGTCCGGCAACCATCCTACGAGCTTCTTCCTGGTTTCGGCCGCAGAAGGAACAGGTAACTCCCTCAGGTGGTGGAATTTTTGGCATTTATATACCCTCTTTTACTTCTCCTTCTTCGTTTCCGTCTTACGGGTGGTAATGACTTCATCAATTAAGCCGTATTCCTTGGCTTGCTCCGCAGTCATAAAAAAGTCGCGCTCGGTATCCTCGGCTATCTTTTCTATCGCCTGACCGGTGTGATGAGCTAATACTTGATTCAATCGGTCCCGCAGACGCAATATCTCCGCGGCGTGAATCTTTATGTCCGTGGCTTGCCCGGAGTAGCCCCCAGTGGGTTGATGGATAAGGATGGAGGAATTGGGCAGGGCAAAGCGCTTGCTTTTAGTGCCGGCGGTAAGCAGGAGGGCGCCCATAGAAGCAGCTTGCCCGATGCAATAGGTGGCGACATCGCTCTTGATGAATTGCATAGTGTCGTAGATAGCCATACCCGAGGTTACATAACCGCCGGGGGTATTTATGTAGAGCAGAATATCCTTTTCCGGGTCGTCTTTTTCCAGGTAGAGCAGTTGGGCGATGATTACATTTGCAACCATATCGTCAATGGGGATGCCGACGAAGATAATTCGTTCCTTGAGTAGACGGGAATATATGTCGTAGCTTCTTTCTCCACGAGCGGTCTGCTCAATCACCCAGGGAATGAGGGACATGGTCTGGCTCCTTATTTGAATGCTTTTATTTCTACCCTAGTTTTATACTACTTTGGAACAAGTGTGTGCTTAAATAGAACTCCTTAATCCTTCTTTGTCTCTTTCTTAGGTTTGTGCTCCCGGTCACCTTTGGGCGCTTGGTGAGTTTGCTTGCGGTCCGGCTTTTCTTCGTGATGGTGTTCGTGCTCTTGCTCGTGCTTATGCTCCTCGGCTTCGGGAGTGGGCAACTCCTCACCCAAAGCCTCCCGCACCGCGTAATCCAGCGCCTTGCGGCGATAAATATTGGCATAGACTAGGCGGACAAAGCTCTCATTCACTTCGGTCAAGCCCAATTCGTGAGCCATAGCGTTCACTTCCAGGTGCAGCTCATTTTCATCGACCCGAATCTGGTATTGCTGACCTAGAGCGGAGACAATGAAACGTTCTTTGAGGTCTTTAACTATCGCCTCCTCCGAGCGGGATTTCTCGCTATCCCCGGACTCACCCAGCTTAGCCCATTCTACCAGCGATTTGGGAATATCTATTTTGCTGGCTTCTCTCAAGGCGGTAAGCGCTTGCTCCCGTAGACGACGACGGTCTTCCATATTGCGGGTGCGAATGATGTCCTCCTTGACCGCTTCTCTGAACTCCGAGAGGTTCTTAAACTCCAGGTCTTTAGCCAGTTCGTCGTCAATGGGGGGTATTATTCGCTCCTCTACTTTTAATATGCGCACCGAAGCGTTGACCATTTTTCCCGCCAGCTCTTTATTGGGGAAATCCTTATCATATTTTATGCCGATGGTGCGCACCTGGCCCTTCTCCGCTCCAATCAACTGTCCACCGATGGAGCCGGTCATCTTCTCAGTGGGGATGACCACCTCCATATCTTCGGTATTGCCTCCGGCAGGGGGGTTACCCTCCCATTTGAAGGCTACTACATCGCCTTCCTGGGCACCGGTGAGCAAGCGTTCCCGGCGGTCGGCGTGTTCCTCGGCAATGCGAGCGAGAAGAGAGGATACCTCGGCATCGGAGACGGTAGGGATGCGCGAGGATAGACGGAGCTTTTTGGGTTCGGCAAGTTTCACCTCTGGGGCTAGATAAGCGGTCAGCTCCGCCGCCAGCGGACCCCCGTCGGGGAAGCTCACCAGGCGGTAGGTGGGGTCCTCTAAAGGTTTCAACTTTTCCTGTTTGGCGATGTCCTCCCATGCCAGGGGAATCAGTTTTCCGGAAACCTCCTGCCGGATGGTGTCGCGGAATCTCCTGCGGATGAGTTCCTCCGGTGCCTTGCCGCGACGGTAGCCGTCTATTTCCCCCTCTTTGCGCAGACGTTTTACCACCTTAGCTTCTTCTTCTGCCAGCTCACTTGGCTCAACAGTTATATTTATGAGTAATTTGCAGGGGTCAACTTTAGTGATGGTATATTCCAACTGCCACCTCTGGTGTGAAGAATAGATTAGCGAGAAATATTGCCAAAAAAATACGAGAGGGGGGATTTGAACCCCCACGGTTTTACCCACTGGATCCTAAGCCCAGCGCGTCTGCCATTTCCGCCACTCTCGCTTATATTTTATGCAGGATTTTCAGAATAGCATATCCGGGGAGTTTTGTCAATAGTTGGAGAAACGATTGTAGTTCCCATATAATTATGTCAGTGACAACTGGGATGCTGATGGCGAGGAAATGCATTGTCATAAGTAATAAAAAATATGTTATTATTAACAACGGAGGTGAAAGTGGTGAAATTTGCCGTTACTTTGGTTTATGACCATAGCTATGGTGGTTATGTTGCCGATGTGCCGCAATTACCGGGTTGTATGTCTCAAGGAAAGTCAATTGAGGAAGCTCTGGCAAATATTAAGGAAGCAATAACACTCTATCTTGAGGAAGAGAAATTAACTGTAAAAGAGAGTGATATTATCACTGCGGTGGTAGAGGTGTAGATGAGCGAGCTTACAAACCTATCAGCCAAAGAAGTAATTAAAACACTTGAGCGGCTGGGATACAAAAAAGTAAGGATGAAAGGTAGCCATGTAATTCTAAAGAAAGAGTATTCGCCGACATTGGTAATCCCTTATCATAAGGAGATTTCTGAACATTTGTTAAAGACTCAGCTTAAGAGGGCTGGGATTTCAGTTGAGAAATTTCTGAGCAATCTGAAATGATACCACTAATTAGTAGTTGTTTTGAATTTCTCAGGACTGCATTTAGTATTGCTCCTAGATACTCCATATTTTATACTCTTCCATTAGCAATTCCACCACAATTTCTGAAACTGCTATTCACAAATAATAATGCCCTTTAGGGGGTTCATATGTGCGGTCGCCTCTCCTTTAAAACGCTGTTTATTTCTATCGCTGTCTCTCACCCTGCAAAGAAGGAGTAAGAGCTTGCTTAAAAATTTGGATAGAAGAGGCTGGCAGTTAATAGTTGCGGGTATTTTTTGCCTGGTCCTTTTCTGCGACCTAGCCCTGGCTCAGAACCGCTACGGTGGATACCTGCTCACTATTGGCTACTCAGACAGTATTTTGCCGGAGAACTATGTAACCCTTCTTCAGCAGGACCTTTATACTCTGGGCTACGGTGAGAGCTTAGCGACCGAAGGCGGGATTACCGGCAGTTTCAGCTACGGCACTTATCTGGCGGTCAGACAGTTCCAGCAGAACCATCATTTAGAAGTGAACGGAATTGTTGACTTTGACACTATTCAGGAGATAGAACAGAGTCTGTTGACCCCGGGAGGAAATGAGCCGATAGAGACCTTCCCTGGCCTCCCTCGGTTGCAATACATAGCTAGCTTCAGCGCCCAGCTGGGGGAAGGAAGTCCTCAGGACTTTGCACTGACCACCCAGTCCGGTAATTCCTATGTCATCGCCATTAAGGGTAATGTTGTTCCCAAAATCCTTAGCCCGCTGGGCGATGAGGTGACTTGCGAGGAGCTTTCCCCGGTTTTGGCTTCTGCAATTCGCGACCAAATCCCCCCCGGCTACGACCACATTCTCTACCTGGACCACGCGGTAATGAGCGCCGATTATAAGATTAAAGTGGAAACCGAGCCAGGATTCTTGAGCACTACTGCGGAAATTATGAGCTTTCAGGTAAATTATTAACTGACCCACCCCGGCGCAATCCGCAATAAAAAAAATCAGGCGCGAGCCTGATTTTTTGTTCGTCAATAATTCACAGTCTAATGTTTTGAGGGTGTCTTTACATTATCCGTCGATTCAGTGACTGGTTTCAATGTCGGTTTACCTTCATCCTGTAGCATCACCCAACCTACATTTCCCTGAGCAGTCTTCACTAAAGCCCATTCGCCAATTTGCTGCAACACCTGCACCTTGTCCCTGGTAAAAAGGGTGGGCTGATTGGGAACTTCGGAGGAATTTCTCCCTGGTTTAGTATGTAGTCTAAGATAATTAGTTACAACCTCCATCATTACGCCTTGATTTGTGGTGGAGCCAGGAGTGTTAACGTTTGGTTGGCTGGGATTTTGCGTGCTGGGCTGGGTTTGGGAATAGCCCGGGATTTCGGTGGTTTCCTTCTTGTGTGGGCGAGTGAAGGCGTAGATAAAGAACCCCAGAGTTATGATTAGTGAGCCAGCGACTATAAGGGCGATTAATTTTGTCGGCTTGCCAGAAGGGCGTTCTTGCTGGGAAGAATATGTTTCCTCCGATATAGAGCGAGTGGGAGGTTCTGTTTCCCGGCCAAAGGTGTTCACTTGCTGAGAAGGTGATGCCTTCTGTCTGTTGTCTTCTACCTGCAGAACTGCTCCGGATTCCTTATAGTGCTCCTGAACATATTGCACCATACGCTGTATATCATCGGCGTTGAGTTTGGTGAGGTCGGCATCTTTATCTATGCCACAGGCGGCTAGAATATCCCCCAGTTGAGCGTGGTCAACCTTGAAAGTGTGCGACTCGGTGGTCACGGTGGTGGCACCGGGAATTGTCTTTACAATTTTGGTCTTTCCTTTTTTGGTTTTGCTCGTTCCCAACTCCGAGGAGAGCTTCAACGGATAACCACAATGGGGGCAAGCTTCGCCCGCGTCTCCAATATCTTTGCCACAATGGGGACAGAACATAGTAACCTCCTGAATATGGACGAAAACGGTGTAGATATAGTATAACAAACAAAAAAGAGGCAAAGCGAAAGAATTTAATAGATGGACTATTTGCTCTCTCCCTTTATTAGCAGGTCCGTTATTAGCAAATCCGTCCCATCTTTTTTCATAATAATCCAACCGGTATAGCCCTTCTCGGTACGAACTTGCGCCCAGTCCCCTTTCTGTAATATCAGGGTTATCCTGTCACCTTTGAATAACCTGGGTTGCTCAATTACCGGTGAGTATTGCTCCCCCATATTGGAATGTAAGATGAGCGAATCGGTGTTCACTATCATTTTGAGCGGATTTCCCGGCAATGTGGATTCTGTTGTATGCCAGCGGTGCTCGTTATAATCCTGCATCTTTTTCACTTCTTCATCGTGCAGGGTGGTGCTATTCTCAGTGGTCAAATTCTTGCCGGGGGTGCTCTCCGGATTCTTGCTGGATTGATAAAAAACAAGAAAATAGACTATAAAGGCGGTGATAATGAGGTCGGCAATAACTATTGTTAGAACCAGCTTCCTGGTATTTACCTTTTTGGTGGACGCAGGAGTTGTCGGTCCCGTAGCGGGTGCAATGACCTTTCCTATGCTTTCTTCATCACCCTCAACGGATGGCTTCACCGCCGACGGTTTTTCAGCCTCCGGTTTTACTTCCTGGGGTATGCTGGTGCCCAACTGAGAGGATAGCTTTAAGGGGTATCCGCAATGAGGGCAGGTATTCTTCAATATGCCGGCGTCTTTTCCACAATTGGGGCAATTCATAATCGCCTCCGGATGAGTTTTGGAGTTAATATTTAGTTTTCAAACTCAAAGGCGCATACCGCCACTATCTCTCCGCCGGAGAACCTGGAAAACTCCCAGGAGCGGATGTCTCCGACCAGGGTTTGTTCCAGGTCCGGGCATTTCAGGGTGGAGGAGAGGATTTGTGCTCGGATAACCTCTCCAGCGGGACTGATGGTGAAAGTGAAGACGGCTGTGCCCTTCAGGTTGGGGTTTTGGGTGAGTTGGGCTTGATAGAGCGATTGCCAGTCGTCCAGATGCTCGTCTATGACCGCGGAGATATCGTCCGCTGAACGCCCATCTTCATACGCATCAGCTCCGAAAATCCCGGGCTCATCTAACACCGAGACCGTCCCAACACCCTCAGCAAAATTTCCCTTCAGGAAAAAGAAAAGGAGAAAGGCACCTACTATCAGGTCAACAAATATAAATATGGTAATGAACAGATAAATCCTTTTAGCCGCTATCTTTGTCGTTCTGCTCCTCTGCGCCCCTTTCTGGAATTGGGTCGGTGAAACCCCCTCCTCCGCCGGCTTAACCTGTTGGGTTGCGGAACCGCCCAACTCCGAGGAGAGCTGAAGGGGGAATCCACAGTAGGGGCAGGTCTTTTTGCTAAGGCCGGCATCTTTTCCACAGTTGGGACAATTCATCTTCTCACCTATCCGTTGGAGCTGAATGCCAACACAAAAGCAACCGAGGTATGTCCGCCCTTTGCCGGAGCGAACTGCCATTGGTGAATGTTGGCTTTGATTTTTGTTTCCAGCTGGGGACTGTTTTTATCCAGGCCGGTTACATTTACTTCGCTGACCGTGCCGTTATTGTTGATATTGAAGGAGACTTGGAACCTTGCTTTCAGCGTCGGGTCGTCCATCAATTCTTGGTTATAAATTTCATTGAATTCCGTAGAGTGCTGATATATCACCTGGCATATCTCTGTATAGGAACGCCCGGGTTGTCCGGTATTGTTGCCAGAAATGGTGATATCGCTGAAGGTTATAGTCATGTTGCTGACTAGGGGTATGTTCTGTCCGGTGAATGATTGATTGTCTCCGGAATTGTTCCGGAGCGCATAGGATATAAAAAAGAAGACTCCTATAGCTATAGATACTATGATTAAGCCGGAGACAATAGCTACTAATGCCTTTGGTTGCTGTCCTGAACGTGAGGATGGTTGGGGAGAGCGCTCCTCCACCGGCTCCACCTGCTGGGGAACTGAGCTGCCCAGCTGGGAGGAAAGCCCTATGGGGAATCCACAGTGCGGGCAGGTCTTTCTGCCCAGGCCGACATCTTTTCCGCAATTGGGGCAATTCATAGAAAGCTCCAGTGATTGAGCGGATGGCAACTACTGAACCCAGTATAACAAATTATAGTCTCCGCCGGCAATAAGGTATTTGCGTGGTTTGGATAACTAGTGCACTGGCAACAAGCTATAATGGATAGCCGGTAAGTAGCCTGGAAAATAGTGGGCGACATTTGTGAGCAATTTCGGCAATTTTTTTCTCGTCCAACGGTCCGTATATCCCGGAAAGTATTTGTAGAAAATCTAACTGTCCCGGTTCTCTCCCGAAAATCGTGGCGATGGCGGCGTCCAGTGCCAGCAAATCTCTGGCGGCACCAGCCACCTCCGGCGACTTCACCAGGTCGTATTCCCCCCAGGTGGTGGAGTAAGCCCCGCCGGGGCGATAGACTGCGGAGACGAAAGCCGCCTCGCAGACTCCCGCCACATCAAACAGACTAAAATAGATGCGAGCAATGTCGGCGATGGACTGTGATAGGCTCTCACCGTCTTTACCGTGGTAGCCAAGGCGCAGGGGCTCGGCGATGAGCCCGAATAGATTCTTCAATGAGAGGGAGAATCCCCCTTTGATTTTCGCCAGGCTTATGAAGGTGGAACCGCGCAGTTCCCAGAGCTTAAGTGGAACCTGGGCGTAGAGCTCGGCGTGGGCTAGCGGAGGACCAGTCTGCTCCACCAGTTTGGCGACCTCTCCAGCCGGCGCCACCCGCCCGCTCCACACCTCCTCGGTGACCGACAGATACTCGGCGTTATATTTGCCGAAAACTTCGGTGAAACCGTAGGTATCGCGAAACCAGCGGTCTTGCTCGGCTATCCAAGCCCAGTCCTTCTTCTGGTCGCTGGGGTCAATCTGGCGGCTGCCGTCGTTGCGCTCCCCGCTATAGCCCTCAACTACCAGCTTGGACGCTTCTTTGGGCAGGGCGGAGAGCACCGCTTCCAACACTTCTGCCTCGGTGAAGGTGCCGGGGTGCGGCGAGAACCAGGCGGGCTTGACGATGATAGTCTCGCTTTTGATGTTTAAGGGGGCGAGGAGTGCCCGGAAATCGGCGGGGGATTTGATTGGGAGGAAGATGGGGGTGGGGAGGGGCATTAGCTGCTATTTAAAGAAGATTCGTCTTTGATCAATTCGTATGTCTTTTCTATATTTTCAACATTTTCGTATATTTTATTTATTGGTTTTAAGTCTTTAACTGAGTAATAAAATATTAGGTCTTGAGTTAAATCCTCTATTAGGTTAATAGAAAACAGAGCATACCTGATTTCTTCTAGCGGGCTTACCCTCAATGTTGAACAAAATGAACCGTCAGCTCTATAATATGATTTGACCTGAGAAAGCAAGACATTTATTTTGTTTACTAACTGCTCAAGCTCGTTGGGTTTAAGGATTATTTTGCAGTAGAGAAAATCTAGGCAATACAATATTTTTGAAACATCCTCTAGCTTAATAGTTTTGCTTATGTAGCTTAAAAGATAAATAAGCCAAAGGTTGGCGTTTTCAGGAAATTTTTCAATATTATCTAAGATAAAGCAAATACGGAAAAAACTGTCAAGGTTTTTTGGGATTATCTTGACCAGCTGATTTTCATCTATCACAGATTGCAAAAGATGGGAGAATTTTTCTTTGTATATATTGATTAACTCATGCTGATAGTTAAGTATGAAATTTTTGATATCTATCACCCTACAAATTATTTTTAATGAATGGTCTGGGGTTAATTTTTTTTCAAACTTATCTTTTGGCACTCTAAAAGCATAACTCCTCCAGGCTGGCACCATACCGTATTCACCGTTCTTCATTATCCATTCAGGGGAGAAAAATGCGTACTTCAACAAAGGCTTGTGGATATATGCAAAAAGTTTATCTTTAATGGGCTTTCTTACATCACCTATTTTCTTGGCTACCTTGGAAACTTTGAAATCGTAAAATGGCAGGTTGGCTTTGTCTGCATATTGAAATTCTAAATTAAGCCTTTTCTCACCAATGTCTGCGCAATAATCAGGCTCTCTGGAAACTCCTCCCTTTCTCAAAAACCATAAGAATTTATCACCACCATATTTTTTAACGGCAACTTTATCTTTTGGGTGTAGTTTTTTAATTTTCTTTTCTAACCAAGCTAAAACTTCCAATTCAGCTATTGCCTTCTTCTTCATATCTTTACGATATTCAAGATAAGTGCGCGATTTTATATCGCTAGACTGCGCGTATATACTCTTCCCGTTCAATTTCATACTAACCCCTAAATCAATTTAGTTTGATAACACGAAAGATGTTTGATTGCATTACCAGCAATCTCCGGATTTATTTCGTATCCTATCCCATTCCGTTTCAAATCCGCGCCAGCGATGAGCGTAGTTCCACTGCCTACAAAGGGGTCCAGAACCGTCTCCCCAACATAGCTGAAAGCTTTTATTAATCTGTAGGGTAGTTCAAGTGGGAAAGGAGCTATATGATTTCTTCTGTCACCACTTCCCTGTGGCTTCATGAGCCAAACATCGCTATTCTTTATAGACAGCCAAAATTCTTTGTCCAGCTTAGACTCTTCCTTTTGCGCCTTACTTAAATGCCCATATTTGTTAAAACCTTTCTTTGGCGGTTTTCCCAACTCCAGAATAAACTCATGCATATTATTTAGAAGAATGCCACCGGGATATGGATAAGTTCCAAAATGTGCTCTTACCCCGTTAGTCTTATGCCAGACTATATCCCGCTTAAAAATATACCCTATCTCCTCGCAAAGGTCTACAGTCCGGCCCACTAAATTAAGGGTTCTGAAACTCCCATTTTCTATTCTAATAGGAAGATTCATTATGTTTATGAAGGCTTTTCTACCAGGGCATAACACTCTAAAACATTCTTTCCATACTTCCCCTATTCTCTTAAACCATTCATCCTCATTATGAATATTTCCCAGGTCACCGGCAATAGGTTCTCTGGAATACATCTTAGCATTGAAGTAAGGAGGGGAAGTTATTATTAGATGCACACTATCATCAGGTATTTCCTCCATATCTGAGGAGTCTTTGATAATAATTCTTTGCAAAGTGCCATTGATTTCTATTACATTATCTTTCTGAAAGTCCTTTATCACCTCTTTAACATTTGAACCATAATCTTTTTCATATTTTACTAATTCCTGTATGCTAAATCGCATCTGTCCGCTGGCAATAGCCTCAGTTTTTATCACACTTTCTCTGACCAAATTGTGCAGGTTCTTCACAGATATGTTTAAATACCTGGCTGCCTCTATTGCTGAAAGATATTTACGTTCTTTGTAGTCGCTGTTTTCCATGTTTCTAACCACTTTATTAATTATATCATTATCCTAGCCGCAAATTCCCTTCAATCCTTAATTTAGAAGCACCTATTACTTCACCAGCTTCTTAAACTCCTCATCCCCCCAGAGTGAGCGGAAGTCATCATAGTTCTTAATTCTTGGTTTGTAGCTGGCATTCAATTTCACCGTCTTAGCGATGTCCTGGAGAGCCTTGGCTCTATCTCCCAGCCGGGCGTAGGCACAGGCGCGCACATAGAGGTATTCGGGATTATCCGGCTCAAGCGCTAACGCCTTGCTGAGCGGTTGCAGGGCGTCAGTGAACTTGCCCAGCCAATATAGCGAGTAGCCGATGCCCGCCCAGCCGTTGGCGAAGTCCGGTCTCAGCTGGACTACTTTTTGATATATGGGTAAGGATTCATCAAATTTCTGCAGGTCGCAGAGGACGATGGCTCGGTTATACCAGGCGTCGGTGTAGTCGGGCTTCAGCTCCGTAGCTCTGCCATAGGCATGCAGAGCTTCTTCAAACCTTCCCAGGCTGTATAGGGTAACCCCCTGGCAAAAGTAAGCTTCCACATACTCCGGTTCTATCTTGACCGCCTGCTCAAAGGCTTTCAATGCACCGTCATAATCCCCCTGTTGAAATAGAAGGTTGCCATTCTGATATAGCTCTTCAGCGTTCTTCAAGATTTCCCCCTCTTTCTGCTGGTTTTTTGCATTTAGAGTTGTCCACTATCCCCATTCTCCACACTTGTTCTAAACCTATTCCACCAGCTTCTTAAAGTCCTCATCCTCCATAATATCCTTATACGCCTCGGTCTTTTTAGCCCTCTCCTTATACTTTGGGTCCAGCTTAATCGCTTGCGCCAGGTCTTTCAGGGCATTTTCCTTGTCTCCCAGAAAGGCGTAGGTCTGCGCTCGGTTGTCCCACATATAGGCGCTTTGCGGGTTCAGCTCTAAGGACTTGTTGAAGTAGGGTAGGGCTTCCTGGTAGCGGGAGAGGGTGAGCAGAGCGGCGCCCTTATTCCCCCAGGCGTCGGCGTTGGTTGGGTCCAGCTCCATAGCTGTGTCCAACACCGGCAAAGCGGACTCACAGTCCCCCAGAAGGACCAGGACTCCCCCCTTGTTGCTCCAGGCGTCCGGGTAGGTCGGGTCAATCTCTATGGCTTTGTTTAGGACTTCCAACGCTTCCTCGTAGCGGTCGAGCATTATGAGCAGGGCGCCCTTATTGCACCAGGCTTTAACGAAGTCCGGTTTTAGCTCAATGGCTCGCTCCAGAGAGCTGAGCGCCGAGTCGGTCTCGCCCAGAGCGATTTGGGCGACGCCCCGGCTGCACCAGGCTTCGGCGTAGTTCGGTTCCAGCTCTATCGCCTTTTCAAAGGCTTGCAGGGCTTGGCTGTAATTACCTTCCTGGGCAAAGCTCAAGCCCTGATGATACCAGTCCTCAGCGCTTGCGCCGGTCTCTTCCCCCCAGAGAGCGCCGGTCAATAAGCAAGTCCCGATTATTGCTACCATAAATGAGCCGATAACAGGAATCCTTCTCATAATCATATAATTCTCCCCAGTCAATCTTTGTAATTCAAGGTATATGACCATCCAGCCGGTGGTTTATATTAGCCCGGTTCTTCCTCCATCAATCGGTCTATAAACGATGTGGAGAGGTCGCCTTTGGCAAAGAGCTCCGAGCCGATGACTCGCTGGTGAAATGGTATGGTGGTCTTTATCCCCTCTACCACAAACTCATCCAACGCTTTCGCTATCTGTGCGGTCGCCTGCTCCTTATCCTCTCCCCCGGCTATCAACTTGGCGAGGAGCAACTGGAAATCAGCGGGGGATTTTACCAGGAGGAAGATGGGGGTTTTTGTGGGCATGGGAGGTTATTCAACCAGTTTTTTGAAGTCCGGGTCGTCCCAGAGTGATTTGAAGTCCTCATCGGTTTTGGCATCTTCTTTGAATTTTTTGTCTAGTTTAATCGCTTTTGCCAGATCTTTGAGGGCGTTTTCTTTGTCGCCTATTAAAGCATAAGTGCATGCGCGGTTATACCAAGCTAACGCTTGACATGGTTTCAACTTAATGGCTTTATCGCAGGCTTTTAATGCTTCATCGTATCGTCGCAGTTTGTCAAGCGTTGCCGATTTGTTAATCCAAGCATCCCCGTAATCTAGGTTCAGCTCAATGGCTTTATCATACGCTTTTAATTCATCCTCGTATCTTTCCAATTTACCAAGCATTATGCCTTTGCCATACCAAGCTTGCACCCAATCACGTTTCAAATCAATGGCTTTGTCGTAGGTTTTCAATGCTTCCTCGTATCTTTTAAGCCTAGCAAGCGTTGTCCCTTTGTTATACCAAGCTAACGCCCAATCAGGTTTCAACTCAATGGCTTTGTCAAAAGATTCGAGCGCTAATTCATAATTGCCCTTTTCATAAAAATCAGTGCCACGATAGAAGTAGTCGTCGCCTTTCGGTTCAATACCAAAAACCTCCGACTCTTCCAACTTGCGGGTGAATTCGTCAAGCTTTTGCTTTGCTTTTTTAGGGAGTTTTTTGGTTGAGTCAATAATTGGCTTAATTTTATTAAGGTTTTCTCTTAGGCCTTCTAAATCACCTTCATATTTAATCTTCATTTGGCCAATAAATTTAATATCATCATTTACTTTACTTATTTTTTTATCCCATTTCCTCAATCTCAAGGCCAGATAAACACCGAATGCACTAGCTAAAAGAGCTAATAACCCCAGTAAAATCCCAGTTAATGTAGCAACCATATTCATTATTGATATACTCCTATCCAAATTCCCCTCCCACCTGGTCTCCTTATCTTCATTTCCGTTTGTATCCTTCTCCCCCTCCTCCGCCCCAAACTTTGCCCTTTGGGCATTATCTTTGCTGGAAGATAATTCCTTTTCAACCAAAGGTTTTTCCTCGCCGGTCGCTTCCTCCCCCCATACAATAACACTACTCACAAACCCCCCCAGCAGGACGGCGAGAATAAAAACTATTATAGTTACTCTTTTTCTTAGCATCTAATTCTCCAATATATATGGATGTCATTCCTCATTGAGCGGAGATTGAGAATCGCCGCTACATAAAATCCCCTACCCCTCTTCCTCCATCAACCTGTCTATAAACGATGTGGAGAGGTCGCCTTTGGCAAAGAGCTCCGAGCCGATGACTCGCCGGTGAAATGGTATGGTGGTCTTTATTCCCTCAATCCGGAACTCGGCGAGGGCTTGCGACATTCTGGCGATAGCTTCCGTTCGGTCCTCCCCCCAGACAATGAGCTTGGCGATTAGAGAATCGTAATAAGGCGGGATATGGTAGCCGGAGTAGAGGTGAGTGTCCACTCGCACTCCCTCCCCCTTGGGCAAGTGCAGGTTCTCTATTTTACCGGGACAGGGCATAAAGTCGCGGTCCGGGTCCTCGGCGTTTATTCGGCACTCTATGGCGTGACCGCTGAATTTTATATCTTTCTGTTGAATGCCCAGCTTTTCGCCGGAAGCCAGCCTTATCTGCTCTTTCACCAGGTCAATGCCGGTAACCATCTCGGTGACCGGGTGTTCTACCTGTATGCGGGTGTTCATCTCCATAAAATAGAAATTTCCCGCCTCGTCGCGCAAAAACTCCATAGTTCCGGCGCTGCGATAGCCCACCGCCTGGGCACCAGCCACCGCTGCGGAGCCAATCTTTATGCGTTGCTTTTCCCGCACCACCGGACTGGGCGACTCCTCCACCAGCTTCTGATGCCGACGCTGGATGGAGCATTCCCGTTCTCCTAAATGCACAACATTGCCGTGGTTATCGGCGAGCAGCTGGAACTCTATGTGCCGGGGATTGGAGATATATTTTTCAATATATACCTTGGGGTTGCCGAAGGCGGCGTCGGCTTCCGCCGAGGCGGTGATGACCGCCTTGCACAGGTTATCCTCGCTCCAGACGATGCGCATACCCCGGCCGCCACCACCAGCCACCGCCTTCACTATCACTGGATAGCCGATTGCCAGCGCTATCTCCACTGCTTTCTCCGGGTCGGTAAGGCCGTCTTCACTACCCGGGGTGATGGGCACGCCGGCAGAGGTCATAGTGCGACGGGCGAGCGCTTTATCCCCCATTTTGGTGATAGCCTCGTAAGTGGGACCGATGAAGGTAATTCCGCAGGCTTCCACAGCGTCGGCAAAATAGGCGTTCTCCGCCAGAAAGCCGTAGCCGGGATGGATGGCGTCCGCGCCGGTAATCTCCGCGGCGGCGATTATGCGCGGGATGTTCAGATAGCTTTTGATTCCCGGCGGAGGACCGATGCAGACCGTCTGGTCGGCGAGCTTGACCGGCAAGCTCTCTCTGTCCGCTTCGGAGAAGACCACCACGGTGGGTATACTCAGTTCTTTACAGGCGCGGAGAATGCGCAGGGCTATCTCCCCGCGATTAGCGATGAGGATTTTTTTGAACATAATCTCCGTAATTGGATGAAGTCAATTGCAGACAGTAATCATAGCTTATCGTTCGGTTTTCGTCAAGTGAAAGAAGTGGCAGAGGTGCGCTTCGTTTTTGCGAAGCGACGAACCTCCGCCACATAAACTTGCAATTAAACCCTCCATAATGATTTATAGTCTAATTGAGCGAGAAACAAATTTTTAATCATACGAAAGAATACCCCAAAAGGAGGAATTTGAATGTCAACTAGAAGCTTTTTACCCGCATTTATCTCTCTGCTGGCACTATTAGTAATTGCTTTTTCGCCTACATTACCCTCTATCGCCGATAGCACCGAGAATCAGCCCAATCCTCTAGTCTATTACGATAATTCTCAACTCTTTGCAGAAGAAATCCCGGAGGATTATGACACTGGTTACTACGATTCCGGGCATATTGCCGATCCTTCTGCGAAAATCAAACCGGAGTATTTTACTACCGATAAGGGGTTTGAGGGCTGGAAAGTGCATATTCCGGAGGGCTTGCCCCTGACCACCCCGGCGGTTGACGATAAGAATGTTTATCTGGGGGGTGGCTTCGGCTCCTATAGCTTCTACGCCTTCAATCGGGATAGCGGTGATTTGGCTTGGTATTTCGCCGCCGGAGACGACGGTCCCACCGCGGCGGTGGTCTATAAGAATCGGGTGGTCTTCAACACCGAATCCTGTATCATCTATATTCTGGACACCGCCACCGGACAGACCGTTTGGAGCGAGTATCTCGGCGACCCCTTGATGAGCCAGCCGGCGGTGGCTTTTGACAAAGTCTATATGACCTACCCCGGCTCTGACGGTTACCATCACCTCACTTGCCGAGACCTGGAGACCGGTAAGGAGTTCTGGAACCAGCAGTTGAACGGTGAGCTAATCTCCGCTCCCATTGTGGAGGGAGATTCCGTCTACGGCACAACTCTGGACGGCACGGTATACCGTTTCGGAGCATTTGATGGTGAACTACTCTGGAAGGAACAGAAGTTCGCCACCTCTGCTCCCTGGATTATGGGAGAGGAGGTATTTGTGACCATGCGTCAGGAAAAGGAGGAAGACGGCAAGACCTATCAGACCGAGGGGCAGGGTTCGCTAAGTAAAACCAGAGGGGAGCAGAACCAGCCGGAACTGTGGGCGCAGTATGAAGCGAGTTACCTCTCCGCTGAGGCTAATCAGGAATATTCCAGCAGCTTGAAGCAGTTGGACGCTAATGTGGGCTTCGGGACGGCACCAACCTCTGCCAAACTGTATGCCGCCGCGGAGAACTTGGGCGTTGACACCGTCTCCGGAGTCTGGGGTTATCAGGGCTCCCGCTTATTAATTAATGACGGCAACTCCTACAATTCTCAGGGCGACTTTATGCGTTGCGTGGACGCCAAAAACGGGGATGTTCTCTGGGAGAAACAGTTCAAGCCGGATAAGGATATGGGCGGAAGGTGTTTAACTCCTCCGTCTATGGCTGGGGGTTATCTCTTCGTCGGCTCCTCAGACGGTGAAATCATCTGCATCGACGCTAAGGACGGTTCTCAGGTCTGGAGCTATAATGTGGATGAACCCATACGGTTTCAGCCGGCAGTGGTGGACGGCAAAGTATATTTCACCACCGACCTGGGGAATCTCTTCTGCATAGATACCGGCGATGCGAGTCTGGACGGATGGTATATGTGGGGGGGAAACTCGGCGCACAACGGCTGGGGACAGACGATGTAAAAAACTGCAGATAATGACCCAATTCCTACCGGCGAGGCGCCTTGCGCGGTCAGACCGATTTGCAAGGCGATTAATCCTCGCCGGTATTATTTAGAGGAAGAGAATAAATTTATCGCTTTAATAGCTTCAAAGATTCTGATATTATGATGGGATAACTCTGCACCGGCATTATCTGTCAAATATTCTTATGAAAGAATACGACCTCCTCTACACGCGACTGCAAAAGGATTTCCCCGCCATTAAGCCAGCCCCGAAATGGCTCACTTATTCCGCCGACTTCCATATAAAAATAACGAACTTTAACGAGGCAACGGAGCTCTATCGCTTGGCCTTGCGAATGGATTTCGCCATTCTCCCTGTGGGCGCCGGCTCCTTTCTTCCTCCCAAAAGCGCCCAACCCACTTTGGGCATCAGTCTACCCCGGCGGAAGGGTTCGCTGGTGCTCCAGTCGGAACGGCTTACTCTGGAGGCGGACTGTTCCGTTGCCATTGACCAGGTTAACAAGACGCTGGATAGAGCCGGTTTGAACCTGCGCCACTTGCCTAGTAACCCCGATTCCACCCTGGGGGGTTGGCTGGGTAGTTCCGCGCGAGGTATAGAGCGGCTGGACCGGGGCGGAAGGGAATGGCCTCTCATCGGAGGAGAATATCTGCTCTACGGAGGTCGTCAAGGCTTTGTGGGTCGGAGAACGCTCAAGGGGGTGGCTGGCTATGAGCTATCCCGTCTTCTGCAGGGGAAATGGGGTAGTCTGGGCTGGGCAGAGAGCCTGGTCTTGCGTCTGCGACCTAAACCGGAGCGGGAACTGCTGGTATTAATTTGTCCATCTGAACCGGCTGGCTGGGCGGAACTCTTCGGCTACCTGCCCTTTAAGCTGAAGACCTTAATGGGATTGGAGCTGGTGGATAGGACTTCTGCGCCATTTGTAGGCTGGCCGGTGGCTGGTCCCCGATTTGCGGCACTGGCTTGGTTGGGGGGACCTGCGATTGCCGTGGAGAAAGAAGTTGGTGAGCTGGTCTCGGCGCTTTCCGGTGGGGGTAACCTGGAGGTGGGGGGGGATGAAAGCTGGCGAAAAGAGCTTGGAGAGTTTCGCCAGAGAATCAGTAATCGCGGCGAGATGAAGCAGATGTTGCGCTTGGCTGCAGACTCCAGTGTAGCGCCCAAGCTTTTATCCTGGGCGGAGAAGAAAGAGCTGGGCGAGGTGGTATTGGTGGGGCATCTGATAGACGGTGAATATGAGCTATATCTGCGGAATGAAAAATTGCCGGGACTTCCTTCGGGAGTCTGGATAGAGCGGAGAATTTGGATAACCGAGGGAAGATGGCGACTGGCGGAAGCACCAAGCATAGAACCGGTGGTGATGGATATTTTTAATAGATAGGGCTAGGAGTGCCAGCCAATTTGAGAGAGAAGAAAAAAAGCCCCAGAAGGTTCTGGAGCTTTCGCGGTAAAGGATTGATTGGCTAGAATTTTCCAAAGAAGTCGGTAATATCAAAATAGAAGTCGGCACTCTCCCCAACCTTATGGTCAGTGACATCCTTTAGGAAAGTAAGGGTAAGTATGTCGTAGAGTTTATCGCCGGATTGGAAGAGTCCTTGTGAACTGCTCCAATTTTCGTTCTCCGGTCCGAACTTTTGCGCTAGCCACTGGTATTCTGCATCCACGCCGTCAAATTCGTTGACTGCACCAAGGATGACCACCGCCTGTTCAAAGGAGGAACCGTCACCACCGGTGTAGGATATTTGGGAGTGGGCTATACCTGCCAGAGCCAGACCGGCGGTGAGGGTCAATACCATAGATAATGTTAATTTCATTGCGTCTCCTTTGCGAGGAATACTTTTATTGAATTATAGCATATAATCAGTGATACAGACATAGCAGATAATGCATATGTTTACTTCTAACTATCGGAGTAATCCCCTGATTTAATTATGTTTTCTTCTGAGTATTTTCTACTTATAAAAATAATTTTTCTTTATTTTTTATTCACTTTATATTTGACTTTTGGGAATTTATTTGATAAACTGATAAAAGAGTATTTTTGAAGAGCTTTTATTCACGAATGAATGTATTTATTAACAGCTGACCCAATCAACAAATTTCTACTAATAGAGATTAAGAAAGGAGATTATGGAAAAAGAAGACCGAAAAAGGATAGAGGAGCTTCTGTGCATTTTAGCTCAGAATTGTAGGGCTAAAGACGAAGCTATTTCTAAGAGAATAGCTCTCAGCCCGGCAGAAAGCCGGCTATTGCTCGCACTCTTAAGTGATGGTCATATGACCATTGGTAACATAGCCCGTAGGATGGATGTCGCCGCCAGTAGAGTCACTCGCCTGGTGGATTCCCTGGTGGAAGAGAGCTATGTGGTCCGCAAGAGCGACCCGGCCGACCGACGTCGTCTGTGGGTGCTCTTAACTACCAAAGGTGAGGAGATAGCCGATAAGCTCAGTCTATGCTCCAAGGACTATCACGAGAAAGTAATCAGCGCTATTCCAAGTTCCAAACAGAAGCAGGTTCTGGAGATTCTGGAATTATTGGTTAGCAGCTTAAAAAAGGCAAATGAAGAGGGCTATTAAGAGGGCTAAATTTCGTTCTATTTAATGGAATTAGGTCGGTTTAGCCATAGTCATTGGGAATTTGTCTGCCAGACCTACATAAATACCTTCCTGAGGTGTTTAGACCACTTAAAGGGGACCGGTTAATTCACCTGTCCCCTTTTGTATATTGAAATCTCTCTCTGCCCCCACCAATACATTCCTCAAAATTCTTTCACAAATCATTTAGCCTTGACTTAATCGGGAACAATCTTATAATTGAGGACTGTTCTAATCATAAAGGAAACAATCGGAGGTATATTCCTTGGAATACAGCCAGAAAGTGATGGAACATTTCCGCAATCCGCATAATGTTGGAGAGATTCCCGACGCCGACGGTGTGGGTAAGGTGGGTAATCCCACTTGCGGAGACATAATGAACCTCTACATAAAGGTTAAAGACGGCATAATCACCGACGCCAAGTTCAAAACCTTCGGCTGCGGTGCCGCTATCGCCACCTCCAGTATGGTCACCGACCTGGTTAAAGGTAAAACCATAGAAGAAGCACTGGAGGTCTCCAACCGGGCGGTGGCTGAAGCTTTAGGGGGACTGCCCCCCATCAAGATGCACTGTTCCGTGCTGGCTGAGGAGGCTTTGCAATCAGCCATTGCCGATTACTACCGGCGTCAGGGCTTAGAATTGCCCGAACAACTCCGGCATATCCAGAAGCACGACGAAGACCTGCACGAAAAAGTGCACGGAAGTGGAGAATGAAGATTAAGGTAAATGGCGAGGAGCGACAGGTAGCGTCAGGTTTAGCCCTGGCTAGCCTGCTTCAAGACCTAAAGCTTTCACCGAGCATTGTGGTGGTGGAGCGCAACCGCCGGATTATCCCTCGTAAAGAATATTCTGATACTCAGCTCGTAGATGGCGATATATTGGAGATAGTGCATTTAGTTGGTGGGGGATAGGGGATTTTAGGGAGAAATTCTCTGTATCAGGAAAAATTCTACAATCCATTAAGGATGACTTTAATGCCGACTAAGAAAAAAATAGAAAGGCTAAAAATAGGTGATTTGGAGCTGACTAGCCGGCTCATCGTGGGTACGGGCAAATATGCTGACTTTCAGGTTATGAAAGATGCACTCATCGCCAGCGGAACCGAGATGGTTACCGTAGCTATTCGCCGGGTCGACCTGAGTAAGTTGGGGAGCGGGGAATGCTTGCTGGATTTTGTCCCCAAGAATATTCATCTCCTGCCTAACACAGCCGGATGTTACACCGCAGATGAAGCGGTGCGCACTGCTCGCCTGGCCCGGGAGGCTTGCGGCACCTCACTGGTAAAACTAGAGGTCATCGGTGACCAGAAAACCCTTCTTCCCGATGTAGTCGGTACTTTAGAAGCCTGTCAACTGCTGGTGAAAGAAGGCTTTACGGTAATGCCTTATACCAGCGAAGACCCTATTGTCGCCAAGAAATTGGAGGATGCTGGTGCGGCGGTGGTTATGCCCCTGGCTTCGCCCATCGGTAGCGGACGGGGGGTTATTAATCCGTATAATGTTTATTTTATCCTGGAAGCGGTAAATGTGCCGGTGATTGTGGATGCGGGAGTGGGCACCGCCTCCGACGCTGCTATTGCTATGGAGCTGGGCGTAGACGGTCTATTAATTAATACCGGCATAGCCCAGGCAAAAGAGCCAGTGAAAATGGCTTCCGCAATGAAGCTGGCGGTAGAGGCTGGACGGTTGGCTTATCTGGCCGGTCGCATTCCCAAAAAGCTCTACGGCTCGGCGTCAAGTCCCCTTGAAGGATTAGTGGAGTAGTGAAAGCAGGATGGATGAGATAGTTGGAGTTATATGTCAAGGAATGTGCTCTTTAAGCTAATGTTGGTGGTGCCCCTGACTGGCGGGCGCCACTTTTCTTTGGCTCAGGTGGTAGAGAAAGCCGTCCGCGGAGGAGTGGATGTGGTGCAGTTGCGGGACAAGACAGCATCGCGAAAGGCGATTGCCCCGGCAGTAGAGACTTTAATTCCTCTGGTTCATAGCTTGGGAGCTAAGCTAGTAGTCAACAGTTGGGTGGACGTAGCTCTGCAATATGGTGCTGACGGAGTGCATCTGGTCTCTCGCGGAGTGGATTATGGGGCGACAGTTCAAGAGGTAGGAGATAGCTTAGTCGTTGGCTGTTCCACCCACAGTGCCGAGGAGGTGGCGAAAGCCGTTGAAGCGGGAGTTGATTATGCCGTCATCGGACCGGTTTATCCTACTCCGTCCAAAGTGGGTATGGGAGAACCTCTGGGGATTGTGCGCCTTGAGGAGATAGCCAGCAAAACGATTATTCAATTAATAGCCATTGGAGGGATAAACCCCGAGCGCGTTGCTGATGTTATTTCCGCTGGAGCGAGGGGGGTGGCAGTAATGGGTTATATTTTGAACTCCACTGAGCCACAGCAGTCTGCCAGGAAGCTCTGGCAAGCCCTGGAAAGGTCTGAGGGTCGCTAGCCTGGGTTAAAAGGCGGAACAAAAAGGCAAGCTCATTTTGAGCTTGCCTTTCTATTAGCCACCAGGAGTAACATTACCAAAAGTAGGATTTTACCCACCCCACACTATACATTTGAGCGCTTCCTTGGTCTTGGGCTGGACCGTTGAGATAGGGCACATAATCAACCCGGCCGATATTCGGGTTATCTACCTGGTCGTAGATTCTAAGCTCAATTAGACCAGGGTCAATGGTTCCCCACCAGTTGGAAGTGGCGTCTTGATTGTTAGTGCTACTGTTCATATAATTATAGACATAGTTGTCGTAGAGGTCGTTGAAGCTTATGTTTGGCGATGAATCCCCCAAAACGCGCACTCCGCTAGTGTTATTGGTGATGATGTTGTAACGTAAGGTCGGGGAAGACTGATAGATGAGAACTCCGCATTCGTCGTTAGAGTTGAAGCTACAGTAATCAAAGGTAGAGCTCATCTCCGACATATACCCCAGGTTGTATAAATATAGACCTACTTTGGCATACTCCAGCACGGCATATTTGAGGTTCACTATGTTGTTTCCCTCCACTACCAGGCAACCCCAATCGCCGGGGCTGGGCATATAGGAATTGCTGGAGAATACCACCGGGTCAAGCTCATTTCCTAAGACTATGAGCGAGCCGTTTTTGACAAACAGCTCGGAACCGTCGCGGAAACCACCATCACCGGTCACTTTTTCAAAGAGCACTTCCACACCGTGTTCTATAGTAAGAATGGCACCGTCATCAATTGAGACATTGCCGTAGATGATAACCGGGTTATCGGCTCGGGTCCAGGTGGTATCGCTGGTAATATCCTGTTGGTAATAACACCGGTTAGCACTCGCACTGGCTGTGGCAATTGTCAGAATCAGCAATATACCCAGTAAAGTCTTCATAATCCACTTCCTTGAAAGAAGAAAAACACTTCCCTCAGTCAACATTTAGATTAGCACAAAAAGAGCTTTTGTGCAAGATTTTTCCGTCTTATTAAATTATTCCTGGATATAGACAATAAGAGATGAATTCGTCATCGTAGCGAGTATTCGCCATTACTCAGCAGACATTTAAGGCAAGCACCCTGAGACAAGCACAAAGCTTGCCCCTACTTGGCTTCCTCAGTCCACAGTAATATTCTACCACAGCTCTCACAGAATTCCAACGATTTACGGGTGCGTATGCGGGCAAATTTTATAGGTGGTATCCTAACAAAGCAACCCTGGCAGATGTCAGAATCAATGGTGATTATCGCCTGGTCTTTGTAACGCTCGTAGAAGCGCTTATACAGATTCTGCAGGTCTCTACGCACCCGCCCCATTATTGAATCCTTACCTTCACCTATGTGGCGCAATTCCGCAAGGATTACCTCAATCTCCTCCTCGGACATACCGTAGTCTTCATTCTTTTGGAGGGTTTCAAAGGCATCGGTCAGGTCGTAGAGTAGTTGGTCTACCCGTCGAATTTGCATCATCAGGTCAACTTCTTTTCGTTGGTTCTCCAGCTCCTTTTCCTTTTCTACCAAAACTCTCTCCTCATTCATCGTCTACTGATTAGATGGCAGTTTGCCGGACTTCATGTTCTCAATGGTCTTCATTATATCGTTATACTTGTCGGTATTCGGTTCCAGTTCCAGATAGCGCTGGAAGTGGGCGATGGATTGCTCAAACTGGCTCAATTTGAGATACAGGGAGGCGATATTGTAGTGCACCAGAGCCCAGTTGGGGCGAAGCTCCAATGCTTTGGAGTAAGCATCTACCGCTTTCTGGAAGAAGCTCTTCCAATCCTTGGAGGTTGCCCCGGCAATCCAATAGTCGTTGCCCAGGTGGCTGTAAATTTCCGGTATACGGTCGTTCTTCGCCAGAATCTTCAGGAAGTGGTCAATTGCCCCAGGATAATCCTTGCTCTCCTCAATTACCACCCCCAGCCGAATCTCCGCGGGGATGTAGTTGGGGTCAACAGCCAGGGCATTCTGAAAGGCTTCCTTCGCCTTGGCAAACTCCTCCGGTATGGGAGCGTTCTCCTGGGTGCGTTTCTTGGCACCCTCAATCGCCTTCTGCGTCTCAGCAATAGTATTGGCTAGCTTGATGAATTCATCACCATAATTTAATTTGATATTGTTGGCAGTTGCCGAGAGTGCACTTACCGCTGAAGCCAACTCCGGAGAAAGGCTGACGCCTTCCTTATATTCCACCTTGGAGAGTTCGGAGAAAACTTTGTCCAGTTGGGCGTTAAAGGTCTTATCGTCAATGGAGACAGTCATAGTGGAGAGCGCCTTGCCCAGGTCGTCCAGGACTTTGAGCAGTTCCTTGTCGGCAATAATCATAGCATCCAGCTTCCTCTGCCCGTAAATCAAATAGACCAGACCCAGGCCGAGATATGTGGAGGGCAAGGGTTCTTTCTCCAATGCGATTAAATAATTTTTGATTGCTGACTCGTAGTCCTTCTCGTTATACATTGCATCGGCAAGTTTGGCGTAAGCCAGAGAGAAATTGGCGTCCTGGTTTATTGCCTGGGTGAAAAAGCTAATCTTCTGCCCCGTAGCCGGAGCTGCCACAGCCTTAGCATACCACTTGAGCGCGTTGAGATTATTGGTGGGGGATAGCTTGAGGTCATCGGTCGGGGCTAGCCCCGCCGCCTCCACCACTTTCTGTGCCAGAGTGGTTACATAATCAAGATACATCTGTTCGTCTCCGCCGAGGCTTCCCTCGGTTACGACTGCCCCGGAAGTGATATCCAACAGACGATAGTTTATGGTCAGTATCTTGTCCTTCCCAAGGTAACTGCCGGTTAGGACATAGCTCGCTCCCAGGTATTTTGCCATCTCTATTAGCTGTGTATCAGTGAATTCAGTCTGCAAGCTGTAATTGTAGGCTTTAGCCGCATCCAGCAACACATCCGGAGAGCTGACCAGGAGAAGCTTAGACATCTCAATTTTGTAGGCTACGGAAGTTGGTATGGCGTAGTTGAGCCATTCGTAGGTGGTGAAAGGTGATACTTCAACTTCCGGTGTTGGTGGCGGGGGGATGTATTCACCGGACGGAGTTTTGTCAAAGAAGGGGAAGACCGCTAGCAGGTGATGGAAGGGTGCCTCTGGGATGACTGTAGCTGTAGCTGTCGCCTCGGTCGGTCGCGCTAAAGCCAGGCTGGAGAGGGCTAACCAGATTAAGAGCAGTAAAAAAATCGTGGTGAGTCTCTTCATTCACTTCCTCCTAGGATATATCAAAATTAGACCAATTTTCAAGTTGTGCCTATCAAACCATCATACAATTCGCTCTCCGGCATTCTTGCCCGGCGTTTTGTTATAGACCTCGCTCACATAGAAGATGTAGCCGGCGGGAATGTGCCGTTCTTTTTTTGACGGCTGGTGGAACATATCGTGCGCCGACTTTTCAAATTGATAGTAAGGGTCCTCCGCGGAGACTATTTTGGTGACACAGTTGACCATATACGATAGTCCGCCGTTCTCCAAATCAACATACAGCAGGCAGGCTCGCGGGTCGTGCTGAATATTCTGGTAAGTGCGCTTGCCGTAGAGCTCCAGCGAACCAATCTTGTAGACATCCAGCTCGTCTTCTGCCTTGTAAAAATCTATCAACGCCTGAACCCTCATCGCCAGGCTCTCCTCCCAGCCCTTAGCCAAACCCTCGGCTATCAGCTTCTGGAAATGCGCCGTCCTCTCCGCCAGCAGGTCTTCTCGGGGGAGTAAGCCCACGCCCTTGGCGGCGGCGCTGACCGGGAAGGGCTGATAGCTCCCCCGGGTGGTCATCACCGGCAGATGGGGACCGAATCCGCCCGGGTCGCCGCCAGCCAGGATGCGCTTGAGGGAGCGGATGCGCCCGGAGCATTGCCAGTGGACGAAGCTTTTGGGAAGCGCGCGCAGGGGGATTTCCATCTGACTGCCGTTGACATTTATACTTATACTATTCACTAACTCCTCCGGGGAAAAGTGACCAATGATAGCTTAACTGCCTCAAAAACTCCACTATAAAATAGACCCGGCATAGGTTTGCAGGGGTTAATGGAAAGAGCGGGGGAATATTAAATCGTAATCAAGACATTATTGTAAATTGCTTATTTTGTACTTCTTAATCGATTTTGAATCCGTCTCATTACTTTTTCTGGATTCTTTTTAAATTTACATTCCCAAATAGTATATACATGCCACCCCATTCGTCTTAATTTCGCGTAATTCTTATGGTCTCTTTTAATAGTATTTTCAATCTTGGGCCACCAATATTTTTTTCTTGTTTTAGGCAATGTCGCTCTGGAACAACCCTTATGATGATGCCAGAAACAACCATGAACGAATATAACTGTTCTATATCCACTTAAAACGACGTCAGGTTTGCCTAAAAGACCCTTATAATGTATAGTAAACTTGTATCTATGCTTGTTAAGCCAATTGAATACAGCTCTTTCAGTATTTGTATTTGTCGAGCGAATTAAAGACATTATCTCGCTTCGTTTATTTTTATCAAAAACATCACTCATAACTCAAGAACCTATAATATTTTCTTTGAGTTTTTTCCAGTCTGTTGATAGTTCTCCTGTTCTAAAAATATAATTCGGAGTTTCCATTCTAACACCAAATTTGTTATTAATTTCTTCTCCTAAATACAATTGTGAAGAAGTCAATTCTTTATGTGTCACCCAACCACCTATCCTTGCAGGAATATCTTCAAAATCAGGCACAAAATTATTAAAATTCACGATAACTCTATTATCTAATTCCTTGATAAAACGGAGAATATGATTAGCAAACAGACCTACTTGAGAAAGTATATAAATATCAGATTTCCTATCTACAAGAGAAGATTCCATCTCAGAAACGGCTAAAAGAATATTCTTAAGTTTTGTGGATTTAATAGATACTTTAATTGCAGGATTATTCCAAACACCGTGTCTTGTACTAATTTGAGCAATATCTTGACTTGGTATCTCACCGCGCACATCGAAATCCAGTTTTATTTGAAGTTGCTGTTTTTCCAATAATTTAGCTACTGCTATTTCGCCTAGTTTGCCCTCGACCTGATTGGTTAATACTTCTCCAGCGTCTCTTTGCGTGCTTCTATTAAAATGGGAAGCAGTCATCGTATAAAAAGCCTCAACAGCAAATGATAAACATTTAATGTAATCCTCTTTGTTGAGAATAACCGAGCTGTTCTCTATACGTTTATACCATGCATCCAATTTTTCTTTGTCAAAATAAATTCGATTATTCGCATGTTTGATAAGCTCGCATTCGTTACCTTTTTGCGCCCAATTTATTACAGTTTTTTCATCTAGCATCAAATCGGGGAATCTTGCTATCACTTGTTGTACTACTTCCTTTTTAGAAATATAATTTTCTGGAATAAAAACTGCACTCATACAACTCCTTATAGGATATTCAATAATTCCTCTGCAATTGCTCGCGACATAAGCGGCGGAACGGCATCAGCAACTTGTTGTTGCTGTTCGTTTATACGTCCGCAGAAATTATAAATATCTCTAAATGATTGTATTCTTGCTGCTTCTCTTACTGATATAATGCGATTTTGTGTTGGATGCAGTATCATAGATTTTCTAAAATTGCTTATTGTTATAGCAGGTTTGTTTTCATCAAGCCTCTTATATACGCTACTGTGAGTTCTGGTTATATCCGTATAATCTTCCATAAGCTTTAAAGGGATACTTCTCCAGTTGCCTCCTTGAGGAATATATTTTATTCTTTCTAAAACAGTTTTTGTGTGACGTGTAGTAATATGGTTGAATACTGAAGACGACCCTTCTCTCATCATCTGCTGATATTCATTATTCGGCGGTTCATCATAATTCATTTGAGGTTTCGTACTTCCTGACGGTATCTCGGGAAGGTCAAGTATAGCTTCTCCAACGGTTCTAAATCGAGAAAAAGCTGATTCAAAGGCTCCATTTGGCTCATAATATTTTCTAACAGGATACTGATTTTTTCTGTTAATCCTATTCCCTAAAAATACCACTCTTTTTCTTATTTGCGGTACGCCGTAATCAGCAGCAACTAATATCCAGTAATCCACTTTATACCCAATATCCTTAAACGATTCGATAATAGCATCCACAATTTTCCCATTCCCCATGCTGATAAGACCCTCAACATTCTCCATTACAAAGAAAAGAGGTCTAATTTCGTGAACAAGTCTTACATAATGCTTAAAAAGCGAATTTCTTGGATTATCTATAAATCTTGACTGCATATTTGCCATAGAAAACCCCTGACATGGCGGTCCTCCAATTATTCCTTCAATTTTGGGATTCTCTTCACCCAATGCTCCCTCTATTTGCTCTTTAGAGAGAAACTCTATACCTCCTAAGAAACCTTTTGCATTAGGATGATTCTTAGAAGCAGTCATAAATGCAGATTTATCTATGTCGTTTAGAAAGCAAACCTCAAATCCGGCTTGCTCGAATCCTTCGCTTAAACCGCCGCATCCGCAAAATAAATCTACAACTCTAGGTTTTCTTCTATTCTCCATAATTACCATTCTTTCTTTTGAACTATTAATAGCATTATATTCAGCTACATAATAATATAGTCATTATATTGTAATAGTCAACCCCCCTCCTATTTTAGCATATGTATCCAATCGTGCAGTAAAAAATAAGACCGCTAATAGAGAGCTTGGGCTATTCCATTAATTTCTTAAATTTTGAGTTTTTCCATAGGGATTTAAAATCTTCGTCGGATTTAGCTTTTTCTTTGCATGTTTTATCCAACTCAATAGCTCTGGACAAATCTTCAAGAGCTTTTTCTTTTTTACCCATTAAGGAAAAAATACAGGCTCTATTGTACCAGCCTCCAGCGTTTAAAGGTTGTAAATCTATTGCCTTATTACTAGTTGACAATGCTTCTTCGTATCTTTCCAGTTCAGAAAGTGCGTTACCTTTGCCGAACAAAGCTTCAGCATCATCGGGTTTTAATGCTACGGCTTGGTCAAAGGCTTGTAATGCTTCTTTGTATCTTTTCAGTTCATAAAGTGTGACACCTTTGTTATACCAAGCTTCAGCATAATCCGATTTTAATGCAATGGCTCGGTCATAGGCTGATAATGCTTCTTCTTTTCTTTCCAGATCATAAAGTGTGACACCTTTGTTAAACCAAGCTTCTGCAAAATCGGGCCTTAACTGAATGGCTTTTTCGCAAGCCAGAAATGCTTCATCGTATTTTTCCAGTTTAGAAAGTGCAAGACTTTTATTAATCCAAGCTTCAACATAATCGGGTTTCAATTCAATAGCTCTTTCTAGATTTAGAAGAGCTAATTCATAATGACCTTTATTGTAAAAATCAAAAGCCCGATAAAAATAATCTTCCGCTTTTTGTTTAGCACCAAGTAATTCAGACAACTCGGATTTGCGAGTAAATTCATCGATCTCTTCTTTAAAATCTTTTGGAACTTCTTTGGTCAAATCAATTTTTTCAAATCGTTCAAGATTTTCTTTTATTGATTTCAAACCATCTTCAGCTCTTTTTCTCAAAATTTCAATAGATGTAACAGTATCCATTAGTTTCTTAGACGTATTTTCTGCTTTCTTAGACGTATTTTCTACTTTCTTAGATATATTTTCTACTTTCTTAGAAATCTGTTCTACTTTCTTAGACGTGTTTTCAATTGCATCACCTCTTTTATACATATATATACCCGCCACTGCTACAATTACAGCTATTAATCCGATTATTATCGTAAACAATACTGCTGCTAATTGTAATATACTTATTGAGCTGTCAAGATTGTTTTCCCATTCATTTTCTTTTTGTGTGTTTTTGAAATTCTCCTTATCTCCCTCTCCTGCTCCTTCTTTTATCCGCTGGGCATTCTCCGGGTTTGCTGATTGTTTCTTTTCTATTTCAGTTGAGGAGGTCTTATTGGTTATTTCCACAGCCCAAGTAGATGCACTGAAAGTAAAAAACGAAATTAAAATTGCTGTTACAAATAATGCTATTGTTGATTTCTTCTTGAGCATAATCCTCTCCAATACCATCTAGTGTTTTGACTACTTATCCTATTTAAGCACATGCATCCACTCGTGCAACAGAAAATACAGCCGCTCATACAAGAGCGACATACGGCTGATTACCACTGCCCCGAAGCGAGCCCCCAGAGTTATCATTATGAAATATCGCCCCACTTTCGCCGTTCCGCCGATTAGCCCCGCATGCTTTTTGGTCATAAAGAAGTAGGTCAAAGTGCAGATGGTGCCGGCGATGATGATGGCGTTGTTCACATCCAGGAAAGTGAACGAACCCCAGGGCGTAGTATATCCGGTCATCAAGGGAAGCACTGTATCCGCCACCTGCTGGCGAATGCTGGCGTCCAGCGCGCCCACTATCCCCACCGCGCCGGATATGCCGAAGAAAAACGCCAGGGGTATGCGGGTGAGCCAGGCGAAACGCTTGAAGAAGCGCATATAAAATAGCAGACCGATTATGATGGGTATGGCATTCAATATCCTGCCGTCCTGTATCATCGGCTTTATGCCGCTGTTCAGCACATTATAATAGTTAATCACCACCAGATGCCCGGCGGTGAAGCCGATGAGAATGTGCTCGGCTAAGCGGAAAGCCGGGTTCTGCCGCCACAGTATGCTCCCAATCGCCAGAGTCAAGAGCGCCGCTATCCATATCCCCACCGCGGTCATTTTTGCTCACCCCCACTCGCCTGCCGGCGCCGTTTGATGACCAATCCGATGACATTGCCGGCAATTATCAGCACCATAATCAGCACCTGGCCGGCCGACTGGGTGTCCATCCCTCGCATGCCCAGACCCTCCCGGTTCAGCAGTTGCTCGTATTCCGCAGCGCCCTTCAAGCCCACTACCGCTCCGTTCAACTGACCGGAGTGCAGATAGGGCTCCAGCGGGGGGAAGCTGGCGGCGGTCAAGCCGGCGATTATCTTCATCTCCGGCTTCTGGGTCTTGACCTGCTCAATGTAGGTGATGGGACCGCTCTCTCTATCGGAGAACTCCACAATCAGCACGGTGCCGAGAATCCCGCCGACATTCTCCATTATGGGCAATTCAGCGAGCGGAGTGCCGGAGAAATCGCGGGTGAAGGCGCCGCCGAAATCGGAGGAGATGAGCCGAATCATCGTCTGCACCCCCGGGGCGTAGCCCAAGTTGACATAATCTATGCCGTAGGTGCGCCCCTGCTCCTCCCCGATTCGGCGCAGAAGGCTATCCACTATCATCGGTCCCTGGTCCCACATAGAGATGGAGATTAAGCGGAGACTTCTCTCCTTTGCCAAAAGTTGGCTTAAAATAACCTCCATCTGGGGAAGCAGCTCCGCCTTGTTCTCCACATCAAAGTCGGCGCCGACCAGCACCAGACTGCCCGGGGGTAGCTCCTCAATGATGGCCAGGGTTTTGCGGGTGGAATCCTCCACAGTATAGTTCATCCGCGGCGCCCAGATGAGCAGGAGAAGCATTGTGGCGCCGAGGAGGAGGAAGATGATGTGCTGGGTTTTTAATTTCATCAGCTATTGGTTGTGCTTACGGATGAGTGCAAATAGACCGCTTGCTTTGGTTACTTCTCCCGCCCCGCGGTTCATTCACGGGGCGGGATTTTTACGCGTGAGTTTGGCTAGTTAAGCGTCTTCGCCGGTCGCAACTACAGGACCAGGGTGCTAGAGGCAGCGGCTACTTTGCCGGACTCCTCAATGATGAGTGGCGCCTCGGTTACAATGGTCTGCAGGTTGGTCTGGGCGGAGGAGAGGTCGTCCTTATATTTGCCCAGTTTGGTGGCGCCCATAGGGTTGGCGGCAATCTCGTTGACGATGTCGGTCATAGAGGTGGCGATTTGGGGGATTAGCCCGGCTGCTTCCTCCATACATATTTTGATGTTCTCGGGGAGTTTTTCCGCCAGAGTGAGCACTTTCTGAGCCATCTCCAGCTCTTCCTTGGTCATAGCGCCGGCGTTCTTGAGGTCCTTCCAGCTGTCAACGCTGGCATAGATGTCGGTGATGCCGTGGGCGGCACCTATCTTGGTGAGATACTCGGCGGCTTCCTTTAAGTTTGCGTGATA
>Ga0315294_10000087_pt1 | contig 91511 bp, 136 predicted proteins | sample YL17G13_40_MG_FD_203626 | JGI IMG/M metagenome (GOLD analysis project Ga0315294, IMG submission 203626) | Sediment microbial communities from Yellowstone Lake, YNP, Wyoming, USA - YL17G13_40 | ecosystem: Environmental > Aquatic > Freshwater > Lake > Sediment | place: USA: Wyoming | collected... | reverse complement strand
TTATAACCTTTTACTAATTTTTCTTCTCTTAATTTTTTAAGTTTTCCCGATTTTTCATCAATCATATCGGTTGTGATTTTTGCAATAAAATACTTTTCGTCCATGTTATAATTTTTTTTTAATATCCTAAATAATCGTTCAATTTTTTCATTAAGTCAAGTGATTTATTTCCACTTTCCCCAACTTCTCTTTCGACTTTAATTTTTTTCTCCTCTTCCAAGTTCTCCTCAAAGTTAAATCTATCTTCAGGATTTTGGAATAAATACGCTCCTGGTGTTGATGGTGACGATACTAAGTCAAAACAGATTAATTCAAAATCTTCTTGGACCTCGTTCTGTTCACCAACTTTTTTAAGGGAACCAACCCCTCTTGAGGAGATTCCTAACGTAACTCCTTGTCTTAGGTAGTTAGCTGCTAAATCTCCTTTGGTTGATACAATACCTCTTTCGTGGAATCCTGGTGAAGTAAGTAATTGTATCTTACCCATTAATACAGGTCCTTCCCACCATACTTCAGTAATCATATGAGAAACTCTATCTAAATCTATTAAAGATGATTCAGGGTGATTTAACTCTGAAAGAGAGGTACCCTTTTCTATCATTTTTTTATAGTTTTCAGCTTCTCTTTTTAAAATACGTTCAGGGTATATTCTACCATTTCTGTTTGGGGTATTATATTTCTGTAATACCGCATAAAATTCAAATGGTTTAGAATGGTCTAACATATTACCTTTAGATTCTTTAATAATCTTAGCATTATGTGTATCTGTTGGTGATACGTAACCCGCATCGTATTCTATTAATATACCTTTACCTATTTCAGTTGGTTGTAAAATTCTTAAATTCATCTCAAATGTTTTATTATAAATATTAAACATTCTCTAATTGTAACGTCTCGTTGTTTGTTTTGATTTTTTTAGTTAGATAAAATTTAAAGTAATCGTTACCTACAAAGTTTTCGTAAAAAATTCTTGTAGTAATATCTTTAAGTGAATCTTTAATTTCTTTGGATTTAAAGTCATGCCCATCATCATTCAAAAAGAAATTAATTTCTAAATTCATAAAAGATTTTTTACCTTGATTTAACCCGCTGGACCTTAAATCTAAATCCACTATAAATTTATCATCAAATAACTCTTTATCTAAGGTTTCGTAGACCGAATGTTTTATGGCTCTGCTCATATTGAGAACTGTCCTTGTCCAATTTTCGCACTCTGTAGTTGGTTCTACCCATGTTTGGATGTTAAGATAGAGTGACTTAAAATTCATCGAATCAACTGTTCCGTATACTACCTTGGCAGTGTTGAATCCGTGAATGTGTGAGGTTTTCCCCTTTTTCATTAAATTTCATAATTTTTTAAGTTTATTGTTTTAATAAAAATAGGTATATTTACAGCAATAGTCAAAATAAATATAAACTCACAAAAATATGTTAATCGTAAAGGTAGAAAAGAATGTAACACTTGAGAAAGCGTTAAAAATTTACAAAAGCAAAGTCATAAAGACAAGGCAAAGTAAGGAATTAAATGAAAGAAAAGAATTCCAAAAAAAATCAGTTAAAAGGAGGAAAGAAATTTCAAAAGCAAAATACGTTCAGAAAAAATATAAATCAAATAATGATTAAAGATTCTCATTTAAACTTTTAAGTTTAAAATAAGTTAACTTGTCGTATTTTTCTGAAATTACTTTATCAAGAGTTTCATCAATTCTTGTTTGAGTTGACTTATCCTCATTATTGTTTTTCATTTCAGTTAATTTATTTACAACACTTTCTTTAACATTATCAAATTTTTGATTTAAAGTAACGTCATCCTCAGATAAAAGTCTTGTTAATTCTTTTTTGTCTGACTCAGTTAATGAATCAATAAAATTTGAAATTGTTTTATTAGCAACATTAACCATAGAAGTTAATGATATTTGAACTGTATCTACTTTCTTGGTAGGTAATTTCTTAAGAGATTCTGAAATATTTTTTTTACTAGTTATTCTTGATTCAATCGTTAAGACATCTCTCGAGAATAAATTATCAATATTATTATATTGATTATCAACCTTAGAGTTTTTAACCCAAGACTTTAATGGTATAATATCCGACTCTTGTATTTTATTAACGGTATTTTCATAAATGGTTATACATTCATTTACATATTCGTTAACAATTGATTCCGATAATCCTTTATTAGAAGATAAATCATCGTATAAATAAAAAAGTTTGCATATTTTTTTATTTTCTAAAACTAACTTTTTAAAGTTTTTGAATTCTTGTTTAAATGTGTTGTTTTTATATGATTCTAATAACACATCTTCTATCTTCGATTTAATTATTCCAAAATTTGTCATCTCTTTTTTATTTATAAATATCAGTCTTTTAGAAGTTTGTTTAATTCTTTTTCCATTTCACCTAAAGAATTTCTTGCTTTAGACAAATCAATAAATGAATCCGAATCTGTTAAGTTATCACTTTCTAATAAAATTGTTAAGTTATCACGTTTATATGATTCAGGTGTTAACCCCGCGTCACCGACTGGCTCAGGCCCTGGTGGCGGTGGTATTGGGGCTCCTCCACCCATATCTTCAGGTGCGCCTAATCCTCCTCCACTTGATTCACCTCCTGGAGGTGGTGGAGTTGCCCCCACAGTTTGAGTGGCTCCTGATTTAACACCATATAATTTATCAATATTATCAAATACACCTGTATGACTGATAATAGTTGCGGTGTTAGTTAATTCAGCACCAACGGCTTTTTCAACACGTTGTTGTTGTAAATCTAATTTAATCTCTTCATCCGAGAATCCTAATACGTGTTTCTTAGCCCAAGTCACAGACACTGGAGCAATACCTTCGATTGGTGTTACGGCATCTTTGTATAATAAAACTTTTTCTTTCCAAACATCAATTTTTAATAAATCGGCTTGTGTTGATGGGTTAGTTAAACCTAATGTAAAGTTTGATAACTCATCTTCAAATCCTAATAAGAATAAATGAATAATAGAGATTTTATTCATTTCAGCAATCATAGATTTTTGAATTCTATTAATTGTTCTTGCAAAACGGATGTCTTGTAATGATAAATTCTTACCGTCACCAACAACTTCCTCAAACCCTAAAAACGCTTTAGGAACTCTAAGAGCGGTTAATAATTTCTTTTGTATGTATTCGATGTCGGCAATCTCTGCTAAGTTCTGAGCTCCTGGTAGAGTCTCAATTGGGGATGCTTGAGCTGGGTCACGTACAGGTATAAAATAATCTTGGTCAACGGCCATTTGGTTAAATCTCATATCGACATTACCCGATTGACTATCAACAACCTGACTACGTTTAAATTTGTTTGCAACACGTTGTACGTATGACTCAACGTCTTTATCATCCATATTACCTACAAAGACTTTAAACACACGTCTTTCAGGGGCTCTTGAGGTACGATAGATTAACATCGCATCTTCTGATAATAATAATTGTTTCCAAATACGTCTTGCTTTTTCTAACATAGAAGTACCGTAAGGTAATTTTCTATCATCACCTAATAATCTAAAGTGAGCAACTTCCCATGAATTAAATTCCATATCTTTGGCTTTCCACTTAAACCTTAAACCTTTGTTTTCTGCGGGTTCCTCAACGTTTGCTGATTTTGCAGCCATACCTCTTTCAAGTCGTTCAATCTCAATATTTGGTAATTGCATACAACCAACTATACCTTTCTCAGCATCTAATTTTAAATAAACAAAATTATCACCGTATTTTGCGGTATTTCTTGTCCACATTGGTAAATTAGTATTGATATCTAAAACATTATTAAATAAGTCAATTAAGATTGATTTAATACGTTTAGATTCTGAATAGATTTGTAACATGTAACCATTTTGGTCAACAGTTGTTGATTCTTCACCGTAGATATCTAAAGCTGCAGAAATTTCAGGAGTATATTCCATCGATTCATAATCATAGAATGATGCTAATCTTGTTGGTTCATAATAAACCGCTTGAGTGTATAAGTTACTCTCAATTTTAGTCCATTGATTGGCTAAGTAATACGTTTGTTGAGCTTGTAATTTTTCTTTGTCGTATTCTTGTTTTGATGTTGTTTTTAATAACTCAGTCTTGTCTAACTTATATGTTGGATAATCTTGATTTAACAGGGCGTTAGGACCAAAGGCTTGAGATAACCTCTGCCAAACTGTAAATTGATTATTTTGATTGTTTTCCATGTAATAAATTTAATTCTAATTATCTATAATTAAATAGTTAATTTTGTTTACCTTTCTTTATGTTAGGGTCACCTTTTTGTTGGTTTATTTTATTATCACCACCAGGCCTAACATTACTAATACCCTGACCAGGTACGTTTAATTTACTACCATTAAGTTTATTCCCCGATTTTTTTCTAGAAGTTAGTCCCATGCGATATTTTATTAATAAATATTATCTAATACCAAATAACCAACCGTACTTTTGATAATCCTCTTTAGACATGTTCTGATTATTATACTGCCCAATTCTTTCTGACATGTGTGGTATAACAGGATTAAATTCTAAATTTTTAGCCGCTTGGTCATTGTTACTAACTGCCCAAGACTCAATCATTGCCTTAGTATGTTCCACAACCTTAGTTAAATTACTAAATGACGATTCAGCAACATAAGTTGCCATAGCCACTGACATAATTAAGTCATCATGATGTCCTTTCTGATGGTCAGGACGACCATTAATGTAAATGAACGTATTCATTTCATTGAAAAGTCTTGAGCTATAAATTTTAAATCCATGTCTCATACCCTCTTCAAATGAAGCAATAATTTGAACTCTTTTATTATTAAAATTAATTCCTGGTATTTTTTCATGTGACTTAGCGTCGTATTTCCACTTATTAGCGGTATCCACACCATCAACATATAAATCTTTGTAACCCATTTCCTGTAATTTTCTTGACGTGGAAACTCCCATTCCACCTGTAATATCAATCACAATAAAACACGAATACATGTTAGCCCATTTATAACAAATTTCAGCCATAGTATCTGGCGGTAATTTACCAACATATTCAGCAACCTGTTCTCTTTCATCAAAATCAATAATTTGAAACGAGCTAAAGTCTTCACTATCCCCACGAGAAACATCGACCCCCATAATGTATTTATGGCCAACGACAGGTTCTTTCCAAATCCATAAAGCGTTTCCCATAAGTTTATTCTTGGGTTCTATAATAGAATTTTCTCTTATTGTTTGTAACATTTTAGAGTCAAATACGTTATCACCTGAACCTAAGAAGTTACATTCTAACTCCTGAGATACTTTACGTTTATCGTATTTTAATTTCTTAACCATCGCTTCAAACCAAGAAGAACAAGGTTTATAACCTTGGTTCATTAATTCTCTTAGTTCTTTATAATCTCTTTCGTTTGCGGGTATATGAGACCAACTAAGGATATCTTTCTCACTGTACTCTTCTTTATTTAAAAGATAGTGAATCATATCATCGGTTTTAATTAGATATAAATCTTTTGTGTAACGAGGGTCACGATACCAATACATTTCAGAAATTCTGAAGTCATTCATGTTTCTTAAGGCTTGGTCATATATCTCATAATAAATTCGGTCATAACCATTTGGTGTTGAAACCACGATTACTTTACCACCTGTAGATAAAGATGCCATACACGCCGCCCAAAAATCACTGTCGGCCTCAATAAACGCCGCCTCATCAAATATAAGTATTGTTGGAGTAAATCCACGTAAGGCATCTTTAGATGTTGCAACGGCTTTAACCTCACTACCGTTATTTAATTTATAATGTTTTTGTGAGTTTTTTTCCACCGCAAAATCAATACCAACCCAACTCGGCCATTGACTGACAAAGTTTCTAATCTTGTTTGCCATCTCTAATGACGTATCAAGTTTGTTAGCGATTATAAGAACTTTTTCGGGTTTGTTTTTCTTAGCAAAAGAAAGTTTCATCGAAGCCCAAGCAGATGTAACTGTAGTTACTCCCGCTTGTCGATATTTTAAGGCGATATTTTCGTTATAATTTTCGTAATCTTCAAGTAATGATACTTGGTCTGGAAATAATTCTAATGGTACGTATTTTGATACTGTATTATCGTATGTTTGTAGATAAGTTCTTAACGCATATTCTACGTCTTTATGACATTTTACATACTCTATTAGTACCTGTTCTCTTGTTAAATTTGACATGTTTCATTATTTTGGTCTTGATATACCTAAACCACTTAATAAATCATCAAACCCATCATCGTCAAAATCATCGTCATTATCACCGCTTAACGCTTCTTCAGCATCATATTGTTTTAGTTCAGTAACAATTTCATTAACCATTCTCTGAATAAATTGAGTTCCTTGTGGGTTACCTGAAAGTATAAGTTTAGCAACTCTAAAAAATTCTTCAGCATTTAACTTAGAAAATCTCATGAATAAGTAATGTTGGATGTGTTTCATATCCTCATCAAATAATTCCATTGGGTAAGTACCTATAAATTTTTCCCAAAAAATTGGTCCTAATCTAGAATCCCAAATCTCTGCAGGCAAAGTGTCTTCAGCTTTCATAATCATTTCTTGTTGTTTTGGGTCGTCAGGTAAACCGTGAGTTCCAAATATTTCATAAACACCTTTAACCAATTCATGAACTAAAAGTGGAAATGTCATTGCTCTCGCTTTTACTGTTGGTGGGTCTGTTTCGGTATCAACTTCTGATTGCCCCATTTGGCCACCACCGCCGCCAGCCATTCCTTCCATATCAGGAAACAACCAATATGCGTGTTCCATTAAAGATTGTGACACGGTGTATAAATTCATTAATCTAGGGTCAATATCATTAAGTTCTCTTGACACTAAATTAAACATGTGTCCTCCTTTAAATGCGGCACCTTGGATAAGTGAGTTAATAAATCTTCTTTTTGCTCTTTCTAAATCAAATGTTTCGGCATCACCCATAAACTCTTCAATCTCTTCTTCACTTGGCATTTCAGGTTCTTCTTGCATCCCTTGAGACGCTCCCATAGGTTGCATAACTAATTTTGCGTCGAATTGCATCGCTCCTTCAGGAATACCCATTTCTTTAATAACTAAATCAACCGCAAGTTGTTCTAACACTTCTTTGTTTTGAATTTGAATTGATACAACCGTTTGTAACGATTGCATTGCGGTCGCCATTAATGAATTCAACGGATTTGCTCCTTGGATTGCTCTGGTGTCACCCATGGCTCTTCTAACTTTATCTACAGAATCTTTAAATCTTTTTGAAGAGATTAATTCAATATAATCCTTATCCATATCCATGTTAGGGATTGCGGGGAAGTTATTGTATGGAGTCTCTTTTGACGTAATTTTTCTTTCAATACCAGGTTCCATTCTTTCAGGGCCTTCATAATCAATAGGAGCTTCTTTTAATTTATTTTTTAACTCACTTAAAAGACTACGTTCACTATTGGTTAAACCTTCACTAACTAATTTTTTTTCTAAAAATTTTTTAACTTTTAGATTTTTTTCTGTATTTGGATTTAGACTCATTGTTTTACTTTAATTTAATTCCTAATGATTTAAATGATAACCAAGTTGGTATCTCTCTTTTTGCTTTAGGTGCTGGTTTAACACCTGGCTTTGGTTGGTACGGTGTTGCAGGTTTTGAAGGTCTTGATGGTGTATCAACATCAGGTTTAACCCCTGGTCTTGATGGTGCCGTTTTAGTACCTTGTTCTTTAACTAAATTAAGAAATTCCCTTTTAGTCATTTTTGGAGTTATATGTTTTTCAACTAGTCTCATAATTTTTTTTTCTATTTCGTTTTCACCAAAGGTAACGCTTGGAGACATGGAATTCAACTTATTTTTTACTCCACCAGCATATGCTGCGGAAACTTTATTAACTAAATTATTTAAACCACTTTCTTTTGCTTCTGTTTTTTTCTTTTCAGGTAACTTTTTAAAGTTTGTTTTGTCAGAGAATTCTTCAGCCATTTTACACCATTTCTTTTGTTCGTTTGTTTTACCATCACCGCATTTAGCAAAGAAATATTTTTGTTGTTTTTTAGACTCAAATTTTTCTGCAAGATTTTTATACTCTTGTAATGAATCGGGGTCACCGTCACCTGTAGGTCCTTTTTGAACAGGGTCTTGCGTATCACCTTTCATTAACCAATCCATTTCAGAATCAGTGTCTTCAGTCATCTCAGTCTCCATGGGAGTCGCTTTCATAGTACCATCAGGTTTCTTTTCAAACTTATATCCCTTCCCTGTTGGGTTATTTGGTAAATCACCTCCTTGAGCACCTATAGTAACAATTTCTTTAGCAGGTTCAGTAGTTTTAGTAACTTGCTCTTTATTTTCTTTTTTAGACTCATTAAGTCTGTTAAACAAAATATCCACTTGTGATTCACTTAATCTAGTGACAGTGGACGCTTTCAACCCGTGTTGTATTAATCTTAATTGTTTTTGGTTAGTTTTCATAGACAACCTTTTTTTCAAATTCTAAAACGATATCACGTTCATATAATTTATCTTTGACTGTGGTTTCTTCGTCACCGAATCTAAACACCAATCTTTTTTGATGGTCAAAATCGACATCATCACTTTCGTTCTCCCAAGCCATCGCAATTACTCCATCCATAGAATCCATCATTGAGAAATAATCAGAATTTTGGATAACTGATAATGTAACTTGGTCATCTTTTAGACTCCCTACTTTTCGTATGAATTCTAAATCAGGTGGTAGTGGGTAACCGTTTGACGGTTTTGATTCCCAATTATCCCCCCATATTTTTTCTAAAGTGTCAGAAAATATGAATTCATATATGTTATCACCCTTATAGTTAGGGCCTAATTCATTAACATATATTAAATAACTCATTATAGTATCTGACCTTTAACAGTAACTCTAAGTTGTTTATTGTTCATTTCAAAAACTAAATTTTTATGATTTGTTTTACCTACTAATTTAGCGTTAGGGTATTTAGAGACCAATTTAGTTGATGCAACTTCTTGAGAAATACTTTCAGAAACAATCTTAATTTTACTAATTGTTTTTGATTTGTTTTCTTTAATTAAATTAAGTTTTTGTTTTTTAGCCTCAATTAAATTACGTTCGTTTTCCTCAACTTTAAAATATTTTTTTAATATATTGTCAACTTTAGATTCGGTAAAAAGTCCTTCGATAACATCTTCCATGTGTTTACCATGTTTTGGGTTAACACCTTTAATTTTTGAATGGTATTCTTCACCATCTTCTTCATCATGACCTTCACCAAAAATTTTATCCGTCAATTTTTTACCTGCAGAAAGTGCTTCATCTTCATCATCAAACATACCAGAATCACCCTCAGCCATTTCACCTTCAGGTTCTTCCATACCCATTTCGTCACCTTCAGGTTCTTCTATACCCATTTCTTCACCACCAAATTCTTCATCAGATTCGACACCTTCAATTTTATTTAAAATATCTTCTTTATCTTCTTCGTCTAATGATTCTAAATTTAATGCCGATAATATAGAATTAACAACATATTTAATGTCCTTAGATGTCATTGGTTCCTCATCTTCTTGAGTATCTTGGAAAGCTCTTAACTTCTGAGCTAATTTACCTGTTAATTTTTGAATAACTTTTAATGTTATAACTTCATCCTCTTCAGGTTGTTCCATTTCGTCACCTTCAGGTTCTTCCATACCTAATTCATCCTCCATACCTAAGTCATCTGTCGGTGCAGGTGCAGGTGCGGGAGCAGGTGCGGGAGCAGGTGCGGGAGCAGGTGCGGGAGCAGGTGCGGGAGCAGGTGCGGGAGCCGCTTGTTCCTTAGTTTCACCCATTTTTAAAATGTATTTTGTTGCCGCTTTTTCATCAATATCACTCTCACCAAATAATGAAACATTTGATTCATACCCTTCATTAACATTAACCTCTTTAGCGATTAAGTTAAGACGTTTGAATGCTTGTGAATAAGAAGAATAGTATTTTCTATTTTTCATTGGTTCTAAGTAATCATTTTCACCAGCAGATTCGGTTAGTGATTTTTTAATCACATATCCATTTTTTTCTTTAACAATTAGATAATTGTTTCCGTCAGATAAAGTCTTTCTATATTCGATTGATTTATCTTCATTTATAGGCGTCGGAGTATTTTCGTTATATCTAGAAATTTCAATGATACGATTGATTTTATCCATACCTTGTAATTTTTCACTTCCAATTGGTTTTAAGTTTCCCATTATTTTGTTTTTTTTTTAAATTAATTTATATATAAATATATTCAGAATCAAAAATGTTATCGTTCTAACGTAATTGAATCATTTATTTAAATCCTAATGTCGATAATAATGGTTCTAGCCAATTATTAACTTCTTTATTACTTCCTTCACTACCTTTGGTAATAACAGGCTCATCGTAATCTGTTTTGTCATTATTACTGTCATCTTTATAATCAGTACCCAATTTATTGGTAAAAATTTTTCCAGAATTTTTTAACAAATCTCTGATATGTTGACCATAAGGTAATCCTATGTGTACGTGAGTCATTGTATCATGTCCAACCCATTCAGAAACAACCCCAATGTAATCACCAACTTTAACAGTATCACCATTTTTTAGTTTTACATCTTTAACGTGAGTGTAAAAAATTTCAGGAAATCCTTCAGCACCTTTAATTGATACTTGTGTTCCAAAAATTTTTCCAGAATTTTTTCCTGTATCTCTAATTTTAGTAACAGTACCGTTAGTATATGAATTAACAACTGTATTGGGAGGTGCAAAAATATCCCAAGCGTTATCCGACTGCCAATTACCTAATTTTCTACTACCATGATTTTTTGGACCGTTTTCTAAATCAGTTTTAAAATTACCACCGATAGTTGTTGTAGATTCTTTCAATGATAATTCCTTATCAATACGATTATCTTGATATTGGTATAATTTCTCAATATACCCATTTCTTCGTAATACTTTGAATACTAAGTTTTCGTCAGAATATTCACCTCCTTCTTCCAATCCGCAAGTTCTATATTTCTTAAGTTTTTTCTTATACTTGTCGATAATTTTTTTAGTATCATCAATAGATTCATCCTGAACACTTTCAATAACACCGTCAATAATATCCATCCATTGTTTTGATTTGTTTTTAATCAATTCAAGGTCAATTTTAACATTTTCTTTTTTAGGTTCATTTTCCCATGTATCAAATAAAACAGAATACACTCCACTACTAAAGTGAGCCTCAATTTCGTTTTGAACATATAACTCAACTTCATATCCGTAGATGGTGATATCGTGTTTGTCGTTATATATGGTTTTTTTTAGTTGAAATAATTCTTCGTATAAAGGTAATTCGGTTTTTGAGAACTGATTAAAGTCGACTAAGATATGTAAATCAACATCTGAAAATTTTGACCAGTTATAGTTGGCTAATGACCCTGTCATTATAACGTCTGATACTACAATATCAACTTTTAAAAATTCTATGAACTCATAAGCAATCTCAAGTAGACGTGACCTAACTTTAGGTGACATCTTCTCCATAGAATTATCCCAAATCTTAGGATTTAATTCGTCTTGTACGTGAAAACTAGTTAATATACTTTTTAAATCACTCATTACTAATAAATAGTCGAGTATTGATAATAATTAAAGTTTAGTATATTTGTATTTTTTAGAAATTTCGGTATTAAAAAATTTACCCTGAGATTCATTCATTCTAAATCTTGTGTAAACTTCATGAGGAACCGCATCATATTGATATTTCATACCGTTTTTAAATTCCACCACCATTAATTTGGTTTCGGTGTCGTACTCAGTTTTTACTAAGTTACTTGAGTCAATCTCATTAATAATCTTCGTCCCGATTATCTCTTCTTTTTTTACTGCCATTTTGTAAAGGTGTTTCTGAATCTATTATTTGTAATTTACCACTAAGATAATCAACAAATTCATTGTGGTCAATATCAGGAAAAAAACTTTTTAATTCTTGGAATAATTTTGAATGTAAACTACTAAACCTTTGAAAGTTCCTCATAATATCTTGAGGGTAGTATGGTGGACTTTCTAAATCTTTTTCTGACCATCCTTCTCTTTGAAAGGCCTGTCTAAGATTCTTATAGGTTTCTATAAGTTCTTCGTCGGCACCAAGAGTCTCAATATATTTGGTATAGTGTTTTATCATATTCATAAATATAACCAAAAATTAAATTTTTTAATTTAGATATTTTTCTTACCTTTGTACCTGTAGTTGAAAATACAAAATTAATCCTTATAATTAACTAAAAAACAAAATATGATAGAATCCATGGACAATGGGGGAAAGAATAACCCACCTAAATCAACATCTGACTCTTCAACACCTGTGTTGGATAACTTCAGTAGAGATTTAATCAAATTAGCCGAACAAGGTAAGTTAGACCCTGTAGTTGGTAGAGAGAGAGAAATTACGAGAATAGCTCAAATTCTTTCTCGTAGAAAGAAAAACAACCCTATTATTATTGGTGAACCTGGTTGTGGTAAAACCGCAATCGTAGAAGGATTAGCTATTAAAATTTTTAACGGTGAATGTCCGAGAAATTTAATGGACAAAAGAATAGTGTCTTTAGATATGACTTCAATCGTTGCAGGTACAAAATATCGTGGTCAGTTTGAGGAACGTATGAAGGTAATTATTGAAGAATTACAAAACGCCCCAAATATCATTGTGTTTATTGATGAGATTCACACTATTGTTGGAGCTGGTAATTCATCAGGTTCTTTAGACGCATCAAATATCTTTAAACCAGCACTTGCTCGTGGAGAAATTCAATGTGTTGGTGCTACAACTCTTGACGAGTATCGTAAGAACTTTGAGAAAGACGGAGCTTTAGAAAGACGATTCCAAAAGGTTATTGTTGACGCTTCAACAAAAGAAGAAACATTAGAAATTCTTAAAAATGTTAAAGACAAGTACGAAACATTTCATAAGGTGTCCTATACTGATGAAGTACTTTCTGTATGTGTTGATTTGGCGGCAAGATATATCACTGATAGAGAGTTCCCTGATAAGGCATTTGACATTATTGATGAGGTTGGTGCAAGATGTCAGGTTGAGATTAAAATGCCTGAAATTATTGAGAAATTAAAGCAAGAGGCTGCGGATGTTAAAATTGAAAAACTTGAGGTAGTTAAAAAACAAAATTACGAGGAGGCGGCAAACTTACGTGATAAAGAAAAACGTATTCTTAATAAATTAGATATTGAGAAGAAAAAATTTGAAGATGAACTTCAAGTTAAGAAGAAAGAAGTTTCTATTGAGTTGGTTTATGAGGTTGTTTCAAACATGACCAAAATTCCTATTAGTAAATTAAACGCCGATGAAACAATGTTATTAAGTCAATTAGACAGTAGTTTATCTGACAAAGTAATTGGACAATCTGAAGCGGTTATGAAAATTGCTAAGTCAATCAGACGAAACAGATTAGGTATTAAAGACCCTAACAAACCAATAGGTTCATTTATTTTCCTTGGCTCAACTGGTGTGGGTAAAACCTACTTGGCAAAACAATTGGCAAAACAAATGTTTGGTAGTGAAGAAAATATGATTCGTGTGGACATGTCTGAATACCAAGAAAAACATAGTATTTCAAGATTAATTGGGGCACCTCCAGGATATGTAGGTTATGATGAAGGTGGTCAATTAACTGAACAAGTTAAGAACAAACCTTACTCGGTAATTTTGTTTGACGAGATTGAAAAGGCAAACAAAGACATATTCTCAACATTATTACAAGTGTTGGATGACGGTCACCTTACTGATGGTATGGGAAGAAAGATTAATTTCAAAAACTGTATTATCATCATGACATCGAATGTTGGAGTTAAAAAACTACAAGATTTTGGAGCTGGTGTAGGTTTTAAAACTAACTCAAGTTCTTATGTTGAGGAAGAACAAAAAAGAGAAGTTTTGAAGAAAGAACTTAAGAAGTTTTTCGCTCCTGAATTTTTAAATCGTATTGATGAAGTTATCATTTTCAATTCATTAGTGAAAGAAGATGTTAAAAAAATTGTTAAACTTGAGTTGAATGTTTTATCTGAAAGATTAACAGGTCTTAAATATAATATTAAATTTGATGACTCTATTATTGAAATGATTTCTGAGGTTGGGTTTGATGAGATGTACGGGGCTCGTCCACTAAAAAGGGCTATTCAGGATAAAATAGAAGATTTTATCTCGGAAGAAGTTCTTAAGAGTAACATCCAAGAAAATATCGAATACACTTTAATCAGTGAAAATGGGGATGTCAAATTCAAAGATGGAAAGAAAGTTATAAGAAAAAGAAAAGGGGTTGAATAACCCCCTTTTTTTATGTTCGTTAATAAACAAAAAATAACCCCACCTTACGGAGGGGTTTTTTGTTAGTCAAATAAATGACTATATCGTGGTTTTGATTTGAATGGGTATTTTACGTTACCTAATTTTTCAATTAATTCTTTACCCGTTTTGATTCCGTTATAAACATCTTCGATTACAACGTATTCTTCTTTAGTGTGGTAGTCGTAGTACCCAATTGAGAAGTTAATACACGAGAAGTCAAATGTGTTCTTCAGTGCGTACACATCTGTGTATGGGTGAGATTGATATTTTCTATCAGGATTAAATGTTTCTGTTAATACCTCATCACATGATTTAAAGAACTCTGTATCTCGACCAAATAACTGAACACCCATACAGAACTCACTAACCATCCAGTTCTCAGGTGCGTCAAATTGAATCCCGTATCCTACGTTCTCGAAGAAATTTTTATCGGCTTGTTTTGAACCGTGACAACCTGTTTCTTCAGAAACAAAAAATGCTGCTTTAAGATTTGGTAATTCTTTTAGTAATTCTAAACATGCGTAAACGCCACATTTATCATCACCACCAATCCCTGTTGGTTCACCAAAATCGTTGAATGCTTTTAATGATGGTTTAATTATCCCCTGAGCGTTAGGTAATTCCATTTCTCTGACGTTGATTACATCTAATTGATGTACGGTGTCAGTATGAGCAATAACACACGGGAAATAGAAATCTTCAGTAATATCCTGAGATGTTTTAGTCGCGTAAATATTTCGGTGTTCGTCAACCTGAAATGGTATTTGGTTTTCAGTTAACCAATTAACTAAAAACTCAATCATTCGGTCTTCCTTATATGTCTTTGTTGGGACCGACAAAACGTCCTTTAGTAATTGATAGTTTCTCTCCATAAGCCAAAGATAAGTAAATTACTTTACTTTAACAAATCTATTTTCAAATAATTCGGGTTGATGTAAAAATTGGTCAAAATTTTCAAAATCATAACTTCTTTGTTCACCTTGATACTCACCCTTCTTAGAAACTACAACATGGATTTTATTAGTTTTTGGGTCTATTTTAATAATTCTAAATGTTCTTGATTCGTCTTTAGGTAATTTGTAATTAGTTTCCATGTCGTACTTACTTAAAATTTTTGACGCATTATCTGAGAATTTTTTAATATCCTCAAATTCTTCAGAATCTTCAAGTTTAGTAAACATCTTATCTAATTGCCAACCACAACTACGATTGAAAGATTCATCGTCAAAATCAATACAATCTTGTTCATAAGAATATTCTTCCCATCCACCAATATTTCCTGATTTATGACCAATATCACTTAAAACCTCACTAACCGTGAAATGTCTTTCATCAACCATTTTATATAAAGATAATAATACCGATACTGTCGTCACATAACTATAAAAACAACTACCCATATTGAATATTCCATAATTTTGAAAAAAATTACAACAATCGTCCTCAATCATCTTACGTGCTCCTCGTTCTTTACAGTTATTTTTTTCTGATAACCATTCATACTTAATTTCTTCAGATTCACGTTCAAATGTTGTTAATAATAAATTAGAAGCCTTTTTCCATTCTTCATCATTTCGTAATTGAGATAGTTCTGGAGATAATAGTGTTAAAATTTCTTTTAATTTAATTTGGTTTTCGTCATTTAATTCACGTAATAAATAACCCTCTTTCCAATCCTCATCAGCAAAATCTGCGCTTTCAAATTCGTAAGAATCATAATTAGAATATATGTAATTTCCAAACCAAATATCACCATCTTTTAAATCAAATAATTTCCAATAATCCTCATAATCGTCAAATTTTAATTTAACTCTACTTTTACCAGGTGTTTGTTCGTTAAACTTAATATCGTACACAATTGGGTCAAATCTATTAGCGTCCCAGTTATTAACCTTTTGACCGTTTTTAATTTTCAATAATAAATCATATATTTCACTATTCCCCCTAATATCTTGAACATACGGTTTTAGGTATGGATACTTAAATGTGATGTTGTCGTAACTTTCAGATTTTAAAACGTCACCTGAATAATATTTAAGTTCACCATCTGTAGGTTTGTATAGTGTGTATATGTACTCAGGGCCAGGATTATATTTACTCACGGCAAAATATAAATCACCATGACTAAAATCTTGGTCATATAATTCAGTAACCTTGGGGGGCCCGTAATAGGTTGCGGCATTCTTATTGAATACCTGTACCAATACGACATACTCATTTTCAAATAGTATCTTAGCGTTTTTTGAATCTTTCACAAATATTTATTTACATATAAATATAAAATAGTTTGGTAATTGAGAAAACTTTACTATCTTTGTAGGAGAAATAAGTTCTTTAACATATGGGGGTAACTTGGAATTGACTGGCATTGTTAGTTATTCGGGGCACGCAGTGAGATGTATCCTATCACTTAAATCTACGGATGTAAACTGTAAACGGAAACGTTTTAGACAAAATGGCGACCATCGGATTAATCCGTGAAGACGCTGCGGTTGTTGCCTAACATATAGGAAACACCATACGGGTCGGTGGACATACAACCTAGGAACAGAAGTCTTTACAAAGGTGGAAAAATGACTGAACCCAAAATCGAGTCGTCCATTGGTTGTTAGTTTACGATGGTGAAGAACAAACTAAATATTTTTGGAACATTAGAAAATGTTATCCTAAGCGTGTAGTCCTTAATAGGTAAGGTGTACAACACGAGGGTTCGAACCCCTCTACCTCCACTCATTAAACCTCATCTTCGGATGGGGTTTTTTTATGCGGTAAAATTATTATTTGGTGTTGTACAAAAATTAGTTTTTATAGCATAAAAAAGGGAGTAACATCGTCATGTTACTCCCGTTGGGCTTTTTACTCAGTGGTACAACCTTAACCACTCCATCAGTTTGTGACACCGAATGGGACCTTCTATCGTGAGGTGAATTCGCGACCTAAACGTCTATGTTTTTTAGTTTTTTACTTATTTAGACACCTATAAAAAACCTGTGGTTATCATAAAAATCCACAACCTAAGAATATCGGTGTTGATGTTTTTTATCTTTTAGAGAAGATGTCTTATCTTGACACAAACACACTTGTTTTTTGGATTTCTCAATCAGAGTAGATAAAGGTTGTAACATAGTAAAAAACCAAAAACACACTCTATGGGACTTTTTTAAGGGGAAGTTTAAACTCATTACCTCGAGGAATATACCGTAATTACCTCGGTTGGAGTCACTGTTTTCATAGTTAGGCTAAAAGGCTGAGAATACACCGTTTTGTGAGAATCTTTAGAAGGATTATTGTTTCCCTTCATTTCCACCATCTTTTGAATGGTAATCCTCATCGCCGATTGGTTAGACCAATCACTCCTAAAGGGTTCAACTACTCTTTTACTACTCTACTCTCTTCAGTCTTGCGAACTAACTCGGGATTCGACTCCCTAGAGGTTTTTTGTAAAAATATACATTAACTTGCGGTCTCTGTATGCCACGGACAACCCGTGACTGTGTAGGCGACTTTCATCAAACCCTGACGAACACTTTTGCTTATCTGTTTTTTAGTTTTACTTAAAATAGCATATAAGTTTTTAGTGTTGTGGATGGTTCCAAGTAGAGGTCCGTCTTAAGCCTCGTTATCTTTTGAATAACAAGATACTTTTCTACTCAGTAGAGTGTCCCCACTCTCATATTTTAAGATTACTTCGTACCAAGACCTTGGTAGGCCTTTGGTAAGGATATTAGCGACACCACTCGTTCTATATCTTACCTTCAGGTATTACCCCTTCGGTTTTAAGTCACCTTTTATATTGGAACCCGCAATTGTGTATTTGGAAGTACACTTCTCACTTGATTCCTATGGGTTATTCTTATTGGTGTTCCCACCTCAAACAGACAATCCACATTGCCCATTCAGTTTTCCATTTCCCTACGAAGTCATCCTCGGTACTACAGGCTCACTGATATCCCACTTGTATACTTGAGTTTGGTTTCCCAAACCGCAGAACCACTAACACAGATGATTCCACTTTATCCCCCTTTCGAGGTTTATTTAACGACCATATACGGCCGATTATCTTTCTCAGTTATCTCAGAATCAACCCGAAGGTCTCAGCATCAACATCCTGACGGATAAATAATATTTTTCAAAGAACGTTTCGGACTCTTCCGATTTGTTTTACAAAGATAGGTAAAGTTTTTTGATTTACCAAATCTTTTTTTATTTTTTTTTGAGATTTGTATCTGAATTGTTGTCTATCTCTTTTGTTGTACAAAGGTAGGTAAAGTTTTTTGATTTACCAAATCTTTTTTTGTTTTTTTTTTCAAGGTTAGGAATCCACGGTTTTACAGATACTCCAACCATTTCCCTGAATTGTTTTACAAAGATAGTAAAAAAAACTGTTCTAACAATACCTAAACAGTATATTTTTTTATTTTTTAGATAAATAGTGTACTTTATTAAGAAAATCTAAATTATTTTAAAGTATAAGTTGATTTTACGTCAACAATCACCTATTTATTTATCAATAAAAACAAACAAACATAACATGAAAAAAGTAATTTTCACTATGTTGGTTGCAGGAACAATGATGATTACATCTTGTGGACAATCAACTAAAACTGAGGAAACTCTAACAACGGCAGACAGTATATCTGTAGCCACAGACTCAACTAAAATCAGTGTAGACTCTACTTTAGTAGACACCACTTCAGTTCATTCTGTTAAGTAAAAAACAAAACCCCCTGAAAAGGGGGTTTTTTAATACTTTATAATTTTTTTAATCTTATCTATTTGTTCTGTAAGTCTTTTATTACCACCGTAATCTTCTTTAAAGGCTTTCTTAATCTCTTTACCAACACCACTTGTAATATCGTTTGCAATTGAAAATGGGGATAGTAAAGTATCTAAGAATATATTACCAGAACCAACGTCTTTATTACCGACATCAAGTTTATTAATCTTTTTTTCAGGGTCTTCTTTTTTAGGTTCCTCTTTTTTAGGTTCCTCTTTTTTAGGTTCCTCTTTTTTAGTTTTAAACCCTTCCATATATTTTGACACGTCTAATTTTTTATCATCATCGTTTTTAATTGAGTACCCAATTCTATCGTCAGTGAAATGTCCAATAATTTGACCTTGTTTTATTCTATCTCCTGGTGAAACAAATGACTTACCAACATTACAAAATTCAGAATATACATTATCGCCATTAAACTCATGTTTAATTTTAATTAAGTTTTCACAAGAAGGAGTTCTGTCAAAAACAATAACACCATCATACGGATTTATTAATTTTGAATTTGGATATGAAATTAAATCAACAGATTTTGACATTATTGATGATTTCATATTACCATATGGTGCTGGATTAGTAAATTTTTCCATTATAATAAATTTTTAATTCGTTGGATATCCTCAACTAATTTATTGGTTGGTTCTTCACCTTCTTTAAATCCTAATGTACTTAACAATGGATTTAAAAATTTTTGGATTACGTTATCACTATCTGACGAAGTATCAAAATCAATATTATCGTAGTTTTCACCTGAGTCAGGAGTTTCCTGTGAATCAGGTTTAGGGTTTGTAGTAACATTACCATTACTATCTGACACTCCAGTATCTGAATTCCTTGAAACATGTACATGGTGATGGTGATTTGGGAACCCAAATGTTAAAACGGCTTTATCATTACCCGATTCACTATTTTTAGTATATCCAAGTTTTTCTAACTCAGAAACAAATCTCATAATGTCGTCGTAAATACCTTTTTGTTTTGCAGCTTTTTCACTACCATATCCTTGACCATTAATCATGGCTATATCAACTGCTAAACCTTTTTCATGTCGAGAACCTTTATCGTGACCACTAACCGCGGTTGTGATACTAACTTTAATATTAGCTTTTTTGGCTGCAGTATCAACATCTTTTAATAAGGATGGATTTATCTTATCTGCTAACGGATTACTTCTACCAACAACAAACGGTTTGAAGTCAGTGTTTGTATAATCTGAAGGGTCTGGTATTTGTAAAGTTTCGTTTAATAATCGTCTCATCTTAATAAATATAATGAGATTTCGATTTGTTAACCATTTAGGTGTCCCATAAGAACGCCACCTATTGCAGTTGCGTGAACTTGTAAGTGATTTATTGATTCTATATCAAGGTTTGTTTTTCTTTTTGAAAAATCTAAACCTAAGGTCCCAATAAACTTATTATCAATTGTTTTTATTGCGAATAAATACCCTGATTTACAACCTGTGTCTGTTGCAATATATTTTAACCCGTGAGTTGCGATATTTGCGTTTGTGTAGTCGGCAATTTCAATCACATTATTTTCTAATAAATAATTGATAGACTTACTAAATAAATTAACAGGGATGTTTTGAAAATTTGCTTGAATTGAATTTGTATTTTGGGAAACAGTCTCATAAATAACACTGAATTTAGCCATAGATTTACCTGTTGGATAATAATGACCTCCGTTATGGAATTGTGTTATCCAAACTCTATCGGACTTAAATTCATCTTTAATATGTTCAATCTTTGAAGTTATCAATTCACTAACTTGTAGTGCTTCTTTAACCATGTCAGGTTTTTCTTTGTTCTTCTCAAATTTGTTTTTTGCATATAGAAGAATAACTGGTCCTAATACCCCTGTTATAAACGCTACAATAACTTCTGTTGACATTATAAATATTTTTTATTAATAAATATAATGATAATAAAAAAAACACGACTTTATGTCGTGTTTTATAGTTTTTCGAATTTTGGTTTAAGTAAATTCCATATGATATGGTCATATGGTTTTTGGTCCCACATAGCGAAACAGATAGATTTTACTTTAGGATGTACATCACATTTCACCAAATGTTCTGCAAATTCTTTTTTACTATATTCTTTTTCGTTATCACCATACTTACCGTATCGGAAATAATCATGAATCTTACCAGCATATTCTGAATAACGGTAAAACTGATAATTAAGCTCCTGAACATACATTTTTATTTTCTTGTAGAACTCATCAGGTACATCTTTTATTATTTCCTCCATATCACCGCCAGAACTTAGAACCTCCCAAACCGCAGTTGTTGATACGTTAGTCATTATTTTATGAAGACGAAGGTATTCTTCACCTTTTATTTTTATCCTATCACCATTTGAGAATCTAACAACAAAACCCTCTTTAGAATCCGCTATCATACGTTTCAAAAAAGTATAATCTTTGATACCGTCGTATTTTTTAACAATATTTAACTCAAGATTATTTAATAAATTTTTAAACCTAACATCGTTATTATTACCTAAATGGATATCAACCTCAACACCACTTTCAGTGTGTATCATTCCTAACAAAACTAAATCCTCAAAATTATAAGAGCAAACTATTCTGTTTTCAGGATAGATTATTTCAAATAAATAAGTGTAATCAGGATGTAATTTGTTATAATCGTATTTTTGAAGTAACTCAGTACCTTTAACTGATTGGTCAGAAGTGAAAGAACCACGAGTCGCAAGAACCCATTCTCCCTTATAGTTGAATAAGATTCCTAAAGAACCGTCCATTTTCTCATATACTTCAAAATCTGAAGTTGAGATATGTCGGTTTTCTTCTATGTTGAAGAATTTTTTAAATGGTCTTGCAACAACAACTCCGTTATTGTCAGTGACTAATCCTCTACATTGTACAGTGATATCATCCCATAACTTATATTGGTCACCAGTCACCCCGTATTGAACTTTTGGGGTGTAGTTCCATATAGTTAAAGGAAGGGTTGGGTGCGATTGTTTTTGCATCAAACCCTCATCATAATATTTGTTCAATCTTTCTAACATGTCACAAAGGTAATACTTTTTTATTAATTACCAACTATCAACGTCGGTTAAATCTAATTCTGTTTTTGTATGGTGACTATAAATTACAATTTCACTATCAATACCGTTTGGGGTTATTTTCCAAGTAAATAAACCGTAACTACCATAAATCGCTTTAATGTGAGACAACCATTCATCATACATTTTCTGTTGTTTATCGTTGAGTTCCTCTCGTATTAAGGTTCTTCTAATATTCTTTTCTTCCATTATTTTTCGTTTAATAAGAATTTATTACTAATAACCTTGAAACTGATGGTTCTATCGTTAGAACGAATGACAATTCCCTCTCTATTAAATTTTGGGTTTAATATTGATTTATTATCCGCATATTTTAATAAAGTTTCAATAGTTTCAGGTAATTTGAAAAACTCATCAACAATTGGAACCATTTTAAGTCCCATAATACCAAGAGCTCTATCCAAATGAGATAAAGAATGATATACTTGTAAATCAATATTAAACAAATTAAAGAATTTTACAGTTTGACCTTTTATTTTGTAAGGATTCCCTTGAATACCTTCACCAATTAATTCCCCTTGGAGTGAAATGTTTTTACCCAAAGATTTCATTTTATTTTCCAAATCCAATTCACGAGCAACTCTCCAAAAAGTGTTACCTTCAGTTTCAAGTAATTCTAAGTTACGAGAACATACTCCAAATACACCGTCTCTGAAGTAAAATGTTGCAGAAGAACCATCCAATTTTTCAGTCACATAAAATTTACGACCTAATGATTTATAGTTCTCATATTCTTTTGTCAAGTTTTGAACTCTTTCCTCATCTGTTTTACGTAAGAAAGAAGGGAATAAACCTTTTACTTTCCCTGATAATTCAGCAGGAATTGGTGGTTCGTATTTACTAATTCCTAATAAATTAGTTACATCCACGCCAATTTCAAAATCTACGTTAGTATATTCTACAACAGACATTGGTAAGATTAATCCCTGAGAAACTTGCCCTCTCATTTTAATTGTTTTTAAACGAAATCCTTCCGTTCCGTCAGACATTTTTTTATACGAAGTCTTTCTTAAGAATTCAAATTCATCTTTGATTGGTAAGAATGAATCGATTTCACAGTAGATAACCATATCACCCACTTTATAACCAACATTCTTAGCAACAACAACCTTCCAACTGTCGACAATAGCTAATTCAATCACATCAGCCCCCTCAATAGGTTGGATGTCACTGATAATTCTAATACTCGCTAACTTTCTCTCTGTGTTCATATAATTTTCTCCCTATACATTTAGTTTCTTCTTTTACATCCCATAACCCACCTCTTTTTTCAGGTGATATCATATGACAATTATGGGGTTTATTATGTTTTGTCGAATGATTAGTAATCATTTCGTTATGTTTGTTTTTAACAACCCAAGGACATTCCTTACACGGTTTTTTCATCTCGTAAATATTTTAAAATTCTTTCAACTTTGTGAGCGTCGTCGTGATTAAATATAAATTCATCAAAGGCTCCGTATCTAGATTTTCTACCAAAAATATATTTTACACCATAAACCAATCTTTCCCAAAAAGGTCTTTCATTCAAATGAATGTGGAAATAAACCATCGGAAAATCTTCATCTTGTTCGTATAGAACAATTAATTGGTGGTCAGTTGAATGGCAACTGCAAATCAAAATGTCTTTATCATGTTTCATATTATTATCCTTTATCTTTATTAATTATTTCATCAGTGTGATGGTCATTATCCATCTCAGATACTTTATCTCTGTGTCGTAACATAGGAACAACTTCACGTCGAATATTGTATGGTCGAAATTCAGGGTGACCATCCATACCAACATCTAATCGTTGTCCTTTACCTAAACGTAAACTAGTTGGTAAGTGACAGTGTCCGTGAAGGTGCATAACACCTTTATTTAACCCATCCCAAGAACTTATTGGGTAGTGCATCAATCGGAACGTGTGTTCGTCAATTCTCAAAGTGTTGTAATGAGAAACACTCTTGAAGTATCCCTGACAACCGTCTCGGTTGTTTTCAATGTGATGGTCATGGTTACCTAAAATAAGGTGAATGTTTTTACAAACAATTCTATCCCAAAATTCTTTGATTGATTCAAAACCTCCGAAACTCCAATCACCAAGACAAATTAAAATATCGTCTTGCATCACATTTTCATTGATGTTATTTACTATCAATGCGTTCATCTTGTCGATTGTTTCAAAATCACGAGTTTGTGATAATGGTACAGTTCCGTCAGGTAAACGCCACGCGGTTACACCACGACATATATTTTTGTGGTTGTAGTGTGGGTCCGAAAAAACCCACACATCTCCTTTAAAGTCTTTATCTATCTTAATCATATTGCAAATTTAACTCTTTTTTTTCAAACCAAAAAGGTTTTTCTCTGTTTTTCCAAGAAACAATTTTTGACTTGGCTCCTTTATAATAATTTCGGTAGGATTCAATAACATCATTACCTATTTTGTATTCATCACCCATTGCTAATGGTGGACATGTGAAATCAATATCGCGGATATTAGGTCTATTCACCAAACACCATTCAATCACCTCAACTGACTTATGTTTTTTACCATAACGATGAGTATATTCTTTACCTAACTCCAACCCTAATTCACATAAGTAAAGGTAATTAGATAACGACGACCGAACCCATATTGAACATGGGTGGTTTTTATGTGATAACTTATATGGTGCAGTTCCCCCTGTAACATGGTGGGACGAACATAAAAGTTGTGCGGTTTCCAGTATCATCTTAACAACGTGTTTGTCACAATGATACTCCGCACACTTTTTAACATCAAAATCTAAGAAGAAAATATTCATTTTTATACAGTATGTTCGATTTGTACTCTTACACAATTTTGTGGTAAACGATTAATGTGACGATAGTTATTAATATATCCCATCATATTAGCACTACCAATAGCATTAGCTGAATGGATTACTACATCTACAACAGGTTCACCATCCATCCATTTTTCCACTAACCATTTAGTACAATCCATCCCTGTTTTTTCAGTGATGTTATCGTAATTTAATTCGTAGTTGTGGTAAACGTTTTTACGCCATTCCGCCATCGCAGTATCACCTAAGTCGTGGTCCAAGGAAATCAAGCCAATATTCTCTAAACCAATTTCAGTAACTTTAGTTACGAACTCATCGTAATTTCTAACAACAATCCATTGGTCTTTTTCTACAGGAGTTCTAACATCATCCAAATATATTCTTTGTTTCATAGTATAATTTTTTTTACTTGTTCTTTTCATCACCTTTATTTGAACAAAGATACTGCATTTTTTATTAAAAACAAAACCCCTCCGAATAGAAGGGGTTTATTTTTTGAAACCTTGTTGTTTTATTTTAGTATTTTGTTCCGCAATTAGGACAAAATTTATGAGAATCTTTCTTTCTCTTACTTCCGCATTCAGTACAGTGAACTTTTAAATCATTTGATTCGTATGGTTTAACTGACTCAGGAAGTATTTTCCAGTTAGATGTTGATACCGTATAACTATTAAAATCTTTATTAACAGTTCTAAAGGATTGGTTACTGTTACCACCCTTCTCAACTCTACCTGTTTCTATTGATTTTGATTTTTTAGATAAACTTTGACTTCTTGGTTTATTTTCAAATTTATTTGAGTAACCGTTGGTAAAACTTAAAGTTGCGTCACCACTATTTGAAGGATTAAACCCAACACTTGATGTATACGTAGATACGGTATTATTTAAACCTGTGGTTGTAAAAGTGTTTACATAGTAAGGGTTTGGATTTGTTGACGGGTAATTAACTAAAGGGTTAACCAACGGGTAATTAACCAAAAAGGGTTGTTGGTAGGTTGGTTTAATAAATTCCTCGTAGAATTCTACGTCCACATTACCATTATTAGATATTGCGTTTAGTACTTCATTAGAAGTTGATTCAACTTCGTAAGTCTCAAATTTAAATTTTTTAGCATCGTCTAAAAATCGCTCAAGATAAATTCGTTGTCCTGGTTTAAGAACAATTCCTCCACCTGAAATATAATTTCCGTCGATTCTAATTTTTGTTAAAACACTTGATTGTGTTGGGTTGAATAATTCTAATTCGAATTCAGACCCGTTTTTAAGATAGACATTATGTCCAAATTGTTTAAGACGTAATTTGTCTTTTGTGATGAACGCACATGGCGTTACGGTTTTTGTTTGATAATACATTTTTTCCTTATTTTAATTTTTATGTTTATTGAACCCCACTTCGTTGGTGGTTAACCAACTCAAATGTCTCTTGGACACGTGGACCTCAGTAACAAGGTTTCATTTATAAATATAGTATATTTTATTAAAAAGAAAACTGTAAAGTTTCCTCAAAGGTTCTGATTATTATGGGAGAACTTTTTTCTGCCATAAATCAAAAAAATCAGGTTTTTTTATAATAATAGACCAAGACTCAATCTCAAATTTTCTATTTAAATCATTTTCTATTCTTGCTGATGAAGGTAGTTTAATCATGGTTGATAAATCAGAACTTGATAATTTAATATTTGGTGTTAAAAATATTTGTCTCCACATATAAAGGTCACTCCAAATATTTTTTGGGGCCGCCCTCCATCCAAATTTTAATTTTCGATATAAATCCATTGTATGGGCGGCACCAGTTAAACTAATTTTATTTTGTTTAGGTTTTAAATGATAATCAACCCATTTTTTTTCTTTTAAGTCAATCCTTAAAGCTTCTATACTTTTATCAGGATACACCAAAACAGGTAATGGGTGAGTAAAATCGCTATCAACCAACATATTTTTCATTATTTCGACGTGTTTAGATAATAGAAGGTCATCATCCCCAAGATAAGTAACTATGTCAGATTTTGATTCAGAAATTATCCTATGTCTAGCAACTTCATTCCTACTTAATCTTTTTGGTTCATCTTCAAATCTAACCCTATTGTCAGTTTTAATTATATCACTAATAACATCTCTTGTATCATCAGTAACACCATCACCAATGATAACAATATCTAAATCTTCAACCGTTTGATTTTGAGCACTTTCAACAGAGTATTTAAGTGTTGTGGGGTGATTATGAGTTGGAATAACCACCATAACCGATTTTACCATCTATGAGGGACAATATTAATAGCCTCTTCAGAATCATAAGGTAAATCAAGGGCGTCAGGTTTATGATAATCATACATTGAAGTTGGCATATTAATAATATACGCTTCATCAGTACCAATATTCTTCCATCCGTGATATAAATTTGGTGGGATAACTAATAACACTGGATTTCTTTCTGAAACTTTAAATTCATTAATAACACCGTATGTTGGTGAATCAATTCTTCCATCATAAACTACAATTGAAACAAGTCCCTTAACAACGAATAATCTATCTGTACTATTTTGATGTAATCCCCAAGCACGAATTCTACCTACTTGAGTTGTTGTTACATGAGTATGAACAATAGGGTCAGTAATTTCATCCCAATCTGCTCTGGCAATCTCACATAATGTCCCATCTTCATGAGGAACAGGTCTAATGAATTTTGTTTTAACACCATCAATAATGGTTTGACTTAAAATCTTACTTTTAGTTACCGCCGATTGTTTTTGAATTAATTTGTCTAACCCAAAAACATTTACTTTATTACCCATATTTGTTTTTTTATAAAAATAAACAATATAAAATAAAAAATAAATCTATAAATCAACTTTAAGTAATTTTTTTATTCGTATAACGGATTCTTTAACAGTACCACCATTCTCGCTTTTCTTAATTAATTCTTCAACTTCTTCATCGGGAACGATATCTGATTGGTTGTTTAATAAAGAACCTGATACCCATGGGACATCTTTACCGTTAATTTTTTTAACGTCTGACATAATCAAAGAATCTTCAAAGATTTTGTTTGAAATGTTATAGTCACAACGACCATCCTCACAATACTCAGCAGCCCATTGACCAATTCTTAAAATTTCTTCATCTGTTAAATTTGGGTAATCAACAATTAAGTCAATTGCTAAATAAGCGTGGTTGTAATCACCACCACCCATATCGTCCTCCATATCATAATCTAATACATAGAAATTAAATTTATAGGTCTTAGTTTGTCTTGGCCTATCACCCGCCTGAAATTCCAGATAACCATAAGATGATTTAGTTATCATATCCATAATTTTAGGATTAGTCTTACCAATCTCACGTAATTTATCTATACCACCAAAATATTTAGCGGAACTAAAAATATCTCCCTGTTTCTTTAAGAAATTTATAATACTATCTGACATACTGATAAATATATGGGTTATATATTATGAACCAACTCTCCAAGCCAATAACATGATTTTTCTTTTCTGAATAGCATCTTCACGATTACCGATAACCACACCATCTTTAATAGTGAAGGCGTGACGTTTAACTGTAACTACATAAGTACCTAAAGGGTATTTTGAAATGAAAGTACCCACAGTCATTTGTCGTGAAGTTTTAACTCCTTTAACTTTAACATCGTAAGATAGTGAACGGAAAGAACTGTGTTCTGCTTTAGTACCCATAGGTTTGACACATTTTCTACCAATACGAGTTCTTTCTTCGGCAATCTTATTCATACCAGGACCAAATCCAAAAGTACCTTGTCTTGGTTTACGACCAAATGTGTCGGCAACAAATTTATGAGCTCTATCGTATTCAAGGTCAAATGCTGATGCTATCGCACGAACAACACAATCATTTGTTTCGGATTTTGCAATAGGAGAATTATCATATCCTTTAATCGCTTCAGATGTGTTACAATATGGTAGTTGATTTTTCATATAACAAATATACAAAAAAAATTTGGACTGGCAATGTATAATTTGAAAAAAGTGGACCAGCATGGACTCGAACCATGGACCTACGCATTATGAGTGCGGTGCTCTAACCAACTGAGCTACAAGTCCTTTATATAAATGAAGAATATTTGGTAGTCCCACGGGGAATCGAACCCCGATTTTCAGGATGAAAACCTGATGTCCTAACCGTTAGACGATGGGACCAAATAAAAACAAATCTTCTACGCTCACCGTAGGTTTAGATTTGACCGATGGTTTGTTCCCCATCACCTGTTGACGTGCACATCAGAGCAGGGTCCATTACATAGTACCTTGGGGCATTTAGAACTTCTGTTACGGTAATTACTCCGCGGTGAAGCCAAGGTTCCTTTCAACGGTGCTAATCCGTCTTATGTAAGATTTGTTTTAGTACTCGGGGCGGGAATCGAACCCGCACGGACCTTACAGTCCACAAGATTTTAAGTCTTGCGTGGCTACCAATTACACCACCCGAGCATTTGATGAGTATCTCTTACTCATTGAGCCTCCTGTCGGATTCGAACCAACGACATCTTGTTTACAAAACAAGTGCTCTGCCAACTGAGCTAAGGAGGCATTAAGGTCAGACACTCGTACCGATAGGGGTTAAATCGGAACTGACCTAGTTTTTACTTATAGTTTCCCTTAAGCTTATATATCCCTCCCGACTATCCCTTTTGAGTTAAAGAGCTTAGTAACCATCCATCGGGGGTTTCTACTTTCACACTCCGTCTTAACCTATTCTACCAATCAAATGCGTCATGGTTTTTACTGTTCAGCGTTCAGTGTTATCCTCAGAACATCTTCACCCTACCCCCAAAGTTACGTGGTGAGTCTCACTCGGAAGTCAGAGTGTGTATTGTAAGATTGTTCAGTGTTCTTACAACTTGTGGATTGTATTACGACTAATTAAAGCCCCTTACCCCCTTAATCCATAATGGGGAATCCGTGTTTGTTTGTGTTGCCTCCCCCATAGCCTTGAAGCCTTCAAGTCAGGTTCACACTCCATAACGGTCGGATATCTCCGTTACTCGTGGGGTCTTAAAACCTCGGGTTATCAGCCACATCGTGAAAGCCGCCCCTCACGCGTTGTTCAAAGGAATCCGATTGCGGCCTCATCCTACTGACATTACCTTGGTTTTGTACTTAAGGAGGGACTCGAACCCTCACGTCATAAGACATATGTTCCTAAGACATACGTGTATACCATTCCACCACTTAAGCATTTTTGAGCGAATAGACAGAATCGAACTGTCGTCTCCAACTTGGAAGGATGGAGTAATAAACCACTATACGATATTCGCGTATTTGGGTAGAATCAGACGCGTTCTGTCTACCGAGACCTCAACTTTGAATTTCTTCAGGGAATTGAGACACATTTGTTGCGGGTGAGGGACTCGAACCCCCGTCTTTGGCTTATGAGACCAAGCTGGAACCACCTCCAGTCTAACCCACGATGTATTAGTTGCGGGAGAGGGATTCGAACCCCCGACCTCAAGGTTATGAGCCTTGCGAGCTACCACTGCTCTATCCCACGATATATTTTTGTGTGGAGATGATGGGAATCGAACCCACCTCACGTTGATTGCAAATCGACATCGCCAATGCCTTGGTACATGCACCCCCCTTATTGTTTGCGGTCCATGAGGGAATCGAACCCTCCTCACTACCGTGACAGGGTAGCATCCTAGCCGATGAACGAATAGACCTTAATTTTTTTTTCAAACCAACATGTCAAAGAACTCGGGGTTTCATCCCCTTTATTGTTTCACAAAGATACAACAATTTATTTAATTACCAACTTTTAGACATAAAAAAACCCATCTTTTTTGGAGATGGGTTCTGATTGTTATTGTTGACAAAACATCATACCATCGCCGTCCGAGTTAACGTATCCGCCTCAGTCCCGCCTAATAGTATGATATTTAAATTTTTCATTTGCAGTATTATGTATTTTCTATTAAATATATACGACTTTCATAAAAAGTCAAATATTGGTAAAAACTTCTTATTTTGTGAAAGCCTTATCAGCCCAAGTCTTAGCTCCCATTCTTTCCCAAATTTGCATATCGCACATATCAGGGAAAGATTCTCTCATAGTACCAACTGTAATAGTTTCCAAGAAACCTTTGTCGATTGAGTACCATTTACCACCTTTAGTTGTGTAAACATTCATCCAATGACCGAACTCATTTTTTGCTTGGATATTAACCAAAGAGTTTTTTTGGTATCCACGGATAACTTCACCAGCGGTTCCTTTAGTATCGTGGATACTGATGAATCCTGCTTGACATTTCCCTGCGATACGGAATTCATATTCTTTGTTAATGTCTTTCAAGTGGTTTGAAACCATAACATTAATTACTTTATTTTTAACACGAGTTTTAAAGTTTCCGTAGAATACGTCACCTGCTAATGTTCCTGTTGTTACGTCGATGATTGTGTTGGTAGTTGTCATAGTTATATCGTTTTTGTGAATACAAAGATACAATAAATTTTGAGACTGCCAAAACTTTTTAAAAAATATTTTTAGAAAGAAAATAATAAAAAAATTTGTTTTAGTCAAATAAGAGCGTTATATTTGTTGTATGAAAAAATTAATCCTAACATCGTTATTGTCTTTAACAACATTAGTTTGTTTATCACAAGACATCTATAAAGTAAAAGTTAAATCTTTAGAGATTGGTTACGCAATCACTGATAGTACATCAACATGGGTTGATTCAGTATTGTTAAGTTCACCAACCGTTTTAATTGGTAAAGATTCTTTAGTAATTAAAAGTGAAGGTACTGAGATGGTATACAAATTCTCAGGTACAAAAGAATCAAATCCTGGGGTAAATTCTTTTTACTCTGTGGAATTGAAATCTAACAAAACCTGTGTTGTGACTTATTTCACATCACAATGTGTTGATAACACATCAATGACAGTTATTGTTGATGATGGTAAAAATTCTTACCACTACTACGGTAATATCGAATAGAATTGGGGGTCACTGACCCCCATTTTTATTTTGGTTTAATAGTTGTCGTTGTCGTAGTTACTACACTACCTTTAGGTAATATTTTAACAATTGTATCATTAATTCTATAAGACACACCATTATAATTAAATGTTTTTAATACTGAATAAGTATTATCCGCGTTTTTCTTAATTGAGCCATCACTAATTTTATTAAGAATCGCTTGGTCAGAAGTTAACGTTCCTGTTGCTGGTGACGCAAAATTTAATTTTTGACCTGTAGGTTTTGTTGTAGTAACTGTAGTTGTTGCAGTACCACCAGCATCTTTACTTTTTGTTGCGACACCACCACCACCTGTAATTAAATTACCGCACTTGTCAATTGTAATTAAATCTTTATCGTTAACTTTAGGGTAGGTGTTAACCGTTTGTTTACCATCAGTGTTATGAATCGTAATATGTGGTACATCTTGGTGACATCTACCTGAAGCATCATCAAATCCTGTTGATGTACATTTCATGGATATTTTTATTGAGTTTTTGTCGGGAGACGCCGCCATTATTTTGTCCACAATAGACTTACTATTTAGTTGGAAGTAATTCATTCTTTTACCACCAATGTCGCCTGATTTACAATCTAAACTACCACCACCGTTATTCATGTCCGCATACGATAAACCATTTCCACAGGTTGAGCCCGCACCAGTTGTTAACGGAACACCATTAGCCAATATTTGGAATCTCGCCTTATTACATCTATGACCAATATCTAAATCATCGTAATGCACACCAATTTTGACATTAAATGAACATTGGTTTGGGCCTAAATCAGGAACAATTTTAAAATTTATTTTGGTGAATTGGTCATTATCGTATCCTGTTTTTAATTTGGTGTACTCGGCATTATTAGGGTTATTAACCTTTTCAGCTTCAGAACTTCTTTTCCATGTTCGATAACCCTCCCAACCACCTGACGGTACCGTTAATGTTTTAGCTTCATCAAAATATAGAATAACCTCAGGTTCTTTTGATATTAATTTTTTACTAACTAAATCTTTTAATTGATTTTTGACATATTCAGAAATCTTATTTTTTCTTTTTTCAGATAACCATCCTGAGTTTTTAACACCAGTACCCCCTTCAGTGTCGTAGTTAGGGATAATTGATTCTCCCGCGTTTATTACAACTCTTGGAATAAAACCTTTATTGGTTGTTAAAAACTCTTTGGCATTGTCAATAATTTTTTGTAAATTGATTGTATTGTCATATACGTTACCCGCCTTATCAGTTCCACTTAAGGAGTAGTAACCCGCAGGATATTTATTTACCACTTGACCTTCACCACCGTTTGGTGGTTTGAAATACTGTTCGGTTAGTAAACCGTACATTTCTCTAATGTTCTTTTTCTCGGATTCCGCTATTAAAAATTTTTTGTAACTCATGATATCATATTATTCGATAATAAATAGTATAAAATTATAAATAAGCGGAAGATACAGGATTCGAACCTGTGGACCCCTTTCGAGGTCTACGGTTTAGCAAACCGCCGCATTACCACTCTGCCAATCTTCCAATAGTAGTCCCTGAAGGACTCGAACCCTCACTGAAACATCCGTAGTGTTTAGTGCTATCCATTACACCAAGGAACTATTTTAGTTAAAAGTATAAGTTATGTTCTCGTTGAAAATAAAAACGTTCCCGTTTTGTGTAATACCTAATCTTTCTAATACGGTATCAAATTCTTCTTGTGTGAATAATTCAGCGGTCACTAATTTATAATACGAATGAATTAAATCAACGATTTCAGGTTCCCCAATTTGAGATGTCTCTAACAACTCTTTTAACTTGTCTGTCATATGTTTTTTTTCTAATTGTTTTGCGGAGGAAGTAGGATTCGAACCTACGGTACCTTTCGGTACGCTTGTTTTCAAGACAAGTGCGATAGACCACTCTGCCATTCCTCCAATTTAGGTCGTCACGAACCCATCTGTGACTTCTTACTAGATACTTGTAGTTTACTTACTATAGTTCAATCCGTTACTACAAGGGACCCCAACCTATTTGGGTGACTAATGGGAATCGAACCCATGGCACAAGGTACCACAAACCTTTGCTCTGCCAACTGAGCTATAGTCACCATATAATTTGTTGCGATTTGAGGACTCGAACCTCACAGGGGTATATCTACCAAATCGTCTCATGAGAACGACCCTACACCATTATCGCAATTTGTAATCAAGGTCGGACTCGAACCGAATACCGTTCAAGACGGATTAGACTACCTTACCTCGTTAGAGTTGGGGACTTGGGACCATCCCGCATTACGTCCACTTGACTATTTACCCCCTTCACCAGCTTAATGGACTGGCTGCCATATGGGAGTGGGGGCATCCTGTTATTTCAGGACTCCGTGGAACGAGACGGGTTCGAACCGCCGACACCTTGAGCTTCAATCAAGTGCTCTACCAACTGAGCTACCGTTCCAAGTATAATAATGATGGAGTACCCGTCTCGCTCCAATCTTAATTGCTTCCTGAGTTTTAATGAGGCCTCAGCAAAGGGTGATGAATTCCGATTCCATTCTGAAGAGTCGACCTTCGTTGAATGGGGAAAACCATTATCAATATTTTTATTGTGATGAGTAGCTGATATGGACTCTCGTTTCACCATTTCATATCAACAGGTTAATGCACTTTACGAGTTTACCGTTTCTTACCATCCACCAACATTTTATTCAAAGAACTCTTTCGTCAGGGGAGTAGGTCACCAACCCACTAACTACCTACCCCCCTTACTTCTATATTACAAATGTACGGCAAATTATTTAATTCTCCAAACATTTTTTGTAGTTCCTGTAGGATTCGAACCTACGACATCTTGCATGTAAAACAAGCGCTCTCCCAACTGAGCTAAGGAACTGTTTAAAGTACCGAATAATGGTTTCGAACCACTCTAAAAACGGATATGAGCCATTTTCGGTCACCAGACCATTCGGTATTTGGAGGATGTGGGCTCATCACCCACTATTGGGTTTCCCCCGAACCCCTTGTTGTCCCTGAAGGATTCGAACCTCCACCGCGTGGACCAAAACCACGTGTCCTGCCATTAGACCAAAGGACAGTTTACCTATTTCTCCGATACTTATAGACTGGCATAAACCTTTAATCAACATTAAAATGACTAAAGAACAAATCCTAGGTATCGTTAGACACACACTTACTTTCGTAGGTGGTATCCTGATTATGAAAGGTCTTGCAACTGATTCATCAGTACAAGAACTTATCGGAGCAGCGGTTACACTTGCAGGTGGTGTGTGGTCAATTGTTTCTAAAAAAAAATAATTAATAACAACCAAATTAAAGAAAAGAGGGGAAGTTATTCCCCTTTTTTTATTGTGGGAGTAGCGGGATTCGAACCTGCAATGCCAAATGGCGACGGTTTTACAGACCGCTGAGCAACCGTTGCTCAATACTCCCAATTTAGGAAAACAGAAGATGGTTCAGTGGACATCTGTTTTTACGATTAGCATTACTCGGGTGAATACCTGCAAACTCCGATTGTACTAGTCAGTATTCACTCTCGAACTATCAGTTCAATCATTCCCTAATCAACCTATTTATCGTTATTAAATTATCGTGTATTTCACAATGACAATTAGAACAAACTAACATACATTTATCAACCTCGTCTTTTAATCTGTCAAATGATAAACTTCTACCCGATATTGAAAAATCCTTTTCTAATGGATTTTTATGATGAAATTGTAAGGCTCTATTACATTTATCATATCCACAAATTTCACATTTACCTCCTTTATATTCAATCAATTTAATTTTAGTCCTTTTTCTCCATAAAATAACTGATTCAGAAGATGTTACAGTTTTAACTTTTTGTTTTGTCTTAACATATTTTTGAACGGTATCAAAAGCCCTTCCCGTTATTTTAGCAACTTTTTTAAGTGAACCAAATTCGTCATACATTTTTTGAAGTTCGATGATTTCGTTCTCAGTTACCTTTTGGTTATTATCCCCTAAACCATTTAATGTACAATGATACGATATTGTTGACATTGCACACCCTATAATGTTTTTAATTTCTTTATAGGTTTTACCTTCTTTCCTTAAGGTAATTATTTTTTCCGAATACCTTTCCATAATATTAACATTTTATATTAATAAATATTAGAAAGTTCGTAAATGTTTGCTGACGGGGTGGGATTCGAACCCACGGTGGAGAAGTCTCGCCAGATTAACAGTCTGGTGCGTTCGGCCAACTACGCGAACCCGTCAATTTTAGCACGCCTGGATGGATTCGAACCACCGACACTTGGTTTTGGAGACCAATGCTCTACCAACTGAGCTACAGACGTATTTGAGGTCGGTACAGGAGTCGAACCTGTGTTGATAGTTTTGCAGACTATCGCCTAAACCACTCGGCCAACCGACCTTATTGTGACCCCGCCGAGACTCGAACTCGGGACTCCCTCATTAAAAGTGAGGTGCTCTAGCCAACTGAGCTACGAAGTCATTAAGTTGTCACAGATGGGCTCGAACCATCGACCTTTCGCGTATCAGGCGAACGCTCTAACCAACTGAGCTATGTGACAATGTAGTCGGGGTGACAGGAGTCGAACCTGCCGCCTCGTGTTCCCAAAACACGCGTCTCTCCTCGAGACTACACCCCGTTTACTTTTTACCAATATGTCAAAGAACACTTTATAACAAAAAAAAAATCCTGAACTTTTTGAGTTCAGGATTCGTGTTATCTTGTGTGATTAATCTTTTATTCAAAAATTATATCACTTAATAAACTAACTGAACTTGTATGCGAAATACGCGGATACCAGCAATTACTAAATTGCGATTTCACGTTAATGACCATATGTTGTTTATTAGTTTTCATTGTTTTTTTTTTGTTGTGGTATTTCTACCTGTTTCTATAATTATTACAAAGTTATGAAAAATTCTGCAATTGTCAAACTTTTTTAAAATCTTTTTGATATTTTCCTAATTAGTTCTTCTTCTTCATTAGATAACATAAGTCGATTTTGATTCAACTTATCAGTTATCACATCCCATTCTTCATCTAAAAGGTTCTTATCCCTATCAGCATCAATTGCTGAGATTGCACTTCTACTAATGTAACCCTCCTCAACTAAAGACTCAAGAAGTTCTACTATTTCACGTTTACTACACGCCGAAACATATTCATATGGTTCGATGTCAATTTCTGCACTAAAATCAGGCATATCTATTTATTTTAATGTTTGTTAATTTTTGATTTACACTCATCACAGAACTCTTTAGTATCTAAACCGTGAGATTTCATGATACAAGATTGGTTATTACAGTGAGACAACCCAAAGTTATGACCTAACTCGTGTACCGCAGTGTGAACTAAACTATTATTATTGTAGTGGTTGTTATTTCTCATTTCTTTAGTACTGATAACAGAACCATCACAATTAATTCTTGCGTGACCACTGATTAAATTATTAGAATTTTCTTCACATAATGGTTCGTCAGTTACGTACATATTCATGTTTGATTTACCAACAGATAATGACAATACTTTGTAAGCTAACAATACGTTAGTGTTATTGTTATAGTAGAAATCATCAGACTCAACACTTTCAGAAATTACACAACGGATACCGTAGAAGTTTTCAACACCTTCTTTTATTGTATAAAGGTCACTTTGAGTGTAGTTACCAAAACCGTGGATGTAGATTACTTGGTCAGAAGTAACTTCAGTTGAAGATGGTTGTTCTACGTCAGGAGTTACCTCAACAACATCTTCTTTTGAGTAGTTCTTGTCATAACCGTAAACTTTATCAAGTCTTTTTGCTTCAGACCCGATAGACGCCATTACTTTGTCATAACTGTAGTCGTATTTGTCCAAATACTCGTTGGTTCCTCCGATAGCTAAAACCATCAAACCAATATAAACGATGTCTTTAAGTGCTGAATATTTCATACCACAAATATACTAATTATATTCTAATCCACAAAACAATTATTCATTTTTTAGGTCATAAATCATCATTTCTTTCAAAATAGATGGATTATTCTTCCATTCCTTCCAAGTTTCGAAGTCTTTTAATCTTTCTAAGGTTTGTTCTGGAATTAATATAAATCCCTCAGGGGCAATTCCATCGTATTTATGAAAATGTGAGTTTTCTATTTTTTCACGAACGTAAAAACAAAACAAGTCGCTTTCAACAAACTCATTATGTTCTTGTTCTAATATATTGTCATAACTTCCCATATTATAAATTTTAGTGACCCCGACTGGACTCGAACCAGTAACCTACACATTAGAAGTGTGTTGCTCTGTCCAATTGAGCTACGGAGCCGTAAGTTAAATCTTCTTAATTAAGTACTCGTAACCTGAGTCAGAATTTTTTGAAAAAATATTTTTCATCTCATTTGCCTCGGATTCAGTTTTAAATTCCCAAATTTCAGATTGTCCATTTAAAATAATAACAGGTATCATAATCCCATTAAGATTTCTCATCATTTTTACAATTACCCACATATTTTTTTTAATTATGATACAAAGATAATATAAATTATGAAATAATCAAAGTGGGGTTACATTCTTTTTCTACCACCAAAAATATTTGGTGTCTGATTTAGTCTACTAGGTTTTTCTATGAAGGCCCTTTTTGCTTGGTCAGCAATTGAACCTTTTTTAATTTCAACTAATTTATTCCTATCTAACGGGGTATTCTCTCTAATAGGTTTAATGTTTTCTTTGGGGTTATAAACATTTTTGTTATTCTTAATTTGATTAATTAAATCATAATTAAGTGATGATGGTTTTGGGTTAAACGGTTTATCCGTTAATATATTATTTATTAAGTCCATAGAAGTCGGAGAATTTTCAACAACTACATTCGTTTTAACATCACTGTCACCAATAACCAATTTTTTATAAACAGGTAATTGGTATATATGTTTTGCGGTAAGACCTTGTAATTTAGAATCCCCAAAAGAACTATTTTTAGAATAAGATTGATGGTCGTGCCATGTGTAAAGATAGGTTACCTCATCTAAGAAATAATAATGTTCATTACCTGACATTTCTAACATAGGTATCCCAATACCTAAATCTACCGCAGCTTTAAAATATTGCCCGTTATACCTTAAATGTTCGTCTTTTATCATTCTGAATAAAAATGCTCGATAAGTTCTCATATGAGAAAAGTTCCAAGATGTACTTCTAGGTTTATCTGCATTTGCACGACCATACTTCATAGTCCCACCTTTTTTGTCTTTCCATTTAGAACCACAAATCCAAATATTAGGGTCAGTATAAGTTTTATTAATTAAACCTAACACAAAATTATCATTTAATTGGTCATCCCCATCCAATTCAATAATGACATCATCCCAATCAATATTTACGTTATTACGAATAACATCTATAAAGTTTTTAGTTTTATATTTTTTTTCAGTGTTTTTAATAAGAATAAAACGTTCATCATCACCAATTTCTTTTTTGGCAACATCGTATGATTTGTCGGTTGACATATCATCAATCATATATGACACAAAATTTGTGTAATATTGGTTTTTTAAAGATTTAATACAATCCGAAACAAATTTTTCGGAATTCCAAAACGTTGATACGATTACTAATTTCATAAACAGGGGGTATCTATATTTATAAATACAAGTGATTGTTTAATTTACTTGTAGTAATATAAGATAATATGACAGAAAATACATTCGTACCACCAAAACCAAGAGTTTTTCATTCCATACCTTGGAACTCCAATAAAAATATTGGTAAGTCTTATAACGAAACTATGTCATTAGTAAGAACCAATGATTGGGTTTGTTTTATTGATGGTGATGCGGTACATACTACTCATTTTTTTGGTAAATATATTGAGTTGGTTATTGAAAAAAATCCACAATATTCTATTTTCACTTGTGTAACAAATAGGATTGGGTGCCCTCATCAAATTGCACCAGGTATTGACCAAAAAAATGATAACCAAACATACCACAGAGAATTTGGTAAAAAAATGTGGGAAACATATAGTACCGAAGTTACGGATATTACAAATAAACAATTATTTAGCGGTGTTATTATTTTAATTAAAAAATCTGTTTGGGAACGTCTTGGGGGTTTTAAAGAAGATAAAATGTTATCAATAGATAACGACATACATATCAAAGCAATTCATGCGAAATTAAAAGTTGGATTAATGAAGGGAATCTACGTACAACATTGGTATCGTGGTGGTAATCAAAATAATAAATCCCACTTATTATAATATGGAAAATGTAATAGTTAATGTATTCACTTGTTGTAACGGAATTTATAAAGATTTTATCCCTTTATTTATACTTTCAAACTTATACTATAACGACGAATGTTTTGTTGAGATTGGGGTTGACATTGTCAACTACAAACCAATACAAACTTCTATCTGTATGTTAAAACAAAAGTACCCAAATCGATTTTTAATTAGAGAAGTTGATTTTGATGGAAAAACTTTAGATGGTAGATATTATGAAACCATCCCAAATACGGTTAGATTTTATTCGGAACCAATTGTTAAATCAAAATATGTTTATATTTCAGATATTGACATAATAGTAATGGAACCAAAATTTCATGAAATACATATTCAAAATATGTCTAATAATAATCAACCGTATTCAAATATGGTGAGAAAAATTAAAGATAAAAAGACCAATCAAAAAAAATTATCAGGTTTACATTTTACCCCTTACGAGAACTATTACCCAATACCCGATTTTACTGATTTGATTAAACAAGGGTATTTATCTTTAGATGAGGTGTTTCTACATAAATTGATTGGTAAAAAATACCCTAATTTTAATGAAGAATTAACCTATAGGCCAGTTCATGGGATTCATACTTCATTAAATAGGAACCCAAATGATAAATTAGGGTGGGATTTATCCGATTGGAAAAATCAATGGGATGAATTCAGTAACTCAAAATATTTTAAAAGAATAGAACCAACCTTTTCAGACCCGATTAAAAACATAATAAAAATAATTAACGACTCTTATAAATGAAAATAATAATTTATAGTGTAAATATTGGGGGATACGATATGTTTAAGAACCCCAAAAATTATGACCCAAATGTAAGATATATTTTATTCACAGATAACAAATATTTCAAATCAGATATATGGGAAGTTAACCATATAGATTTTATTGACGATAGTTTCGATTCTCGACTTAAAGCCAGGTACCTTAAAACCAATCCTCATAAAGTATTACCTAAACATGATATTAGTATATGGATTGACCATTGTTTTGATTATAAATTTAAGGATGTTAATGAAATGATTAAAACAATTGGGTTTACAGATAAAGACCTTATGTTATACCAACATGATGAAAGAAATTGTATTTACAAAGAAGGTGCGAAAGTTTCTAAACTAAATTTAGAACTCCCTGAGGTTGTTGATACCCAAATGTTAAAATATAGGAATGAAGGGTATCCTGAAAATTTTGGGTTATTTCAATCAGGATTTATGTTTAGAAAAAATAATAAGATAGTTAATGACTTTAATGATGTTTGGTGGAATGAAATTAAAAATCATAGTGGTAGGGACCAGTTATCCCAAGTTTACTCATCATGGAAAGTAGGATTACCTATTAATACTATAAAAGGTTTTGGTAATGTTTATTCCAATAAATTTTTATTCACTAAAGTTAAACACAACAAAAAGTGGTCTAAAGAATCGTAATTTATGTTGATTTCCATTTAACTATTATTACTATAATTATATATACATATAATCATTTTTAAATTATAAATATGAAAAAAACAGTAGGAGTTATAGGTAATGGTTTTGTTGGAGAAACTATTGCATTCGCGTTTAGTCCAACATCTGAAGTTAAAGTCTATGATATCAACCCATTAAAAACGACTAATACTTTGAATGAAGTGATGGAACAGGAATTCATTTTTATATGTTTACCAACCCCAATGTCGACTGACGGGTCTCAAGATTTATCATTCATTGAAAACTTTTTTGAATCGGTTTCTCCAAAAGAAGATACTATTTTCATCATTAAGTCAACTGTATTACCAGGAACAACAAACCAACTAATTGAGAAATACAGTTATAACATAATATTCTCACCTGAGTTCTTAACTGAGAGAACTGCAAAATTAGATATGTTAACTCAAGCAAGAATTATTTTTGGTGGAGATGAAAAATTGACTAAAAAAGTTGAAGTATTATTTAATGATAGGTTTATGAATAGACACATCATTCATATGGATTCAAAAACCGCTGAGTTTGTAAAATATATGAACAACACTTTTTTTGCGGCTAAAGTTGGTCTTATGAACGAATATTATAGATTGGCGACCAATATTGGGATTAATTGGGATAAAGCATTATATGGGTTTGCTTCCGATGGAAGGATTGGGGATTCTCATTTACACGTTCCAGGCCCTGATGGTAAATTAGGGTTTGGAGGAACTTGTTTTCCTAAAGACATTAACGCATTGATTACTATGGCAAATGAAGTGGGTTGCTCAATGAATATTCTTGAAGCAACTTGGAAAACTAATTTAGAGGTTAGACCTGAACAAGATTGGAAATCTTTAAAGGGTCGGGCGGTTTCAGATTAATAACCTCTTTATAACAAATAAAATCATAAATTATAAAAACTTATAAAAAAGGGTGTAAGAAATTGTACCCTTTTTTTGTTTTATCGAAAAAATACACTAAACTTACGTTATTATGGATAAAGTATTAGTTTTAAATTCTGATTATACCCCGATTAACGTAACTACAGTTATTCGAGGGTTTATACTCGTTAGTAAAGGTAAGGCAGAGGTTTTAAAGTCATCTGAGATACCAATACTATCAGGATATGAAACACACGTTAGACCGTTAATTATTCGTTTATTAAACTACGTTAAATACAGGGTAAGAAATCTTAGAATTAATCGTCAAAGATTGTTTAAGAGAGATAATTATTCGTGTGTATATTGTGGTGTTAAAAAAAATTTAACTATTGACCACGTAATACCAAAATCACGTGGTGGTAATAATCTATGGACTAATTTAGTTACTTGTTGTTCTAATTGTAATAAACATAAAGGTAATAGAACTCCTGAAGAAGCCAACTTGAGATTACCTTATAGACCTTTTGAACCTTCATTATTTTCTGAAGTAATTAATCCCTCTATTACAGGTATTTGGGAAGAATTTAAATTGACATTTAAGTAAAAACAAAAAGGTGTCTTACGACACCTCTTTGCTAGATTTGGAATACCCCCCTTTCTTTTAGATGGTTTATCCCTTTCGGATTCTACTCCGAAGGTTAGTTAAACACTAATTAACTTAGTGCTTTCTCTTTCATAGCGTCACCCGCTAAATTCATTTTACTCTGAATTCCCCCTAATAAAGGACAAACCAAATCACCGATTGCGTTTTCAATAGCCGAACCAAATTTGGTGTCTTCTAACGATTCAACAATCGCGTTTCTTAATATGTCATATAATGGTCCACCCATTCCTTTATCGTGTTGTACTTTTCTTAATGCTCCTTCAGCGACAGACTTAGATAAAACATCACTTATGTAATCACAACTGAATACTTTACCTGTCATATAATCTCCGATTGGAATGTTACCGACTGCAGTGATAAGTATGTTTGCTGCCCATCCATCAGGGTCCATCGGTGTTAACTTAGTAACAATAAAACTTGCAAATCTTTCTTTAATATAATTAAATACTCCTTCACCAGCATTACCAAATAAACCTTTAATAACATCTAAAAATTCTTCATTAATTAATTCATTATTAAATCCTTGAGAATTTAAATAAAATGTTTCTGAAATTAACTCATCTGTTAATTTTAGTCTTTGACTTCTATTTTTAGGTTTACCACTTTCTTTAATAATACCAAATCTTGTTGTGATAATATTTTGTTCACCTAATAATGTTTTTTGTTTAGATTCAGAAAGACTAACTAAATTCTCTCTAATCATATTTTTCAATTTAATTTCGTTAGATTCGTTTTGAGCTTTTTGTTGGATAGAACTTTTTACTTCAAACGTTAAACCGTTCTTAGGTGTTGCGTTCCAAACAGTATTCATTTTATCCGTCATATTACCACCAAACGATGTACGGTTATTATTAATACATGTTGCAACAATTGGTTTGAATATGTTAATCTCTTGTTGAGACATGTTCAATCCACCTTTATCATAAATGTCATAATAGTTGTTGATTGTTTTTCTACAACTACTTTTACTATAGTCTGTTCCCGCTTTTTTAACTTGAGTTTTCATACTAGTTAAAACCTCAGATGGTTTCATTTCACTGTATAATTTATACATGTAAAATGGTGATTTAAATTCTGCTGCGTATTTAGGTTCTTTTGTAGCAGTGTCAATTGGTGATGTTTGTAAGTTAATTTCGGTTCCAGCTTGTTCTGCGGGTAATCTACCTTCAGTCCATCCATTTTTTGTCATTCCTGAAATAATTTCTTCAGCTCTATTACCTTGATATTGAACCTTTCCTTGTTGTAAAACCCATACAAAGATATCACCTTGTCTTGCCGCCAAGTCAGGAGATAAATCTAAACTTCTTTCTTTAATTTGTGGTACATCTTGTAATTTCATTAACTTGTATTTACCACTCATAGTGTCAGCACCTGTTACGTCTTGATAAGGAACTATTTCAGATTTAGTCGCCGCCTTTAATGCGTCAACCGCCAATTTAATTTTAGGACTTAATGTTGCCGCCATAATATTGGTCAACAAACTACATGGCCATTGACCAGCAGGTTCTTGTTTATCCATATTACCCTTTAACTTAGTTCCACCAAGACCTGTTGTGATATCAATATTGTCTTTATAGAAATAATATGTTCCAGGACTTTGTACCGATTCTTTATATGCGTAAACACCTGCGTTTGGGCCGTCTTTAATTGTTGTTTGTTTTGCAAACAATGTTCCTGACGCTTTATCCGTAAAACATCCTGCTGCACACGCGGTAAATAGATTTTTATTATTTGGGAAAGCTTGTAAACATGCCACCTCAACTTGTTCTCTTATTAAATTTTTATTTTTCATTATAGTATTTGTTTTATTTATCGTCATCAGGTGAACCTGCATCAGGTTTAGGTGCGTTTGGATTGATGTCACTATTACTTTTTCCACAATTCTTAAGAATCTTATCGTATACCTCTTGAGTTACTATAATGTCGTGTCCTTTATCTTTTAATCCTTGTTCTGTTTTAGGTCCAAATTTACCGTCAGCACTAACTCCAATACATTTTTGGAATTCACTTACTTTACCACCTTTACAACCTTTAGTTAATGGGAAACTGTCACATACTCTATAAGTAGTTACTGAATCACCACCACCATCACCATTATCATTATCGTCATCACTATCACTCATACCTTCACACGATATAGAATAATCAGTTCCACTAACAGAGATTACTATACCACCATCTTTTTCACTCCAAGTTCCACTATATTTACCGTTACCTGTTGTGAATTTTTTATCATCAAAGAATCTACCACCACCATTTTGGTCAATAGTTGTATTTCCTGTGTCAGTAATTAAGACATAATCTAAACCGTCACTAACCATTTTTTCAAAATCTTCCTGAGGAATGTTTTTTGAAATACAATCAGGGAACGGAGCAGAACCTTCATCTGTCCACCATTTGTATACTAAGTATAAACCACCAGCGATTAATAAATATTTAAATATTTTTCCTCTTGTCAATCCCACGATTCTACCTTTGATAGTTTCCCAAACAGTAACTTTACTTGGGTCTGGTTTGTAAGTTCTTGAGCCAGGTTTTACTCTAGTTTTTCTTGCTGGTGTAGTATTTTTACCCTTAGCATTTGTTTTACCTTTAGTTGTTGTATTACCTTTGACAGGTAATTTACCACCAACTTTAGGATGTATTTGTGTTGCTATGTCATCGGCAATTCCTGTGTTAAACCCCTTTTTAACTAATACGTCTTTTATTTCTTGCTGAGTCATCCCTTGGAAAGCTTTAATATTTCTAGCGTCAACTGAGGCTTGATTAACTAATGTGTTTCTAAGTTCAGGTCCAAGATTACCACTTTTTAAAAATCCTGCCTTTAATTGGTTAACCCCAGCAGTACTTAAAGTCCCTTTCTCCATAGCCGTGATAATATCCTTTGATTTTGTTAGTATCCTACCATCAGTTTGAGCTATTTTACCTGTAACGGCAATTGCATCGTCAATAGACTTTGTTGCCGCAACGTATTTGGCGTCTTTTGCCAAAATAGAGGCTGCTCTTACCGCATCATCCACACCACCAAATAAAGCCGTAAGTAAAGGTTTACCTGCACCTTCTGTGATAATAATTGACTCATTAATAAAAGAGTCTTTTAGGTTTTCAACATTTTCAGTTAACGTCATTGTGGATTTATACCCCATTAACAATTTAACTCTATGTAAAGATTCAATTATTTGTTCATTTTTGTTCATAATTTTCATTTTTTTTATTTAATTTAAAGTGCCATTAAGTCAAGTCCACTGTCATCCGCAGCCATCGCATTAGACATGTCAATATCCGCTTGTTTTTTTGCCGCCTCGTATTGTTCAGGTGTAACTTCACCATTTTCTATTTTTTCGGTACATGTTGCCCCATTTAATCCTAACGCCGCACAAATTGCCGTTGTAACTAAAAATGCGTTACCTGCTGATTTAACAATAACACCTTTAGCAGGAATTGCCTTACCTAAATCAGGTCTATACGCTTTGTTTAAACCACTTTTAACTTTTTGGCCTACACTAACAGGTTTAATTTTGGTTGAAGCTTTTGTGGCGATTTTACCTCCACTACCTGCAACCATATCATCAGTTATTTTACTTAATTGAGAGGTAGCTCTTGACCCCCAACTTTTTAATGTGGTCATTCCTAATTTCTCACCTAACCAAGTAGCTGCTTGTGTTATATAACCACCCAATTTAACTATTCCACCTTTAATGGCGTTAAATACTTTTAATAATACTCCTCCTTTAGAAACCGCAGCTTTACCTAAACTAGCAAAACTTTTAATCCCCATGGTTGCTGCTTTAACAACTTTACCCAAGGCAGGTAATAATAATGAAATAGCGTCAATTACAATATCCATAACAGACCATTGATATTCCCCCGATTCATATTTACCACTCATCATTTTATATAAATCCCAAAGAAGTAATGCCCCAAAAATAATAACTGTCGGTATTTGACCAATAGCGGGAATCATAGATATACCTGTTAATACCGCAACTCCACCAGCTGACATAACCGCTCCTCTAATACCCTCCATTAAACACTCAACAAAATTATTTGATAAACATTTATATGCGGATTTAACGGCATTTTTAACGGTGTCCCAAAGAGCGGCACCTTTTTCTTTAGCGTAATTCCAAATACCTTTTTGTTGTATTTGTTTTACTTGTTCTCCACCCCATTTTTTAAATTGTTGTACTTTTTCTTTACCGTAATTATAAACGTTCTCAGCACCTTTAGCAATTCCTCTAGCCCAATCGGCAGGATTATACCATTGTTCTAAAAGAATCTTGAATGACTCCCATGATTCGTTAATTCTTGATTCAACTATTAAACTATCAACAGATTCGTTAATTAATAATAAATCACCACCAAAAATAGTTTCCCACTCTTTAATTAAAGATATGGAATTCTCAGGTTGAAATATTTCAATAATATTATTTAGGAATCTTCTCGGGGCTGCGGCATATTCTACAAGGTCTAACTTACCTGTTTTAAATTTAAATTCGGTATTCTCTTTCATTATATCTATAGCAACATTTAAGTTGTTATGGGTATAAGAAACATAATTCTTACCGTTTAAATCGTTTAATTGTTCCGAAATTCTTGAAACCCCTCTGTTAGTAAAAACATATTGTAGGTTGTGGGAAATCCCTTCAAAGACTAATTTTTCCATTTTTTATTTTTCTATAAATATCTTATTAATGATAAATAGTTTATTATTACAATAAAGTATTACTTCAATTGATTAGCAGGACCTCGGGTTAAACCTGATTCCCATTTTTCACCTGACCTACCTAACTTATTTGCCTTACCTCGGGTAAGTTTTGACCCAACAATGTCAGACCAAGTGGATGGTGAATTACCCCCACCTGAAGAAGTTGCCCCCGCTGCGGGGGCAGCGTCCTGTTCCCCTATTTCATTCTTAGAACTATTAGGGGTGAATTCTTTCATTAAAGAAATTATATAATCAACGTCTGTTCTCATATTTTTTTAAAACCAATTTTTAGGATTCCATTTTGATTTTTCAGCTTCTCTTGCCGCGTTATTAAGTGCGTCTTGTGCCGCTCTCGCTTGTCTGTCAAGTTCTTCCTGTGCCGCTCTCGCCTGTCTGTCAAGTTCTTCCTGTGCAATTCTCGCCAATCTATCACTTTCTTCTTTAGCCGCTTTCGCTTGTCTATCAAATTCTTCCTGAGCCTCTTTCGCTTTTCTTTCAGTTTCTTCTTGGGCGATTGCCGCAAGTCGTTCAGTTTCTTTTCGTGTTAATTCAGCCAATTCTTGAGCTTCTGCCGCCGCACGTTCTGATTGTTCCGCGGCTAATTTAGCGTCTTCTGCAATTTGGTTTGTATCAATACTAACACTTAAATCAACATCAACACCAAGTAAAACCGCCACTTCACCACTAACTCCTACGGTTGCAACTCCATCTACCAAAGTAGCTTCACCACCACCACCGATACCAACTTGTTCTCCAACTGATACCCCTGCACCTGCGGTTACAGAACCTTCTCTCAAATCTAATGTTCCTTCACCATCTACACCAACTGAACTTCCTGAAGATAGTTCCCCGTTCGCAACGACTCCTTCATCACCAGCTCTTACTTCTAAACTCGCTTCATTTCCTGTTTTAACATAAGCGTCAACAGTACCACTAACTCCAAATCCTTCCGCATTGGCTTGACCTTCTACTGTTACATGAGCCTCAGTTGTATCTGAGTAGTTTGCTTCTACATAAACATTATTACCGTCTAATCCTCCTTCTACAGATGCCTCGGTTCCACTTTTAACTGACGCCTCAATACCTATTGATGCGTTTTCATCTCCCGTTGATACACCTGCGGATGCAGTAGTTGTGTTATCAATTGATGCTCCGCCAGAAGTTTCATCTGAATGTGTTTCTGCGGTTTCGTTGTGTTTAATGTGTGCGTGTTTTTTCATAATTTATTTATCTTTTAATTCATTTATTGTTTTTTTCCATCTTGCGTTGCATACTTAATACCCATAATTGTACCGACTATTGAAAACGCGTTTGTTAGTAGTACACTAAACATATTACTCCAAGTAGAACCTATAATTTGTGTGTCTTTACCTGTAACCATAGCCATCCAATATAACATAGTTGTTACAACACCTACACCAATGATAACGGACAATGCAACCTTTACAATTGTTTTTATTAGCTCAGATTGACTTTTTTTCATCACTATGTCTAAGTCATTCAATGCTGCGTTCTTTTCTATCTCTATTGAGTTCTTAAGTTTTTCTGAATTATTTAGCTCAATTGTCAAATTCTTTGTTAAGTCATCTATTTTTTTCTTATTGTTTACAGACTCAGTAACATCAGTTGCAATTTTAACTACATCAGTGATATTTCCTTTACTATCTAACACAGGATTGTAAGATGCTTGAAGATAAACAGTAGAGCCATCTACTTTTTTTCTTTCAAAAATCCCATCAAAGTATTTACCTTTTTTCAAGCTTTCCCAAAACTTAGTATAATCATCAGACTTTGAATACTCATAACTCACAAAAACACTGTGATGTTTGCCGATGACTTTAGATTTTTCATTAGCAGTATATCCCATAGTTTCTAAAAATATAGAATTAACTTCTGTTATGAACCCATCAAGGTTAAAACTTATGAGAGCAGTACTTCTATTGATTGCCTCTATTTGTTTTTGGCTATTAACAATTAAACTAATATCAGTGGCAATCTTCATTATTTTAGTAATCTTACCCTCTTCATCAAAAATAGGATTGTAAGTTGCTTGAAGATTAATAAGAGTACCATCCTTTTTTCTTCTTTCAAACTCGCCTTGATAGTACCTACCGCTTCTTAAGATATCCCAAAACTTTTCATACTCAAGTGTTCTTGCATAGTCATCACATACAAAAATACTATGGTGCTTTCCAACTAAATCTTCATGGTTACCTTTACCATAGCCCATTGCTTCTAAAAAAATATCATTAACCCCTAATATAATTCCGTTAAGGTCAAAGTAGATAATAGCGTTACTTCTATTAATTGCTTCAAGTCTGCTTAGTAGCTCTTCTTTAGGTAGATTTTTCATTTTTCTTTTAATTCATTAATTGCGTCCTCAACATACTTGTCTCGTTGGTCTTGAAGATATTTAATTCTTTCTAATAAATCTTCCCTGTCCTCCTTTGTGGTTTGTTCTATATATGCTTCTTTTTCTTCATATAATTTTTGCCAATAAGAAACTCGTTCTTCCATCATTTTACCTTGATACCAAATAATACCCACCATAACTATAATGGTAAATGATTGTTCTTTTAGTTTAGATAAGAATGTGTCAGCGAATCCTGAAACTGGAGTTGTATTTTCCGACATAATTTTTATTTTAATTATAAATACTTCTAAAACAAAAAACCCCCAATTAAGGGGGTAGTTATTTTAAAAAAATTCTGCGGTAGGTAATTTCTTTGGGTAGATTAAGTAATATTCATTCAAAAAAGACATAATCTCATCTTCATCTAATGGGTCTTCAAAATCATCGTCATCGAATAAACTTTCAAATCCGTCCTCATCTTCATCCTCTTCGAATAAATCTCTTAAAGGACTTATTTTAAATTTTTCAAAGTTATACCCAAATGATTGAGTCTCACTTATTTGTATTTGGTCTGTTCTAATCTCGTCTTCACTGTCAATCGTCAACCTAAAAGTAATTTCTAAAGTTTCCGATGATTCATTTATAAAAAACGAAACCAATTCTTTAATTTCCATGTTCTAATGTTTAATTTAGTTTATAACAAAGAAATATCTTATTTTTTATGAAAAGACAAAATTAGTTATATTTTTTTATTCTATTAAACATATCTAATGATTCGTGAATCTTAAAGGCTATGTCACCTTTTTCTTCATCATCAAAGTCTTCACCGAATAAATCTTCTTCAAAATCACTTTCATCCTCATCACCATAATATGGGTCATACATACTTCTGTCTTTATAATCATCAAGTTCAATATCATCTTCAGGGCTAACTAAAAATTGAGTTTCCTCTTCATCATCAATATCGAAAGTACCCTGAGATAAATCATCTTCTCCGTCACCAATCATATCTAACTGTTCTCCAACACTTACCATGTATCCTTCTTCCTCTTCTTCACTTTCAAAAGTATCTTCACCTTCGTAAGCAGAACCTGGGGATATATGAGATTGTTCATTAATACCCATGTTTTTGTAAGTACTAACAACGCCTTTATTGTTAACCGTTATACCTTCTTTATCGTTAGCAAAATCTTGTACATATAAAGGTTGAGTATTTGGTTGAGAGTAGTTTGTAACATACCCATCATAAACTTCTTTATGTTGGTCAAGAATGTTAGTTTTCTCTTCGTTTGTCATTTTAAAAAAATATGCGTTCATAGTTATTGTTTTCCTTATAAATATATTGATTGGAGTAAATATTTTTAGTATCATTATAATATGATAGTAGATATAGACGAATACGCAGAAGGTGCCATCCTTTTAGATGGTTTAGAGAGTGCAATAATTGGAATTGTTGAGGAATTTGGTAACGGTAGAAGAATTCTTTATTCAAAACAAATAATCTTAGATATACTCCAAGAGAGAGACTTAATGACTATGGGTGAAGCTGAAGAATTTTATGATTACAATATAATAGGTTTACACGCTGGTGAACAAAACGCAGTTTTTTTAGATTTGTTTGTTAACCCTGTTATGAAAGATGATGTTTGGGAATTTGAATTAAAATAACATCATGTAATTCTGAAGAACTTTAGATGCGTACCTTTTAATATTTCGGTTAACATTTTCTAAACTAACTTCCTTACCTTCGTTTTCAAGAATTTTCATAACACCTTGTACCATTTCTGATTGTGCTTTGTCGGCCATTTCTAATACTTGTTCAAATGCGTCTTCGTTGTGTATGTCTTTGTATTTGAATTCATGTTCAATTCTTTCTCGACCTAACCATAGGTAATCGGATGCCGCAAACATATTAACAATACTGGATTCCCTAACGGCCAACAAGTACTTTTGTAAGAATTTCATATTAAAGTTCTTAAATACATCAATATTTTTTAATAAATTAATATTTCTTTCATACTCGCCTTCAACAACCTTCTTTTTAATTGTCCTCTTGGCAATCATACTTTCTTCAGTATCCCAAATATCAACATCACCAAGCAAAGCTAAAGAACTACCATTATCCCATTTCACATAATATAGGTCACCTCCAAATACCTTAGTATGAGATTTAACCGTTCCAGCAGTTCCAATAGGTACCGCAGAAAATTCATCATCCATATGTAGGACAACTACTCTATCACCAGCATATAACTCAGGATTAATCATAAAATTTATAATTCAATTTAATAATAAATATAATCAAAGTATTTATTGTTGTATGAGTGCTACTTTATTAATAAACGAAAATCAAAAAAGAATTATATTACGAGAATCCGTTAATGACGAATTCGGTGATATGGTTAAACAAAACTATAAATTTGTTAAAGACGTTTTGAAAATGTCGTCACAACAAATGGGTATGAATTTTGAATTCTTATTTACATGGGGGGCAAGTATCGGGGGGTTTATTGGCCCTTTAAATGAGTTTATATCTGGTAGATTCCCTAATGTTTCTGATGTGGAAATGAGTCTAATATTAACAGGAATTATTGCGACGTTCTATATGAACAATAAAGAAATGATTCGAAAAATATTAGAGAGAATTAAATCTGAGGGATTGTCTGAAGAATTTAAAACAAGTTTAAATAAAGCAAATCAATTAAAAAGTACTTTTGTTGATTTTATGGATGGGTTAAACATCACATTACATTCAGTCACTAATATAATGAGTTACGCATTCATTATCCCATTAATACCTATTGTTTATAGTGCAGTTATTTCAGGGGCATTTAAAACAGGTGACGCTAAAGAAATCGCAATTAGATTATCCTCTTTTGGTGTTTTAACTGTATCAGGTATTGTTGTGAAAGAGTTGTTCTCTAAATTAATTAGAGTTTTTAAGGAAAAAAACTAAAGATAATTATCTTTTAAAATTTAAAATCTTATCTATTACTATTTTTTCTTCATCATCGGTTAAACCGTGAATATCTTTGTGAGTTCTAAACCAATCATTAACAATAGAACTAAGTGGTTCTTTCCTTAATTTAGCAAGTCTTTTAAATCCTGCATATTGTGCGGGTATTTCATGTTCTTGGGTGTAATAAACTAAAGACTCTTTAGTGTCGGCATCGTTTCTATTCTCAAATTCACCTCTATAATTCTGATGACCATGTTCCAATTCGTGAGCCAACACCTCATTTAATTCACCAATTAAATTATAAGCATATTCTTTAAATCTTTTAGGGTTAAATATTATAATAATCTCAACTACTTCATCCTCAGGTGAGTAATAACCATTCATTTGATAATCTTTAATGTTACCACTAGTTTTTAATGTTAACTCCACATCAAAAGAAAATGGTAAATTGGTGAATTCATATGAATCATCTTCTTTAGGTAAATAAAAGAAACCTTTCTTACCTTCTTTAACTTTATATATAATATCTCTAACTACTGTTTTTAAAGCAACTCTACTCATTCTACCTTCATTCATTTTTGGTTTTTCTTTTTCTAAATCTAATTTAATATCCCAAATAGTAATTCTACTATCTTCACTATCAAACATTTTAATAACTGAAGAAATATAAGATTCTAAACTAGAATAAAAATAATATAAACTGGCCTTAAAGAAAACCTTCCAATCCATTAAGTTATCATTTTTATCCCCTGAAAAAATTAATTTTGATAATGGGTCATTTAACTCAACAATAGTAATACCCACTTTTAAGTAATTGTAATATTCACCAACACTAATCATTTCTTTGTACCCTAAAAACTCAATCTTAAAGTCAATATTCACTTTTGTATCAACACCATTGAGTATCTCCCCTTGGTAATTGAATGCCTTGTTGGAAATGGTCGTATTTATTTTTTCTATTTGTTGATTACTTAACATATGATATAAATACTTTTATTTACGTTTAATGTTTTTTTTATTATAATTTACCTATGGAATTATTGAACACTCACCCGATTAAAAAATCCGATTTAGGGTTCCATGGAAATCTTTTCGGTGGTAAACTATTAGCATGGATTGACTCAGCCGCAGCAGGGTACTCAATGCAATTATGTGACTCGCCAAGAATGGTTACAGTGTCAATTGATAAGTGTAATTTTGAAAAGCCAGCGAAGGAAGGCCAATTACTTAAAATTTATGGATATCCTTCTAAACTTGGTAATACTTCAGTAACATTATATATGGAGGCAAGAGCTCATGACGTTTACACGGGAAATCAAATTCTTGTACTTAAAACTAATATCAGATTTGTTCAGATAAGTGAGTATGGTAACCCAATCCCAATCGGTGAGAGAGGAAGATGTAAGATTGAAAAGATGGTTTTGACATTACCCAAAGAAACAGAGTAATATGTGTGACTGTAAGAAAATTATTGATTGGATTGAGTTGCAACAAATCCAATTTCCTGAAGAAAATTTAGAAGATTCTCAAGTTTACGCTTACACAACATTAGAAATGGTTAAAAGACAAATAGAAATATTAGTTAATGAAGAAAAACATGATATTTAATGTTGTGAAAAATTACCAAAAAACATTCTACAACCTATATTATAAAACAATTAACACCGCAATTAGAGTGTGTGAGTTTGCTAAAATATTTCTATAATACAGCTTGTTTTCAATAATAAAACCACTATCTTTGTGGTATGGAAAAAAAAATACTTTTTATTGTTAGAGGATTACCTGGTTCGGGTAAATCTACTTTTGCCGAAAAATTAGTTGGTGAGGACTTTTTAGTCTGTGAAGCCGACAAATATTTTATTGATAAAGAAACTGGTGAATATAAATTTGATGTTTCAAAAATCAAAGACGCTCATAAATTCTGTCAGGATACTGTGGAAACTTATATGAAAGACTCATTATTAAATGACCAATATTATCGAGAAATCGCCGTATCAAATACATTCACACAAGAGTGGGAGATGGACGAATATTTTAAATTGGCTAAAAAATATGGTTATACCGTTTTTACAGTTATTGTTGAAAACCGTCACGGAGGGGTCAATACTCACGGAGTTCCTGAAGACAAATTGGAGATTATGAAAAACCGTTTTGAGATTAAATTATAATATGAAAAAATTTTTAATATTTTTAGTTATAGTTGTCAGAATATATATTGCAACAAACATACTTGTTTTATTATATCTAACTAATTTAAATTCTGACCGTCATCCAATATCAGACTTAACTTGGTGGATTTACTTTTTAGTGTTTGATATTTGGTTACAACTTATCCTACCAAAATCGCCAGATGATGATAAATTGGTGGAGTAATTACTTAGGGTTTAAAACTGAAAGAGCTTCAGGATAATATTGATTTAATATTTTTTTATTTTTATCTTCATAAGGTATATTTTGGAGTATATACCTGATTGAATTTAATCCTGAAATTTTTTTATCGTTTGAATCAATGACAACCCAAGGATTATTAACTGTTGATGTTTTATCAAATAATTTTTCTTTAAATTCTGTAAATCTATCCCAAAGGTCTTGCATTTTTTCATCATTAGGGGAATACTTCCAATACTTGAGTTGAGATTTTTGTCTCATATCAAATCTATTTTGTTGAGTTTCTTTTTCTATTGAGAACCACAATTTAAATAAAAAATTACCGTCTTTAACCAAATCTTCCTCAAACCCCTCAACATTATTCATAAAATTTTCATATTCTTCAGGATTACCATAACCCATAACTGGCTCAATAAGACCTCTGTTATACCAACTTCTATCAAATAAATTTATTTTACCTTTTTGAATTTGACTTCTGTACCTGTCCCACCAATTTTTTCTTTCTTCAGGTGTTGGTACTCCAAGAGCAATTACATTATAATTTCTTGGGTTCATGTTTTCAGTAAATTTTTTAATAGTTGACCCTTTACCCGCAGAATCTCTACCCTCAAAAACAATAATTACTGTTTTTCCAGTTTTATTTAACCACTCTTGAAGTTTTAATAATTCAATTTGTAAATAATATAACTCTTCTTTATATACTTTTTTAGGTACGACTGATGGTTCTTGTGGTTCAAATGAAAATTCGTCGTTAGTTTCAAGGTTACCGATGTAATTATGAGAATGTCTTTTTTCTAAAGATTTAATTAATTCACTAAAAAATTCGGATAAATTTAATTTTCGATTACCCTTTAACTTTAATAATTTAATCATGCCCCTTTCCAATAATCCAAAATCTATTAAATTTTCTTTGGCAAATTGTTGAATTTTATTTAAATTTATTTTATTTTCACTATTATATAATCGGTTGAACTGTAATAAATTAACAATTCTTTTTAAATAATATTCGTCTTTATTATCATTTTCAGATTCAATAATAATATTATTAGGGGTAAACCCCATTAAGTTAGTTATTCTATATATGTGGGATTCAATTAGTTTCATTTAGATAATTTTCGAAAATAAAAGTATAGACCAAAGAAGAATCCCGAGATGAAGTACATAATTAAATTGGCGTACCAGATACTCCCTGTTACTGTAATAAGATAGTATTGGATGGCATCGAACCCAAATGGGTTGAAGAACATTGCTAACATTAAAAATTTTACTGAAAGATTTTCTAAAAATATCTTTCTCCATGTTTTTATAGGAACTCTCATCATCCATAGTATTGTATTTAAAATTTATGTCTCTCGGACTTATTTTACTATAAATATATGACTTCACAAATAATTACATTTCTTCTAATATTTATAGTATAAAGAAAACAAAATGGGAAAAATTACAATTGACGAAAAAAAACTTCGTATGACAATTAGACAACATATTTTAGAACAAACTGAAATTGAGTCTAAAGAACAAAAGCCAAGATGTGTTGCAGGAAATATAATTCCTTTAGATAACATTGTTGGTCCGTCTAAAAGTTTCCAAAACTATTCAAATAAAATCTACAAAAGAGAAGGTGGTATTAACGGAATGGTTGATACATTAGATATGCTAAGGACTTTAAGATTACACCCTGAAACAATTAATGATGGTGGTGAACATTTGGCATTTAACTTAATGAATCATATTAATGGTTTTAGAAAAAAGAATTATTTTGACGAGACTAATAACGGGTGTATCCAAGCAATGGATAAAGTTATTGAACTTTATAAAGAAAACGAACACGGTGAAGAATTAGTTAAAGACATTGAGAAAGTACTTGGTCATCCTGACCCAACACCTAGAGCTAAAGAATATCTTAAAAGGTGTTTAGTTTTAGTTAAAGAAAAATAATCCCCAAGTTGGGGACTTTTAGGACCGTTACTGTTGTGGTAACAAATTAAAGGGGAAGTTCGCTACTATCCCCTTTTTTATTTGGAAAAAATTACCTACCTTTGTAAAAAATTAAAGTTATGAAAGTAGGATTTGCAGATAGTTTTGGGGATAGCCTTAAAACATTAATACGACACCAAACTTGGTGGTATAAAACATATGAATTATTTAGATATGACTTACCAAGATTCTTTAAGAATGTTTGGACATTTAGAAAAGCTTTATGGAGCCATTATTGGTTTGACCATCACGGAACTTTAAAGTTTCTTGAAATTGGGTTAACCAATACTTCTGACACTATTGAAAAATATGGTAATGAGGTTGATGGACCTCGTTTAAAGAAAGTGGCCGCAATGCGTAGAGCCATTGAGTTAATTAAAAACTACAATCAGGATAACTACATTGAAATGTCGGAAAAAGAACTTGGCGAAATAGTACATCACGATTGGGAGTTTGAACCAGTTGAGGATAAACCAGGATACAGTCGTTTAGTTGATAAAGACACTGACGAAGAAAAAATTCACAATCGTAAAGTGTTTGATAGAGCTCGTGAAATTGAACGACAAGAATGGGATGAACTTTTTACTATTTTAAAAGGTCAAGATTATACCAAATTTGATAAAGACGTTGATTGGGATGAACAATTTGACGGTTCTGGAATAAAAGGTTGGTGGGATTAAAAATTATTATTATATTTGTACTATGAAAATCACAATTATATCAGATACACACACAAAACACAAACACATAACCCAGGATTTACCTGGTGGTGATTTGTTAATCCACGCAGGAGATATATCTTCTATGGGTTATGAGCACGAGATTACTGAATTCACTAAATGGTTCGATAAAATCGATAACTATGACCACAAAATATTCATTGCGGGTAATCACGATTGGGGTTTCCAAAACAACGCCGAGAAAGCGATGCAAATTGTTAACTCTTACAAAACCGTTAATTACTTGCAAGATGATTGGGCGAAAGTTGGGGATGACAATCAAATGGTTAAAGTTTATGGTAGTCCTTGGCAACCTGAATTTTATCAATGGGCGTTCAACCTACAAAAAAACGGACCTGAGTTACAAGAAAAATGGAATGCAATTCCTGAGGACACTGACATCTTAGTTACTCACGGACCTGCGTGGGGATTCTTGGATGACGTTGAAGGTCGCAGAGGAGACCATTTAGGTTGTGAATTATTGGCGGAAAGAATTAAAACTATCAAACCGAAGATTCACATTTGTGGTCACATCCACACAGGATATGGACACTACTTTGACGGACACACTCATTATTTCAACGCGGCAGTATTAGATGAAAGATACCTTTACTCTCACTTACCTTGGAATATTGATTGGGACCCAATCACTAATCAGGTGAAGTTTCTTTAACAAAAAACCCCCAATTAAGGGGGTTTTTATTTTTATGATAATAATGAATAATATTCTTTAAAGTGTTTGATTCTATCTTCTAATCCGATAGTACCACCGTTAACTCTTTTTGTGACCGCAGTTACCGTGGTAACGTCAGCTCCTTTATCACATATTGACCAAAGTTTGTTTGAATCAAAGAAAAATGCTGCGGAAGCTAATGGATATTTTGTAGCAACTAAATCAGGATTTGTTACCGTATCTTCACCAATAAATTTGGCAAAGTTTGTGTAGTTTGATTTTCCAGTTAATTGGATATACCCTCTTCCACGAAATTTAAACCCTTCTTTTGACGCTTCATTACCATTACCCATACGGTCAGCGTACACTCTTGCAGCAATTTTTTCAGGTTGACGAGCGTAAGACTCATTTAAGTTACCAGGAAAGTATTTCCCAAAAATCTTTTTAAGACCATCAGCAGAATAATTAACATTTTCACTAACCGCTTTAAATCCACCACTTTCATGACCACATTGTGCCAAGAAGTGAGCTAATCTTAATGGGTTAGTTATATTAAACTTCGCAGCAGTTTCAGGAATTTGTGAGATAACCGCATCAGGAACGTGACCTTTTAATTTTTCCAATTTTAATGGTCCTCCTGTTGGGATAACCACATCTTTTTTTATCACTTCACCACCAAACATTTTACCCCAAGTACCGTCTCCAACGACACCATCGGCGGTTAATCCGTTTGAGGATTGCCATTCTTTTACTTTAGTTTCAGTTCCAGAACCGAAATCACCGTCAGCCACTAGACCTAATTTTGATTGTAGTTTTTTAACGTCTTCACCTTTAGACCCTTTTTTTAATAACATTTTTTTTAATTTAATTTAGTTTATTTTAAAATTTTATTTTTTTAATACTTAATATCTCAACACCTTTACCTCTATTTTTTAAAGTTACTTCATTCTCATTAGGATAAAGAATATTGTTATGAATCGTACTATTAACATCAATTAATTTCTTATCGGCACTTACTACCATTAAAAAATATTTGTCACCATATCCTGTTAAATAAGAATGTGAGTATTCTAAATCTTTTTGGCTTGTTGAGTAATGGGAACCAGGGTAAGTCGTGTTAATATCGTTCTTATCGTCAATTACGACTATTCTATATAATTTTACAGGATTAGGTAAATTCTCAACATAACTAACTAAACTTTGCAACTCAAATTGAGAGTCTTCATTATTAAACCCCATGTCCTTTAAGGAGTTTAACATTAGTTTTTTATTAATACTTTCTTTAAGAATGTTAAGTAATCTCATATTAATAAATATAAAAAAAGTGGGTAATTTTACGACCCACTTAATTTTGTTCTCTTAACACCACCAGTAACTGGCTGTTTTTTATATTTTATCTCAACCTCATAAGGGTTAATCATACTTATTTTTGAATTGTATTTCCAAATACTAATCGTATCTTCATCTTCGTAGATACGTTCCCACTTTTTAGGTTCAATGTCGTTTTTACTGATTGGTTTCTTATTCATAATACAAAGGTACAAAAAAATTAAATAAATTCCAATTCAACTTGATTTAAATTCCAAGCCCTTGACAATCTTGTTAAACCAATACCCGCACCAAATCTTGGGAAGAAATCCAAAGATAAGAATTCTTCAAGTTCTTTCTCAACTCTATCTTTACCAAATAGTTCAAACAACTTGGCGGAATAACCGCCACCTTCAATCGTGTAGAAATTATGTTTCATCTCTTCAGGGTCACAACTTCTTTCCGCACTTCCAATTGTTTCTTGCCCGTAAAGAATTACATCCACTTTATTAAAGACACTATTTTCATTATGTTTCATGTTCCAAAATGGGTTTGTTCTTAATGGAAAATTTTGAAGTGATATCACCGAACCTTTTTCTTCCCACATTCTCGATTCATGCTCGTCCTCTAAAATTGAAACATTTCCATATTCCTCACAAACATCATCATATTTTACCTCAACAGGTTTGTTAAATCCCAAGTGATTCAAAAGTTCTGATTCAAGTTCCACCATATCTTTCATCGTACCTTTAGATTCAAATTCAAACATTGGGAATATTAATTCATGTCTACCATGGATTGGGTTCTTTTCTTGTCTATAAGATGTTGAAATACAGAATACTCCTTCCCATTCAGGGTTCTTAAGTAACTCATACTCCAACCACATCTGACCTGTCTGTGGTAAAGGCCAAATCTCCCCATTATAGTTGAAAGTAGCGATTGAATGTGGGTTCTCACATGCCGCTAATATTGATAATCTAGATTGGGTTGGTACCTCTATAAAACCTTTATCAAGGAAAAATCCTCTCATCTTTTGTACTAATTCATTGTAACTTTTTGTGTTCTTCATTTTTTGTTTTATTTATGTTTATTTATTGTTAACGTATGGGCAAAAAAAATCCCATCAATTAATGATGGGATTGTTAACGGTAATACCGTTTATTATAATGTTTTCATAGTTTCGTTTTTTTCTGTTTCGTATCATTGGAAATAAATATATTCTTAAAATAGTAAAAGTCAAATAATTACTATTTTTTTGCGTATTTATGTTTATGGAAATTATACTAACAGAAAATCAAATGTCGTTATTATCAGAAGACCTTGGAGTTGCAAGAGCAACAATACCATTTGTTAATTTGGTTTATTCTGTGTTATTACCAAAAGTTGATAAATTTTTAAAAGGTAACGATAAAAAAATATCTGAAGATATTGTTATACAATTCAAGGACATTAAATACATCTATAGAGATAGTGTTGATGATTTCTTAGAGTTTCCTGTTGAGGAGATAAGGATTAATTTTACCATGGATAAACTTAGACGAGATAGATTTGAATTTAAATATTCTTCGGGTGGTGCCGCAGAACAAATTTTATTTAAAAAAGATGATGGGTCATATCTTAAAAAACCAAGCGATAGTTTACCAAAATATTTATTAGACGATGTAAATAAGACTATTGTTGCTAAATTTGACTTCAGTGGATATATTAATCAGGACTTTGAATATGATATGAAAAATGAATTGTCTTTAGATTTAAGAGACACTATTATGCACGAGTTTAATCATGTTTATGAATTTTATAATAGAAATTTAAACAAGGCGGGGTTAGTTGATACAACATTAAGTTATGCTGGTAGTACAAATTATAATGTACCTAAAGAAATATTTAAAGTTTGGAGTACTTTTTTATATTTTGTGTATTATTCTGAACCATATGAGATAAGAGCCATGTCTCAAGAAGCCTACAGTAAACGTTTAAGAATGACATTTGACGAATTTAAAGAAACTAAGTATTGGAAATCGGCTAAAATGATGGAAAATTTTGATGCCAACAAATTATTTGATACTTTAATGGAAAGAATTAAACAACACAACCCCGAATATTTGGTACCAATAATGAATCGTTTATATAAGTGGTTTTTACGAGACTATTACGCAGGTGTTAAATCTTTTGGTAATGAACCACAAAAATACATCGCAAATTCAAAACATTTACTCGACCTAATGGTCAGATTCCAACCAAGAATTAGGTTGGCGGGTAGAAAATTACAAAGAAATTATTCCAGACTGTATACTTTGTCACCTGAATAGTTATAAAACTGACAATTTGTCAGTTTTTTTGTTTTGGTACAATTATATAGTATTCTACTTTGGAGCTTGACTCCATAAATTTTATTCTATATAATTACACAAAATATTATTTAACTATGGGAAAAATTATTGGTATCGACTTAGGTACAACAAATTCATGTGTGGCAGTCATGGAAGGAAGTGAACCTGTTGTCATTACGAACAGTGAAGGGAAAAGAACCACACCCTCAATCGTGGCATTTATTAATGGTGGGGAAAGAAAAATTGGTGACCCAGCAAAAAGACAAGCGGTTACAAACCCAACCAAAACAATTTCATCAATTAAACGTTTCATGGGTGCAAGTTATGATGAGGTTAAAAACGAAACGTCTAAAGTTCCATACTCAGTTGTAAAAGGAGATGGGAACGTTCCAAGAGTAAGTATTGATGATAGACATTACTCACCACAAGAAATTTCCGCAGTTGTTTTACAAAAAATGAAACAAACCGCTGAAGATTATTTAGGGGAGAGTGTTACAGAAGCGGTTATTACTGTACCAGCATATTTTAATGACGCACAACGTCAAGCAACCAAAGAAGCTGGAGAAATTGCAGGTCTAACTGTTAAACGTATTATTAACGAACCTACCGCAGCGGCATTAGCTTATGGTTTAGACAAAATGTCTAAAGATATGAAAATTGTTGTATTTGACTGTGGTGGTGGAACTCACGATGTATCTGTTCTTGACTTAGGGGATGGTGTATTTGAGGTTTTATCAACTGACGGAGACACTCACTTAGGTGGGGATGACTTTGACCAAGTGATTGTTGATTTCATGGTTGATGAATTTAAAAAATCAACAGGCGGTCTTGATGTTACTAAAGACTCAATGGCGTTACAACGTTTACGTGAGGCGGCAGAAAAGGCGAAAGTTGAGTTATCATCATCACTTCAAACAGAAATTAACTTACCGTATTTAAGTGCCGACTCAACAGGACCTAAACACTTAGTAACTTCTTTATCTCGTGCCAAATTTGAACAATTGGCAGATTCATTAATTAAACGAACAATTAAACCTTGTATAACCGCAATGTCAAATGCGAATATTACTATCGGTGAAATTGATGAAATTATTTTAGTTGGTGGTACTACTCGTATTCCAGCAATCCAAAACGCGGTTAAAGAATTCTTTGGTAAAGAACCATCAAAAGGTGTTAATCCTGATGAGGTTGTTGCTTTAGGAGCGGCAATTCAAGGTGGTGTATTGGCGGGAGATGTTAAGGATGTATTACTATTAGATGTAACACCATTGTCATTAGGTATTGAAACCATGGGTGGAATTTTAACAAAATTAATTGAGTCTAATACAACCATCCCAACCAAAAAATCACAGGTATTCTCAACGGCGGTAGACAACCAACCAACTGTGGAGATTCATGTATTACAAGGTGAACGCGCAATGGCGAAAGACAATAGAACTATTGGTAGATTCCATTTAGATGGTTTACCACCAGCAATGAGAGGTATTCCTCAAATTGAGGTTATCTTTGATATTGACGCTAATGGTATTATTAACGTATCTGCGGTTGATAAAGCTACAAGTAAAAAACAATCTATCAGAATTGAGTCATCTTCAGGTCTATCTAAGGAAGAAATAGAGAAGATGAAATTTGAGGCAGAACAAAATGCCGAATCTGATAAGAAAATTAAAGAAGATGTTGATACTTTAAATTCAGCTGACAACATGATTTTCCAAATGAATAAATCATTAGAAGATTTAGGTGATAAAATATCTGAGGAAGATAAAACTGAAATTACCGCAAGTATTACTGAATTAAAAGAAGCTCACGGTAAAAAAGAAATTGATTCAGTTAAACGAATCATGGAAGAGTTAACACAGAAGTTCCAAAAGATTAGTCAAGATTTATATGAAAGTGTAAATCAAGAAAGTAATGACGGTGGGATGGACGCATCTGATGTTGAATTCGAGGAAGTTGGTTCCTAAATAACCAAATTTATTTAAAAAATTGAAATCCCGATTGAAAGTCGGGATTTTTTTGTTATCTTTGTGGTATGGAAAAATTAATCTTACTGATGAGTATCGTATGTTTTATCGGTTCATCATTTTTTTTAATTATTAAAGTTACTAAAACAATTATAATCTTAACGTTTGTTGTTAGACTTATTGGTTTACTAGGTGTTTTATTACCAATTCTATATTGGTTAAAATTAAACTCAGTAATCTAATTATGGCATATCGTATAAATCGTGAAGATTATTTTAATGAGAGAGGTGAATCAACAAAAGTATATTTTACCATTAAACGTTTTAGGAAATTCCTATGGTTTAAGTGGTGGTCGTACATCAAATACAAAGAATGTTATGAAAGTGGGTGTTATAAAACAATCTTAACATTTAAAAACCTTGAAAAGGCTGAGGTATTTGTAAACGAAGTACTTAAAAAAAATAAACCCAAAGATAGATGGTATTCCATGATAATGAAAGAAATTGAATAATATGAAAGTAATATTTTTAGACCATGACGGAGTAATCTGTTTATCCACAGAGTGGGGTGGTCGTTATACGAAACAAAAAAAATGGGGAGGACGTAAACTGTCTATGGGTACGAATGAAATCCCTATGGACTGTCGCTTTGACAATTTCAATAAGAAAGCAATCAAAGTTCTTAATGAAATCTTAGAAGAAACAGGAGCTGAAGTTGTAGTTTCCTCAGATTGGAAACGATGGTGTAACGTTGAGGAAATGGGTGAGTATTACGAGTCTCAGGGAATTGTTAAAAAACCAATTTCATTTACCCCAAATCTAAGTGAGTGTAATAACTACGGTGAAGACTTCCCTTGGGTACGTCAGTGGGATTTAGAACAAACTCGTTCACTGGAGATTAAACAATACCTACAGGACCATCCTGAGGTAACTGAATGGGTTGCAATTGATGACCTTGATATGGGTAAGACAGGAATGTCATACTCAGTTAAGTGGGTTCATGATTGGGGATTAGAAAACTTCGTATTAACCCCTAAAGGGAATGAAGGTATTAAACAATCAGGTATGAAAGAAAAAATCTTAACCTACCTAAAATAAAAAAACCCCCTGTAAAGGGGGTTTTTAAATTAAAAACAAATTTACTCTTCTTTATTCGCTTCTTTAATGTCCTTCTTAAGTGCAGTAAATTTATCTACAGATGATAAACCAAGACAACCAAATGCTAATAACGCAACCGCATTAACTAACGTGTCAGATGGTTTAATATCTCCATGAGAGTAGCTATTTACATATAATGTAATACATAAAGATAATCCAGCTATAATACCAACAAATCTCTTTGATGATGGTGAACCTGATTCATCTTTAAATAACCCCGAAATCCAATCAATAATTTTTTTCATAGTGTTTTTATATATAAATATTTACATTTTTTGTTTTGTTCCTACAATTAACGACCTTGTCCTTTGTAAGACTTTGGTTTTTCCTCTTTAGGTCCAAATTTACTTTTGTGTTTACCACTCTTTTTTTTACCAAAAGTTTGTTTAATTGAACCTGTAGATACTTTCGCTTTAGCCATTTCATTTAAATATTAATTTGTTTATTAGTCATTTATAAATATTACTTATTTGAAATAAAAAAGGGTCCCATTGGGACCCTTCTTTTGTATATATAGAGGCTCTCGTGATGAGAGTGATAGTGTTTAATAAATACACATTATTTTAAAAAAAATCAATCGTACAACCCTATTTAATCAAGTTTTTTTTAATTTTTCTACTTTGGACCCACCTCAACTTATCAAAATTGTTCTGTAGACGCAGTTTTCTTTCTAAAGAAAGAGTTTTATCCCATTTCTTAATAAAAGTTTCAAATACAGTCTGACTAACACGTATTTGGTCTACTGTCTCACAAGACTCAAGGACTTTAATAACCCAACCGTACTCTCCTTCAATTTTTAAAGCTTCCATATTATTTTTTTTTGGTAAAGATATAATAAATAATTTAATAATTACTTTTTATTCATTTTATTTAACATATCCATTGCCTTTCTAAACTCCTCAATCGAATTTTTTAGGTTAGGCATGACAGGCATATCTGGCATGTCAGACATTTTTGGTATATTAGGAACTCCTTGTTTAAAGGTGTTCATCATTTTAAATAGGTTGGAACCGTATCTCTTCCACCATAAGTAAACTCCCGTCGAAATAACAATTAAGACGATAACTAAGATTGTTAGTATAACATTTAAAAACATATTTTTTTCTTTAAGTATATATGATTTGAAATTATATGTCAAATCATAAATTGATTTATTACCCGCATAACCTATTATTAGGTTATGAAAAAATGTCTCGAAATTCTATTAAATAAGATTTTCAAATCTGATTTGGAACTACTTTTTGGTTTGGGCAGTTATGTTGTGGTAAATTACGTAAAGTACTCAACCAATAGCGGAACTTTTGTTGTTGATTGTAAATTATATATTAACAGTATCGAATTAACCGAAGATGTTTATCCAACAGGAATTAATTTATTAATTGAGGAATCTTGGAAATTTATGGGGATTAGTCAGAAAATCGCAATAGTAACCTCGATTGATATTATATAAGGTCTGAAGTTATAAACTCAATCTTACCTTCCTTAACAAACTTAAAAAATACTTTTTCAACAATATCATATCTTGTTGTTTTTGGGTTTTTAAGTGACTCTTCCGATACTGAAGACCTAAATTCTTCAATTACGTTTGAACTATATGCCGACCAATACATTTCTTCAATAAATTCTTCATTTAACATAATAAGGGGGTTTTAGAGGGTTATTAATGATAAGTATAACCTATAACTTTTTTTAAATCAAAAAAATATTTGATTATTCAACTAGTTAGTCCTACATTTATTAAAAATAAGATAAACTATGAGAAAAATTCAAAATGGTGATACTGTAAAAGTTCACTACACAGGAAAGTTAGAGGATGGAACAATATTTGATTCTTCCTTGGTAGAAGGTCGAGAACCGTTGGAAACTGTATTAGGACAGGGACAACTAATTAAAGGTTTTGAGGCTGGATTAATCGACATGTCTGAAGGAGAGACTAAAACCATCGAGATTGAATCTGCAGATGCTTATGGAGACGTTAACCCTGAAATGGTTACTGAAGTTCCAAGAGTAAATGTACCTGAAGGTGTTAAAGAAGGCGAAATGTTACAAGGTATGGGGCCTATGGGACCTGTTAATGTAAAGGTAACCGAAGTTAAGGAAGACATGGTCGTTCTTGATGCTAACCACCCTTTGGCAGGTAAAAAATTAATTTTTGACTTACAAGTAGTTGGTATCTCTTAAGGAGGTACTAACTATTTTTTTGTTAATAAGTTTGTTAATAACTAAAAAACACCTAACATTTACAGAAACCTTTAAATTTTAAATTATGAAAGAAAAAATCAAAGTATTAGTTGAGTCAGTAAAAAAAGTTCTAAAAAATGCGGTTATTTATGTGATTATCGTATGTGCCGCAGTGGCGTCTTTTTTTGTAGGTATTTATTACAATAAATCCACAACTAAAAAAGAAAAACCAACCTATCAAGTAACAAAAGTTTTAAAAACTGACGTTAACTTGGCGATTGATGAAAGTAACAACCTAATTGTTATCGACAATAAAACGGGTAACTACACTGTTTATCAGGACTCAATCGGAACAACAATTTTTAAATTGTACGCTAAAAATGTTTGGGGTCAACACACATCATTAACTAAGGTAACACAATAATTATGAATTTACGAGCAATCTTACTATTTTCAATAGCGGCAATTTCTTGTTTGGTGATTCTATCATCATTATCAAGTCTTAATTCCTCAACTGATTCTATTTTAGAATCTCGTATTGAATTAGGCAAGTCGAGTGGTGTGAAAACATCACCCACTTCCCTTAAAATGTATGAATTGATTGAGAAGTATTCGGTTATTTATGAAATTCCAAAATATATTGCATATAACATTGCATTTTTGGAGACACGATATCAAGGACCGTTTCATTGGAACTATAACCCAAGTCAAACTTCCACTGTAGGTGCCGAAGGTCCAATGCAGATTATGCCGTCAACCGCTAAACTGATTAATAAAAGTTCTGTTCCTGTAAGAAAATTACGTAACGACATGGAATTAAATATTGAAATTAGTATGAAGTTATTACGTAGATTACACAACAAGTATTCAAATTGGGCAATTGTCTGTGGTTGTTATAATACTGGTCGACCAATTATTAATGGTTATGCAGAATTTTGTTCGACCAACAAAGATTATCAAAAAAATTGGAGTTATTTATCTGAAATTTAATTACTGATAGATTTGTTCTTCAGTATCAGGAAATGATTTTTCAAATTTTTTCATCAGGATACCCGCGCCAGAATTAGCTTCGTTTTCGTTTCTACCACCAATATTAGGTCCTTGACCTCTCTTAAGAATAGTTCTTTGGTGTTCATGAATCCATTCATGAGCCAAAGTTCTTAAGATATCACGATTCATTCTACCTTTAGAAAGTATTTTCAATTCGTTATCCTTAGTTCTACTACCTGTAGTCATATCACCTTTTCGTTCACCTAAAAATATTACTGTTATATTATTCTTTAATGGAAATTCTTTCTGTAGAAATTTCATAAAATCATCAAATAATATATACTCGTCTTTAGGTATCTCAGAATTAATATGTTTTATAGTTACTTTCATTGATTATAAATATTCAATAAGTGATAATAACTTATTCTTGATAACAAAGTATTTATAGATATATTTTTATCAAATGAAGAAATTAATTATTAACGAATCCGAAAAAAAGGAAATCAGGTCTTTATATAACTTATCTGAACAAGAGGATAATTTTGTAACAAGAATGATTAAAGCCGCGTTAGCGGGTGTTGAGGGTAAACTTAAATCTTCACCTTCGTCAGACGACTCAATTGAGACTGACGATACTACATCAGGCGATGATTCATACTTAAACGATAAAACCTCAGGTTCTGTGGATTCTAAATGGTTAAAGGTTACTAAAAAAGTTATTGATAAATTTGAAGGTGGTTATTGGAATCCAAAGTGCGGGCACCCAAGTAGTGGTATGGGTAAGTCAACAGAAACTATGTTTGGACTTGATAGATATAACGGTGACATCGAAAAAACCTCTGATGGTAAAGAATTTTTTAGGATTATTGACAAACAAAAATCTGACATGGGTATGGACCAATTTTGTAAAAAATGGAAATGGAATTATAAAGGTGGTGAATTAGAAAATACTTTAAAAACTTTGGCCGCCAAAATAATGAAACATAGTTATGATAGAAATTCAGGAAATTATTTTTCAACTGAACTTAAAAAACGTGTTGAATCTAATGATAGATTATTAATGCACTTCTCATACGCTAGTTGGAATGGTTCAGGGTTTTTCCAAAAATTCGCTAAAAGTTTAAATGATAAAGTTAAGGAAGGTAAATCAGATAACGAATTAATTAGACAAGCAATTGCTGATAGGAAAAACACTTCATTATTAAATCAAGATAAAGTAGCTTCAGTCATGACAAGTAGTGACTTAAATTTAGCGTAATTTAAGAGAGGTATTTAGACATATTTATTGCGGCCTCTTTAACTTCCGACCAATTCTCAATTATTTTACATCCTCTTTTTTTGAACGGTACAACCGATGCAACTCCATCATTAAACAACCACTCTTGGTCAAAATCATCTGATTTTTTATAAGATTCCATAAACTTTTGTTTGTAACCTTCCCATTCCCATTCTTCATAATCATCTTCCTTTGGTACATATGATTCATCAAACAATCTATCACCAATTTTAAACATAGAGCCACCTCTATGGGTATATCCATAATAACCTATTAAAGTTTGTCCTTCATATACTTCAGCAACACCGTGAGGGTAGTCATTACATACTTTCATATTTTTATTGTAATACCACCAAGCTCGTTTAATATCCCCAATGTATACACCATCTTTAGTTAGAAAAGAATTCTCCAAAACATACTCATTGTCAGGTCCAAACTTATGAACCCCAATAACACCCTCAGTGTATTTCTCAATCAATTCAATTTTATTTGGGTCAATATTACTTGGACCTCCTTCCAAAGTTTGTCTTGGTGTCATACGAGATACCAACTTAGTAAACCCCAAATTAAGGTGCACATTGTTTAAAACACTTCTCCCCGAATACTCAGGATATTTTTCAAATTTTAATTTAAGTTTACCAATATATGGTGTTTTATTTTTAATTAACATCTTCTCTTGTTTTAATTATTTGTATTGTTATTCCTGCAGCGCCTGATGATAAGTTATAAGTACAAAATCGATTATCATTGATAAATCCATAATCTTTAAATTTAAAAATAATACTATCTTTACCTTCAAACCATCCGTGTATTGCATTGGTCGCATAATCTATTGCTGGTGAGTTAATCAATCCCGCTTTCCATGGAGTCTTAAACTCCTCTTCAAATTCCTCAACCAAAATATGTATTATCATTTAACCTACATTAATTTTTATTTTAACTTTTTCTCCGTCAGGTTTTGAATAAACCGCATATTCAGGAGTTAAAGAAAACTGAACACCACTTAAATCTTTAGTATATTTTTTACCAGTACCTGGTATTAAATACCCGATAGTTAAATGTGGATGGTAGTCAGGGAAACTATTTGTGTATGGGAACTCCTTCAACAGTTTATTAGTTTCATGTAGGTTTTTACCCCTCACGTCAAACTTAAGAACATCATAATCTTTGTTCTCAAATAAAGATGCGTTACCGATAGTACAAGTACCATATTTAAATTTATCCAAAACACTCTGAACGTCTTGAGTTGTGACACCTTCGTGTAACCCAAATAGGAGGGTTGTATGGGGTTCATCTTCTAATCCAAATGACCTATCACCCTCTTCGGTGTAAATGTCTTTAGGATTGATTATATCGTGAATTTTATTTATCTCAAGAAATGAGAAATACAACATAACACAACCATAGTCAAATGTTTGTCCTGTTGCCTCTGTTAATACGTCAATTAATTTTTTCATAATTAATCAATTAGAAAGTGGTAATTTTATTGTCGGATGTGACTGGTAACCTTCAAGTTTAATATCATCCAAAGTATATTCCGAAATATCATTAACGACTCTATCGGATAATTTTAGAATAGGTAATTCATATGGTTCTCTTATTAATTGTTCTTTAATCGGTTCAATGTGATTAAGATATAAATGAACGTCTCCGCCATTGTAAATCAATTCGTCAGGAACCATATTAACTTGTTTAGCAATCATCATCAATAATAATCCGTATGATGATAAATTGAAACTCAACCCCAATCCTACGTCGGTACTTCTCATATTAAACATTAAAGAGATTGCTCTGGTTGGGATATTTTGTTCATCACACCATTTTTGGTAATCAAAGTCTTTGGTTAAATGAGCCGTTTCATGTGTTAGTTTTCTTTCAATAGCAATGTTTATTCGTTCTAACTTCTTTAATTCTCTTGTATAAACTTGAAATCCATAATGACAAGGTGGTAAAGTCATTTTATCCAAATCACCCACATTCCAAGCATTAACCATTAATCGTCTTGAGTCTGGATTTGTTTTAAGTTCGTTGATTAGATTTGCGATTTGGTCTATTGAATTATTTTGGTACGTTACTTTAACATCATATTTACTATAATCACCATCATTACGAATTAAGTCCATAACCTTAACTTGGTCAGAACTTTTTACATTTTCTAAATCATAATTTACTACATTTTTTCTACCCCAACTTCTCCATTGCTTACCATAAATTGGACCTAACTCACCCCACTTCTTAGCAAACTTATCATCTGTTTTAATTTTGTTGATGAATTCTTCTTGAGAATAAGGTTCAATAGTTGGCACACCATTGGCGTCTACTGAATATGATTTTAGATAATGTAGAATGTCTTTATCACGAATAACTTTATGTAGATAATTCTTATACGCATCACCATCCCAAATATGACAATTGTTATCAACAAGATATTTGATGTTTGTGTTGCCTTGAAGGAACCATAACAATTCTGTTGTGATTGTTTTGAATGGCATTTTTTTAGTTGTAAGTAATGGAAACCCTTCACTCATTTTATGACGGATTTGTCTACCAAATACTGAAATGGTACCTGTACCCGTTCTGTCTTTTTTCTTTATACCGTTACCTAAAATGTCTTGAAGTAACTCTTGGTATTTTTTATCTATATTGTTCATATTTTTAATTTCTTAACCATTTATTATCCGAATTTAACGTAAAACTACCTATAAAACAGTCATTTTTACTCCATTCTTGGGGTGAAATGAGACTTAATGTCTTTACACCACCAAAGTCGTATAAATAATAGGTTTTTCCTACGATAGGGTCAAACGATATTTTAGATTCCCACACCATTAAAGAATCGTTAAATTCGTTGGTGAGTTTTTCCGCTCTTTCAATCAGTTCTAACTTCTCCCTTTCAAACACGTCCATCATTTTTTTAGATGCCTGAGTTCTAATTAAAGATACGTTTGGTAATTGGAATGATGGGGCACCAATATTTGTTGGGTATTCTTTAAACTTAGCATCATACCCATTTTCTTCTGACCAAACAATTAAATCGGGGTTTTTCTTCATACTAATAACCTTGTTGTGCGTAAGCTCCCCAAGCCCATCTTAAAAATGATACTTGTATACCAAATGATTTAGTGTACACACCAGTCTCAAGAAATCTTTGACTGTCATACCAAATACTAACACATGGTATAATCCATATCATACCATTAATTTTTACCAATCCTGACGTTTCAAAAAACCATTTCATACCTATACTTTATTTATTGCAAATTCGTGTCCTGTAAAATTAGTGAAATAGTCGGTTAAATACAAACCTTTATTGTCAAAATCTTCACATCTGATATCAACAAAAACTGCAGGAGTATCTAAAACCCATTCACCATTCTCATCCAATTTATTTTTTAATAAAACTTCATAACTAACTACCTCGATTTTTTGGTCGGGAAACAGTTTGGTAATCATTTTTTCAAACATATCACGTTTCATAACCAAATTTAGAAGATTTTTATGGTTTAATCAATAAAAAATTAAATTTTATTGTATACTTAAATAACCCAATTGTTAATATATATGTTGATGAAACAATCAATTCTTTTACTTACAATATTCCTTATTAGTATATTACCAATAAGTGGTCAACCCACTCCAATAGATACAACACACCGTAAAGTTTGGTTGTCAGGTATAGGCGGAGTAAACAGTTTTCTACGTAGTCCCATTATAGGGATGTCGGGTGAGATAGAAATCACCGATAACAAATACCCATTAATAATTCATTTCAACGGTTCTTATTCTTTAGTTATGTCACGACAAGGTCAAGATATGGTAATGCAAACTCCTAATTCAATACTAACATCACAACTTGATTTCGGTCGTAGATTTAAAAAATTTGACATGGTGATATCACCTATTGGTTTTATGGGGTATTACCCAAAAACAGAATTTATTCCACAAATGTCATTATCTTTTTATTATAAGAAAATTAAATTGTCTAAAAGTGGTAATCTACAATTTAGATTAACGGCAAATTACAATTACGCAATTAATCCAGGATTTGGGTTTAATGGTGTTCTTAACTATAGATTTAAACAATTTAAGAATTTATAATCGGGTGGTTAAAGTGGGAAGTCGTAGTATCGTTTTAGTTTTATTATTTACATTATTAATAAGTTCGTGTGAGAAAGAACCGATACTAACTATTAATAATAGAGTTGAGGTTGCCCCTGAACAAAAAAAACCAAACGTAAATAAAAAGAAACGTAAGATAAAATTATTTAAAATTTTTAGAAAAAAAGTTGTTTAATTAGATTTTTTGACGTAAGTTTGTAGAGTTAAAAATAAGTTAAACCAAAATAAAAGAAAAAAAAATGGCAACAAAAGGAGGATTACGTGGGCGTTACATTTGTAAAGTTGGATTTTACGATGTTTATGCAAAAGACACAGTGAAAACTGTAAACACTAAACAAACTGTTACATCAACAGATTATTGTTTATATCACGCAAAAAAATTAAAGGAAAAAGGGTTAAAGACTAAAGAATTAGCAGTTGCTAAGGCCAAAGAATTACTTGGTGAGAAATACCAATTAGAATACGGTCTCTAAAATATTAAAGTCGGGTGAAAGTCCGACTTTTTTATTTGAATTTATAACTAAAATTGTTTATCATTTAAAAAAACTAATTAAAGAATGGATTTAGGAAAAGATTTTAAAAAGTATGCGTTGAGTGACCATGGTGTTTCATCAATGAATTTACATTATGTTGAGAAACAAATAGAATCCTCGATGACCCCCTATATTTTGGAGGAAAGAGAGATGAGAGTAACCCAAATGGATATCTTTTCTCGATTAATGAGAGATAGATTACTATGGGTGGCTGGAGAAGTTAATGATAATATGTCAACAGTGGTTCAAGCTCAATTAATGTATTTGGATTCTGTTGATAAGGTTGACATTACAATGCACATTGATTCACCAGGTGGTTCAGTTAAGTCAGGATTATCAATGGTTGATGTTATGGACTATATCAAATGTGATATTAGAACTGTAAACACAGGAATGGCAGCATCGATGGGTTCAATCTTATTAGGTGCAGGTACCAAAGGTAAACGTTCATCATTACGTTTCTCAAGAACAATGTTACACCAATCCTCAGGAGGTTTTAGAGGTAACATTCAAGATGCAGAAATTGATATGGTTGAATGGAAAAAAATTAACCAAACATTATTTGACTTACTTGGACAATACTGTGGTAAGAAACCTGCTCAGGTTATGAAAGACGCGTCTCGAGATTTGTGGTTGAGTAGTGGGGAAGCTTTGAAGTACGGTATTATTGATGAGGTTGTTATCAGTAAGAAGTAACAAAAAAACACCTATTAATTAGGTGTTTTTTTTTAATCTTTATTTTTAAGATAATAACCTTTATAAACACAAGTTATTGTGTCACCTATTTTGTGAATACCACTACGTTTAGTTGTGTATTTGTCCCCACAACTGGTGTAAACGTAATAACTTGGTTCAAAATCCAAAGTTGAAATTTGAGGTTTCCGAACCACACTATCAACGGTACATTTTTTAACCAAATCGTATTTATTAATCTTTGGTTTTGTAATACAATTTGTTAAAAACAATACGGGTAATAAATAAAATATTTTCTTCATATATCAATTTTTTTATAAGATACGAATATTCTTAGATAAAACCAATTAATTTAACCCTAAAATATTTGTAAGGTAAGAATTAACTTCGTTTGAACTATCCGATTGAGGGGCTACCGTAGTCGTATTTGTGGTTACCGAAGAAGATGTGGTGGTTGTCGTAGTTACATTAGATTCTGATTTTTTACCTGATTTCATGTCAGACATTAAATTAACCAAGGCCGCGTCCGCGTTTGCTTCCGTACTATATTCAACCCAATATTTAGTATAATCCTTAAATAATGGGTCATTTGGTGTTTTAGAAGGGTCTTTATCTTGTTTAGGACTAAATGTTTGTACGAATATCTTCCACTTTTTAGATGTTGGGTCTTGAGCGGTATACCAGTTATTTGAGTCTTTATCTCTTTCTTCTCTACGTTCTTTAATCAAGAATCTATTTTCCAATAACATATTGGCTTCTTGTATTTTTCTTTGTTTTGTAAAACTTCTATTCATAGTTAATTCTTTTGTATATAATTATCAAAGGAAATCGAAACTGGTATTAAATTATCACCTACAAGGGATGAAAAACTTGACTCCCAATTTATAATATATTCTTCAGGTAAATGGATGTATAAATTATTAACATATTCTCTAATTTCTTTACCAAGTTCATAGTATGTGTTAAACGATTCTTCTCTTTCGGGTGTATCCCAACTAAGTGAAGTTCCATCTTTATTACCTATATATGCTGATATAGCACCAACGGCATTTTTTTCAGGCTCTTGTAATAAATCATTTTTCCAATAGTTTAAAACACCATAACCATGTTTGTTGGCAAGTTCAAAAAAATCAACATATAAATCCATATATAAAGTAACCGCATAGTTTTTATATACTGGCGATGTTTTCCAACCTTTAATAAATGAGTATTTTTTCATAAGTTTATTCATAACCATGTCAAGACCTCTAAGTTGTTTTTCAGTAAAATTATTATCTCTTTTTGCCTGTGACATATTATTCTATTGTTTTAATCTTAATATCAAAATGTTTATCAAACCAAATTTTAAATGGTTTTTCCCATCTATCCCCAAACATGTTATCTAACAGTTCTTTTTTTTGTAAATCCTCAAATTCTAAAATTGGTGATTTTGCCAATAAAACATGATTAACATTCCTCATTTTATCCGTAATCCAATAATTTTCACCATACCACCTAAATAAAACTTCGTCATCACCGTAATCACCTAAGTAAAATACTGCAGCATCATCAGTTTCATTACCATAATCATCCTCTACCATCGTCCAATGGAGATTATAAACATCAAACATACTGTCAAATTGTTTATTAATAATATCGTTCAATCTAGTTTCTTGTATCTTAATTTCCATTATTAAAAATTTTGATAAACCACAGATTCAGGGTCAATATAGGTATTATTTTTTGGGAATTCATTAATTGGTTTTGCAGAACAAACCAATGGTTTAATACTGTCGATAGTAATAGGTTGGTATCTTTTCATCACCAACATTTTATTTTTTGGGGCAACAAATACTAAATAATCAATATATAAATCATTAAAATTAATTCTATTTTTTTTGAAGACTTTAAATCCACCTGGTTCTTTTATACCAGGATTTGAAATGTCACAAGGAGTTTCATTTATTTCAGTAATACTACCAATAGATTTAACTTGGAACTTAAACGCCTTCCCATCTTTTTCCATAATAATATCAACACTTAACTTGGTATCGATTGGGCTACCTTCATCAGCAATGAAAATGATTTTATAACCTAACTTAACTAATTCATCAACAACAAACAATTCAGTTTCATTACCCTTCAATGTGTTTCTCCTGTTGTTCTCAATATATTTGTCAAAATTACCTTTAAGATAAGTTTGGTAAAAATGTTCAGGTTCTTTTGTCATTCTATTTGCCAAATCTAAAATAACGGTATTATCCTTCTTTTTAAGGTCCTCAACTATCTTACAGATACATTTTCCCTCCCCAACTAACATATCAGTCACAAGGACCGATAAATCACTGTAATTGGTGTTTAATTTGTTAATTGGCGTCCATTTACCGTTAGCATCATAAATCATTTTAATATCCATTAATTTATCAATTTCTTCACCAGAAAAATTAAAGTATTGTTTTAAGATAGTTCTATCTTTTTTGAATTGTTTTGAACCTTTGTCCAATGGTATTTTATGTCTGTCTAACATCAAATCAATAGGTTTACGGAAAGTGTTTTTAGTACCAACATTATTCAATAGAGTCTTCAACTCAGAGATACACACCTCAGAGACACATAGCTCATCAAATTGTTTTTTTGTTATAATAACTTCCATACTAATAAATACTGGTAATTTTGTTATATCACACCATAAACATAAATATACAACTATTTATCTATATGGATATTATAGGTACAGAAACTTCCTTAAAAATGTTTGAGAAATTTTTATCATCAGAAGGTGGTTTAAAAATTGCTCACAAATATTCTGAAGATATAATGTTTGGGTTAAACGAATTACAGACAATACCAAAATCACATCAACTTTACCCTAGTGGTATGTATCACGTGTTTATTGATATTTTATTTAATGTTAACTCTAAAGTTATGATTAAATGGGAAAATCAACCGACTCAAAAAATGATTCAATCTGATTTGAATTCATGGTTACCTGTATTTGGGTTCCCATCAAATGTTAATACTGAAATTATTGGTTATCGTAAAGTCGATTAACTCATTAATTTATTAAGAGCCGCCATAATTTTTCTCTGACCTTCCTCTAACTGTCTAACTTTACCAATCTGTTCTTGGTTTAATTCTAAATTCTGACCTTTAATCTCTTGAATTTGATTATGTAGTCTTGTGTGGTCATTTAATAATTGACCGTAAAATTCTGCTTTCTGTGTTTCGTTCATAATATAAATTTAAGTAATGTATTTTAATAATAAAGTATTAGTCTTGTTCGGGTGTCACTGAATTAACTGGCCATCCATAAGTTTTAGTAAACCATTTCCCCAATAATTCCTCAAACATACTTTCACCTAACAGTGATATTAATAATCGATATTCATAATCCGAATATCTCAATATTGGTAATTTAAAATTTTTACCGTGGTCACCAGGGTCTACTTGATATTGTAAAATCCAATTATCGTCCTCATAATCATCGTCAACACTCACACAGTAATTAACAACATCTAAATCAACATACCCACCTTTATCCTGAACATAGTAATCATAACTTCTTTCGTAATGTTCTAAATCAGAATACTCCTTCATCATAGATGTGAAAGCATCATAAAGTTGTTGAGGTTTAATTATTAGGTCCATTTAAATAAATAGTGGGTAAGTATAGTTTTCACACCATATCAACCATCTCTTCAAAACGAGTTCTATGTAAACCATTAATATTACCATTATCCGCGACCCATAAAAAATTTACCTTATTATATAAGTTAGGAAAGAATTGATAAACCTTTGTGTACAAACCTTCTAAATCATAACTTTCACCATTGGATAATTTATAAATGGGGGTAAAGTATATTGGGTTATAAATAACTGAGGTAATATTTAAAAATTCTATGTGATATTCCCACTTGTCAGGATAATTCATATCATCGTGATTTTTAAATTGCGTGTGAATATGATACTCCAATTTTGGGTAAAATGTTTTTAATAAAGTTTCTATTAATTTTATTTCTTTCACATCGTAAAGATATGAAAAAAATTACAGAGTAACAACTTTTCCGTTGTTCATTAAATATTTTACAATTGTATTCCCTCGGTTAACCTCAGGATGAAAAGACGATATACTATCTAAAAAAGAATTAATTTGTATTGGGTTTGCATGGATAAAGACAAAAACTCGTTCCATTAGAACCTCATCGTACTCAATACCTCTAACCCCTTTGATAATGATATTGTAAAAACCTTTTTTGGTAAATCTAACAATAAAATTAACTTCAGGATGAAATTTGAATAATACTTTCTTTAATAATTCAATTTTATCCATTTAAAGTTCTTTATCCCCATTTTTTACAGGTAAATCATTACCTGTCATAAGTTTATAATAAAGGTTACCACTTTTATACATAGATTTAATTGCGTTATATTTTTTAAATTCATTTGTTGATAATGTCATCTTTTCCGACAATATATCATAAGTTAACATAATTTGATAAATAATACTCATAGATTCCAAAAATGTGCCTTTATTAATTAGGGTAGATTCGTCATCTTTTATATTTGTTCCTCTAATAACTAAATCAGAGGCAATCGACTTAAAAGACTTTAATTTTTGGGTATTTAAATTAATTAACGCATCTAACTGATTTATTTTAATCTGAATTTCTTCATATGGAAGTGTGTAAGTTTCCCAAGTTGATGAAATAATCCCTTTCATAATTGATTCTTCAATTAATGATATTTCTAACATATTACTTTCTAATTCATATAAATAAGGGTAACGATTTCTAGTTAACTTTTCAAACTGTAATGACAATTCATTTTCACTTGATACTGTAACAAAATGATACTTTGTACCTTCTACCTCAACGTACAAATCTAAAAAAACCTCAACATTAGTCATAGACGGTATTAAATCTCCGTATTTACTTGTAAAATTGGATAATACCCCTCTAAATTCTGTTTTAAATATTAATTCATTTGTATTATTATTAACTAATACCATAGTTAATACGACATAGCTACTATCAGATAATACATTAGCACTAAAGTCTTGATTTTCAATTATTGTTAACATGTTTTCTATTGTTTGTTTTTATTACTATAAATACTCAATAAAATAAAAAACCCCACCTGTTAGAGATGGGGTTAAAGTTGTATTTCATATTTTACATATCAGGTAATAAACTGTACATGATAACATCATTTATTTTAAATCCGTTTTTGTCTTTTAAATTACAACCAGGATTCATAAGATATAACGCATCATCTTGCATTGTCATATCAAGTACTTTACCTAAAGTGTCACCTTCTTTAATTTTATATAGACGAATATTTCTTTCACCCTCCTGTTTAATATCATTCACCAAATGTTTTTTAGTAAAACAATATTTTGCACCTGGTTCGGTAGGTTGTGGTCCTTTAGATAATATTGCAGTTGCTCGACCAATATAATATTCTTCAGGTTGGCTTTGTTCTGATAAAACACGTTTAACAATTCTCATTAAATCAGATTCATTTAACTTTATAACTTTTTTCATAATTAATTTTCTTTATTATAAATATCAAGACGTTGTAAAAAATGTAATTAGTCCTACAAGACTAAATTCATTTAAACTATATTTATTTTTATGAAACAAAACCAACAAGTATTCACCGAAATTTATCTTAACAACTCATGGGGGTCGTCTGAATCTAAATCGGGGCCAGGGTCAAGAGTGTCATCAAATAAAAAATTATTAAAATTATTAGATGAGTTTGTAGTGTCACATGACATTAAAACAATTACGGACTGTGGATGTGGTGATTTTAATTGGATGAGGTTGTTTGACTTTGAAAAAGTTGATTTTTATACGGGAATTGATATAGTTTTACCATTAATTGAATCAAATAATGAAAAATATGGGTCAAATAAGGTCTCTTTTCAGTGTTTATCAGTGATAGAGGATGAAATTCCTACATCGGATTTGATTATATGTAAGGATGTATTATTTCATTTATCCTATGAAGACGCGTTAAAAACTATAGGAAATATACGTAATTCAAGTGTAAAGTACTTAATTTCAACAACATTTAGTGATTTTTACAATATTGACATCAAATCAGGTCATTGGAGACCAATTAATTTACTATCAGAACCGTTCTTATTAGGAGAACCTTACCAATATTGGGACAATATAGAGGAAAGAAATGACCATTACTCAATTAAGAGTATTGGTGTGTGGAAACTTTAATAAACGTATTCTTCATTATCAAAAGTAGAAATCTCCCCGATATCACCTAACCCGTCAAAATTTTCTTGAAACCATTGGATTAAATGTTGTTGGATGTCATCAAACCCGTTCAGTGAGAACATATTATAGATTTCACCGTACAAACTGTCTTCCATCATGACATCCATTCCTTGAGAATGTCGGTTAAAGAAGATAATCACTTTTGAATAACCCTCTTTATCTTTAAAATCAGTTCTACCATGACCGCCATGTTTGCTGGTAGTCTGTTCTAAACCTTTAATGGTTTTTGTTAAGTAAGAATCAATTACTTGGTATAACCTATTTTCTGTTATAATTAGTTTCATATTAATCAGTCACTACGATTTTTTTAGGACTAAACCCATTTGCTTCGAAATATCGTTTGATTTCTGCTTTAATTGAGTTTCTAGTTCCGTAATAAGAAGATTGACGATAGATTAGAGTAATTGTTAACTTATTTGAGTCTGTGGTAATTTTCATTGAGTGTATCGCACTAGATGATGGTAACTTTTTAAGTTCAGGTTTAATTTGTTTATTAAATATTTTTCTAACAAATTCATCGCTACCTATAGTTCGAACATGATAATCAAGTTTAAGTAATCCATGTGATGGACTTCCGTACTCAATACCCATGAATTTCTCCAAATATTTTTTTAAATCACTAAAAGAACTTGTTGCCTTAAAATCATCATCACTAATTAACATACTTGGATAATCAATTTCAAATTCAACATTAACATTGTTTGGTCTCACCTCTTCAATATTAAGTTTAACATAATCAGGTATATCTAAATATTTGATGAGGTGGTCTAACTGTTTTTTATATTTTTCCGTAAACTTTTTATTTGGGGATAATGAGGGTAAAGTCTCAAGTTGTTTTAGAATAATATCTCTACCAATTTTTGAGAATTTAGTAGCCCCTGAACCATAATAATAATGACGGTCTTCTTTAAGACCAACATCAATTAAAAATTCCTCTTCATATTTTTTAACCAAATAAGACATGGGGTATCCACCAATTTCATCACCGTGTTTTTTCTTAACCCAATTTCTGTAATACTTAACAAATACCTCAACAAAATCCTCATCAGAATAGTCATTAATATCAAACTCCTCCAATAAAATTGGGATGAGGTTTTTTAATTCAGATTCGGTTATTTTTAATATCTTTTTCATTTTTTTCTTCAAAATATAATTTAATCAATTCCTCAATGTTAATACCTAACATGTCAACACCCAAGAGTTCTAACAATTTTGAGTCGTTAATCTCAGTACCACGATAATCAATTAACAGACTACCGTATTTATAATTTTGATATAAATACTTATCATTTTTAGTACTAAATAAAAACATAGGTCCACCACTATTCAAATATTCATTAATATCTACTCTTCTAAGAAAAATTTTAAATTTATCAGGTAATTCATTATAACTTGTTATTATCTGAATTTTGTTAGATAGGTCAATACCTAATCTCTTACTGATGAATGATTTTAGTTTATTTTCAGTTATTAATACGTTCATTAAATAATTTCGTTAATAAATAGTTTTATGTTCGGGAACCATTCTAATATTCGATATTGGATTTCTCCTCTAACATTATCATAATCTTCTCTACCTGTATTAGTATAAATATCGATATAAACACTAATTCCTTGAAACGGTGATATTCTATCGATAACTATTTTATTGATTGAATTAATCTCATGGACTTCATCCATTTCACCAAGACCCCATTCCTCAGATTCTTCACGTAATGAGTTTAATTCAGAGTCAATTAATCCCTGAATTATACTATGAATTTTCTCTAATTGTTTATCGTTAATTTCTACTTTCATAATCTTATAATTTCACCGTCAAATTCCATTTCACGAACATCAAGGTTTGAGTTTTTCTCGAACCACTTTTTAAAAACGGGAATCCATAGGTCACCAAATAAAGAAGTTAGTTTATCTGAAACAAAATCCATAATTACCAATCGGTAAAGGAAATCATACCCATCGTATTCTCCAAGATATTCGTATGCGGGAGTATCGTTAATATAGAAAACATGAAATCCATATTCTTTAACATCTTGTTCATAGAAATCAAATAAATCAGGACCCCAATTATAGTCAGGATGAATGTTATTATCCAAGTAATTGGTGATAACATCTGTAACCTTAGATTCTGTGATGATGAATTTCATAATGATAAATAGTATATAAAACAAAAAACCCCACCTGTAATAGATGGGGTTTTTTAATTATTAATTAGTTATTTTTTAATTTTTACTTCTTTAAGTAAATTATCTATTTCACTAATGAACTTATTGACAGAACCCAATTCACTCCATAAGAAGTTATGATATTTATTAAGTTCGGATTGGTAATTTTTATTTTTATTTAAAATTCCACCTTCTTTTGGTCTTGGTAATTCGTGTTTAATATTTTCTAATTCTTTTTTTAATAGATGAGCGTCGGTATAAACTTCTTTTAAATTAACGATAGACCCTTTTGGTTGTCGTACCGCATTAGATAATTTTCTACTATATATTTCAGCAATACCAAATCCATTCATATCTCGTTCATATCTAGCAATACTACCCTCTAAACTTTTAATATCATATGATGTTTTCTTAAAAACACCTTCTAATTTAGCACCAACTTTAACTTTTTGAGGTATTTTAGTAATTAATTGTCGTATATCGTGAGAAATTTGACTGAATAAAGGTGTTGTTGACATTTTAGATGCCGCACTTACTACTTTTTTACCACCACCTCTAAAGGCTTTAAGTATTGAATCAAAAATACCTTCATCTAATTCATTACTATTCTGTTCAGAAATAACTCGTTTAACAATACGGGATAAATCAGATTCCGTTAATTTTATAATCTTCTTCATATTAGTTTTATAAATAAATATCTTAGGGGGATAAAAAAACTATAGGTATTGGAGTCCTTTTTTATTTTACTATATTTATAACTATGACTGAGGACAATTCAATACTAACTAAAGGTTTAACCAAAATATATAATTCATTATATATTAAGGGTATAGTTGATTTTACTATTGAAATAACAAAACACAAATTTGATATGGAGGGTAACTCAATTTATATCAATGTGTATTTTATTATAGACCAAGCCAAATATTGGTCAGAATCCCCACAGTTTGATAATGATTATTACCATTTTGTTATGAGTAAGATAGATGATGGGGATATTGAAGAAGAATTAGATAGTTTAGCTCAATATGTTACACATGATAGATTAGCTTTTAATCACAAACATTATAAACACAGTAATAGGGATGTTTACCAACCATTATTAGATGAGATTAAGAACATGGGGTATGATTCTGATATAGAATGGTCAGAAAGATTAATGTATCCTATGGTAAAAGTTGATACTGACATGAGTGATAGAGGATTTATAGAGTTTACAAGAGAATTAAGTCAGAAATATGATACTGACGATATTCTAATCTCAAAAAAATAATCTATTATTTTAAAATATTGGCATCCTTGAACGAATCGAGAGATATAAATTCGTTGTTTAAGTAGTCAATTATCTCTTGCATCAACTCATAGTCCTTCACAAGACCTTCTTTTTCACACAATCCAACGCATAACGAGATTCCTCCTGACAATATCTTAGCCATTTCACTAATTGTTAGTGTTGGTTGTTTAGGTGGGGTTGATAGATTTACATTAGTTCTTCCGTCTTCTCTATCTGCAACGGTAATACACACAGTATATTCCATAATTTATTTTTTCTTTCTAAAATCAGTTGTAAATGCAATTATAAGTGGTATAAAAACTACCATCATAAGTACTCCAATACCAATTAACATTTCTTCAGTATCACTCATATACTTTTTTTATATAAACATACGGAAAATAAATGAATAAAAAAACCCCGACTAATTAAAATTTATTTTTCGTCAGAGAAATTAATATAAACATTAATTGTGTTTTCAACACCAATTGATTTCATTGTGTTCCTAATTAAAGATTTAATACCAGCCCAATACTCACCACCGTTCTTAAGAAATTTATTACTATCAATTGTTAAAAAAACATTATACACAATATTACGTGTTTTATCCATATAAAAACTCTGAGGATTCCTTTCACTAGAAACCTCAACGCCTTCGAACTCAGGATATTTCTCATCGATGACATATTTAACAATCCTTTTAATATAATCTTCCATAGTAATAAATATGTTAAACAAAAAAAAACCCCCAACATAACGAAGGGGGTTTAACAGGTTTTAGTTTTGTTTTTATTTTTTCTGTAGTTCTTTACTGTATTCTGAAAAAGGAATTGGTGTTCCAACAGGATAAGGGAATCCTAATTTAGCTGCCGTTACCGAAGTCTGTCCGTTTTTAACTGGAACTGCTTTACGTAAAGGAAGTGCCGCTTCATTAAGTGGTCCGTATACTTTAGCAAGTACAATACCTGTAGATGTAGTATCGAAAACAATACCTGGCATTGCAAACATATTACTCTCACTTGTACTTGGAGAGTCTAAATTAATTACAAACGTTCTATTCACAGGTGACATCATTTCCCATTCTTTAGTTGAAGGGTTAAACTGAGGAATAGTAGTAGTTGAATCGTAATACCAAAATAATGACCATACCGTATTACTTGTTCCATCAGGAGTTTGGAAGTTTTTATTCATATTGAACTTTCCGTAAGTTTCACTTACACCTTCCATTGCTAAATTGGAAAGAGATGGACCTTCTAATACAGGACAGATTGCACAACCTTCGTAGTATTCAACCCCTTGTACCACAATCTTTCTTCCTGTAGGTAAGGCCGCCGATGCTCCACAAAATGCGAAAGACCCTTGGTGTATTTTTACAATTGTGTCAGATTTAAAATCTTCTACTGTTTCAGTTTTTGTACTCGTGTTACAACTAAATAACATAGTTGCCGTAATAAATAATAATAATAGTTTTTTCATAGGTTTTTTTATTTTAAATATAGGTTAAAGGTTGTATCAAATAAACTATTTAAATTACATTTCTTCTTCACCGTCATAATTTTCCGTCTCGTTCATTATAAAGTCGAAAACTTGGTCCATGTTATTTTTAGCTTCAGAGATATGGTCTTGAGCCCAATCATGACCATTGTCCAAAATAGATTCAATTTCTTGGTGGTCCATTTTTAATAGTAATTCACACTGTCTTTTCATTTGTTCTAAATTAGAAAAGAACATATACCTATCAGTACTTGGTTCGCCTTCTTCTTTTATAACTCGTTTAACCAATCTAATTAAATCAGACTCGTTCATTTTAATTGTTTTATTCATTGTCATATTTTTATTTATAAATACCACACACAATTAAAATCGCGGCGGGGTGGGGTCTTTTTTTAGGAGAGTCACTAAGTTGTTTACAGTAGACAGTTTACTGTAAACCATAAAATCCCGAAGGGTCGGGGACGGCGGGACGAAAAAAACACCGACGAAGTCGGGTTCGGTTTATACTGCCCCTTCAAAAGTATGAATTTATTATCTTAAAACAAAAATCCCCCAACATAAGAAGGGGGAAATTAGTTTAGTCTTGGTTTTCAAAGATTTCTCTCCAACGTTTAGATTCCTCATAAGGAGATTCAACGTATTTGTTAACGGCTTCCATAGGTTGTTCCATCATTACTTCATTCATAATATATATTTTGTTTTGGTTAATTATACAAGTTATTAATCACACTGACAAGTACCATCTCCACCATTATCGGGGTGACAAGCACATAAGGTAGGTGTGTACACAACGACATTACTGTCACGGAACATCTTCAAGTACTTATCACGTACTTCTAACGCTCTACGTTTGTCCCCAAACGTTGAAGGGGTATTAAATCCACCAATCCCGTCTACAAAAATACTCAAGTCCTCATCCGAGGCCTCCCCCGCAATATAGTCGTACTCCTCATCGGTGATATTGAACGAACCTTTGATTACATTATCAAACAAATCGTAAACACCCCCACTACCTTTAATCTTAACTTCTTCTCTAATGTTTTTCATACCTTAAAATTTAATTTTTCCTTTATACACCGATTTAATGTTATCCATGTATTCTTTCATTCCAATCATACACTGACGGTAATCAGTTTCTTCCCCCAAGTTGAATCGGATATTCTCTTGTTCTCTCTTGAATAAGTCTATAATGGAACTGTTAATATCAGATAGTATCTCCTGATAAATTCTCTCCTTATCCCTATGGTCTTTGAGAGTAGATTCCATTTCAAAAATCTTACCCTCTAACTCCTGTATTTTACTCTCCTCGTAGGAGTTGTCAATTTCCTCGTTTATCATACACGTACAATTATTAACTAATTCCTTACACTTTTCACAATCCATATATGCCATGGGGGAAGGCATTCCACTGTACTCACACCATAGTTCATCACTCACCTTAACTTTTTTATAAAGATAAACAATAGTCTTAATTTGTCAAAATTTTTCTGGAAATTTTTTTTCAGTATTTGAGTATATTTTCCCCTTTACAGGTTTTTGTCCTAATATGTAAAGTGAAAGTCTACTAATATGTAAAGTGGATGTCTCCGACATTGATGTCGGGGACATATTAGAATAGACCGAAGTCCATATACACATCATCAAACGTTGGAATCAAATCGTGAATGTTATCATACAACTTACTTATTTGACCCATCCTTGGAACCTCAGCAAATTGAAACCCAATCCTAAACTCGGCCGCATCCCCACGCTGACCTTTCTGCATATTAACCAACTTGGGTAAACCCTCAATCCTATCGTATAACTTGGGAAGAACTACATTAACCATACCAACAAGTTTATCAGAGAACTCCCGTTCATTTATATACTGAAACTTTACAATAAGATTTGACTCATCCAAACCAACATAAGGTAATACTCTATGAATACTATCCTCTAAATCATATAAAAATGGAGTAGACTCAGGATTATACTTATCCCCAGACATACACATAACCTCAGGGTCAAGAGTAATAGTTAAGACATAACTCTCCCCATAGTAATCTTCCTTAGATGTAATGTTAAAGTCCAAATCAAAATCCTTGAAGATTAAACTCTTTAATAACTTGGTAAGATGCGGTATAATGTGAGATTCTGACATATGAATAAATACATTGATAAACAAAAAACCCCTCTATTGGGAGGGGATTAATTGTTGATTTTGTTGATGGTTAGGTTAGGAAACTTTTCTTTTAAATGAATTAGTAACAACTCATCAGAGTTTTTACCGAATATATTAGATACCAAATAATCAACATCATATCCCCCATATGTAAACCCATCTTTATGTTTGTAACCAATAACCCCATCAATAACCCCACTACTATAAAACTCTCTTGTCTTAGGATTATAAGATAATTTTAAAATAGAGTCCATTACCTCAAACATTCTATTTTCTCCGATAATAACTTTCATATAGAATAAATATACCCACGTTCCATATGGGGAATTTTTTTCCAAAAATTTTTTTAGAGATTTACGGAAAATTTTCTATAAACATTTTTTTTAACAAATACTTTATTTAAGGGATTATCCCCCCTTTTGACCTGTCATTATGTCATATACGGAGGGGGGATACGGGGGAGGGGAGGGGTACCCCCCGTATGGAGGGGGTCTAGGGGGTATTATCAGGGGGGAGTCCTTTAGTTTTGACCCCTACGGTCCCCCTTGTCTTAGAGGGTCTCTAATGGGGTGATGTAAAAACAATGACATATACAAATAAAGTTATGAACAGTCAGTCTGTCATGTTGATAAATAAGTGGGGGGAAATTTGGCAGTGTCAGAATTTATCCGTAACTTAGCATGATGCTTTATAGTTTGACATGGGGGAAAGTATAAGGCGAGCTGGAGTCTACCCTCTGCGAAGACCGTACCCTTCGAACCCGTCTCGGACTTAACCACCGACAATACAAAGGTACGGAAAAGAATTGACACTGCCAAAAGAATATGTATTTATTTTACCCCAATATTATTTGGTGGAATGGGGAATATTTTGTATCTTTGTATTCTATGATAAAGTCTCTATATTCATTATTAGGTTTATACTCGTCAACCCCTTTACACATGTTTAACAAGAAGGAGTTGAAGCACATCATTAAAGGGTGTAAGGAATACTGTGTACATAACCTTGGGGTGAACAACCGTAAGAAGTATAAGTTAAGTGTTGTTGTTGAAGAGAACCCCTTCGAGGAAAAGTACTATGGTCTTTACTGTCCTGTGGATAATCAGATTAGTTTATACTATGACAACCTTAAGACCTTGGGGGATTTCACCCGAGTATTTGTTCATGAGTATACACACTACTTACAACCATGTCGTACTAAGTACGGTAAGATGTTGGACAAGTATGGTTACGACAAACACCCTTTTGAGATTGAGGCTAGAGCGAATGAAATAATTCATAACCGTAGATTATTATCTGAGTTACGTAAATATTGTTAGTATGAAATATTATTTGATTACCGTTGTTGTTGGTCTGTCATTCCTTGGGACCGTGTATGTTATGGAGTTCTTAGTTGTCCCCCATCTTAAGGAGGACAGTAAGTTCCTAAAATTTTGGAGACGACATATTATTTCTGAGGACCCGTTTGAGAAATAACCTCATCGATGAGAGTTCTTGAGTGAGTTCTAATCTCCATGTTCATTGTCGTGAAGTCCTCACTTGATAGTGGGGATTTCTGATGCACACATTCTATAATGTCCCCCATGTCTGAGTTGGTCATAAGGTATACAGGTTTCCCCTTCATCACCCTACCCACTTCACTCACATACCTTACGTAACTTACCGTACCTGTGAATTCTCCTTCACTATAGATTACATCATACCCATGTTCTGTTAGGGATATCTTTGTTGAAAACTTTTCTAAATACATTTTATTAACACTCTTTGTTTATAAATATAATACATGGTACAAAATGGTACAGTTAATTGTTGATAACTTTATTAACTAAAAGTTATTAACATTGGTCATGACACTATGTCAGGGGGGATTGTTGATAACTTTTTTTGAAAAATAAGTGTTAAAAAATTAGGAATTGTCAGAATGTCAGTTACGTTTGTCGATGGGGATAATCCCCTCACCCACTTTCTACCACATTATACTATACACATTCCCCCACAATTTACCACCACTTATGGTCACTACGCTATACTAATGACCACTTTTTCCCCTCTGTAGACCCCTACAGAACCAGTTTTTTAGGTATACATATATCCCAGCAAATAATGTACGTTATGGTCCATAGAGCGGTGAAACACGTAGTGTGTTAGAAACTAACCCCCTATTACCATTAGATGTGTTAGGATTATTACTTCAACGACCCGTTAGGGGATATATAACACCCCCTAAGTCTGACATACCATAACGACATACTATAGTGGGAATAAGTGGAACTTATGTTTTGTATCACTGTAGTCAGGTTAAACCTCACAAGACTGATATGAATGATAAGTTACCATAGGAAAAACTTATACTCTATGAATGTTCATTTAATTTACCTGTTCATTGTAAATGAACATCCCTTAGAGATGAACACAATAAAGAGTATACTATATGTCCCTCAGATAAATGTCCCTTAGTAATCGGGGGTCCACATGTATATGGGGGGAATATACCCTATCGGGTTAATTATTTAAGAAAACCCCTATTTTTACAAATAAATGTCCCTATCGGG
>Ga0315294_10000086_pt1:70000-92393 | contig 92393 bp, 84 predicted proteins | sample YL17G13_40_MG_FD_203626 | JGI IMG/M metagenome (GOLD analysis project Ga0315294, IMG submission 203626) | Sediment microbial communities from Yellowstone Lake, YNP, Wyoming, USA - YL17G13_40 | ecosystem: Environmental > Aquatic > Freshwater > Lake > Sediment | place: USA: Wyoming... | reverse complement strand
GGGCCGCAGTGACCAGGCCCAGCCGACTGTTTACCAAAAACACAGGTCTCCGCAAAGTCGTAAGACAATCTATGGGGGCTGACGCCTGCCCAGTGCCGGACGGTCAAGGAAGTTGGTTATTCGTAAGGAGAAGCTGACGACTGAAGCCCCGGTGAACGGCGGCCGTAACTATAACGGTCCTAAGGTAGCGAAATTCATTGTCGGGTAAGTTCCGACCCGCACGAAAGGCGTAACGATCTGGGCGCTGTCTCGGAGAGAGACCCGGCGAAATAGACATATCCGTGAAGATGCGGATTACTTACACTGGGACAGAAAGACCCTATGAAGCTTTACTGTAGCTTGGAATTGAAATTGGGCTCGTTTTGCGCAGCCTAGGTGGGAGGCGTTGAAGATTCTTCTCCGGGAGAGTTGGAGCCATCATTGAGAGACCACTCTTAACGAGCTAGATTTCTAATTGTGCTCCTTGAATCAGGACACAAGACAGTTTCTGGTGGGCAGTTTTATTGGGGCAATAGCCTCCTAAAAGGTAACGGAGGCGCGCAAAGGTTCCCTCAGGCTAGACGGAAATTAGCCGTAGAGCGTAAAGGCAGAAGGGGGCTTGACTGCAAGACCGACAAGTCGAGCAGGAGCGAAAGCTGGCCTTAGTGATCCGACGGTGCTGCGTGGAAAGGCCGTCGCTCAACGGATAAAAGTTACTCTAGGGATAACAGGCTGATCACTCCCAAGAGTTCACATCGACGGAGTGGTTTGGCACCTCGATGTCGGCTCATCGCAACCTGGAGCTGAAGCAGGTTCCAAGGGTTGGGCTGTTCGCCCATGAAAGCGGTACGTGAGCTGGGTTCAGAACGTCGCAAGACAGTTTGGTCCATATCTAGTGTGAGCGTTAGAGCATTGAGAGGAGCCTTCCATAGTACGAGAGGACCTGGAAGGACACACCACTAGTATGCCAGTTCTCGTGCCAACGGGAAACGCTGGGTAGCTATGTGTGGAACGGATAATTGCTGAAAGCATCTAAGTAAGAAGCCTACCTCAAGATGAGTGCTCTCCTGAGGCCACGGCAAGACTAGCCGTTTGATAGACGTCAAGTGTAAGGCGAGCAATCGTTTGAGCTGAGACGCACTAACAGGCCGATTGAATTTGACCACGTGCATGCAAGTGCACAGTCCTTGTACACGTAAGTGTACAGTCATTGTGCACGTAAGTGCACAAAACCTTACGCAAGTTATGGCTTGGGGCTAAGGCCCCAAGCCATAACTTGCGTATTTTCTGGTGTTTTATATTTATGTGGAACCACACTAATCCATCTCGAACTTAGTTGTGAAACGCATAAAGAACGACAATACTTTAGGGGAAGCCCTCTGGGAAAATAGTTTAATGCCAGGATAATAGTTTATAGTTTTTGCGTAGCAAATATGCGTGTTCCTTGAATGGGTGACCGTTGTTCTTTGTAACATTTAATGGTACTATAAAAAAACGAGGAGTAGTTTTTTACAAAAAACTACTTATTTTGTATGACGTACGATGTATTTTCTCGCGGAGAATACTCGTCGAAGTAATACGTACCTTACTGATGGATTTTTGCCGCAGACAGGGTACTTTATGTTCTTTCATTTTTAATTTTTATGAGTACAACTGTACAGACAAATGTTGGTCGCATTACGCAAATTATTGGACCAGTACTAGACATCGCATTTCCGCCCGGAAAAGTACCAAGTATTTATAATGCATGTGTTGTAAAAGGCCAAAACGAAGCAGGTGACGAATTAGCAATCACGTGCGAAGTTCAGCAATTACTTGGTGACTATTGTGTTCGTGCAGTATCGATGAACGCAACAGACGGTTTAATGCGTGGAATGGAGGTTGTTGATACAGGAAACCCTTTAACTGTACCAGTTGGTCCGACAACGTTGGGCCGTATCTTTAACGTTTTAGGTGAGCCTATTGATGAAATGGGCCCAGTAAACACAAAAGAAGGTCTTCCGATTCACCGTTCAGCGCCAGCTTTCGTTGATTTAGACACAAAATTATCAATTTTTGAGACTGGAATTAAGGTTGTTGACTTATTAGCACCATACCGTCGTGGTGGTAAAATCGGTTTATTCGGTGGTGCCGGTGTTGGTAAAACTGTTCTAATTATGGAACTAATTAACAACATTGCAAAAGCACACGGTGGTGTATCGGTATTCGGTGGTGTTGGTGAGCGTACACGTGAGGGTAACGACCTTTACGAAGAGATGAAAGAATCAAAAGTTATTGACCAAAGTAACTTAGGTGCATCGAAAGTAGCATTAGTGTATGGTCAAATGAACGAGCCGCCTGGTGCGCGTATGCGTGTTGGTTTAACGGCATTAACAATGGCAGAATACTTCCGTGATATCAATAAACAGGACGTATTACTATTTATTGATAACATTTTCCGTTTCGTACAAGCTGGTTCTGAAGTTTCTGCTCTGCTTGGCCGTATGCCATCAGCAGTAGGGTACCAACCAACGCTAGCATCTGAAATGGGTGGTTTACAAGAACGTATTACGTCAACAAAAGATGGTTCAATTACGTCAATCCAAGCTGTATATGTACCGGCAGATGATTTAACTGACCCAGCGCCAGCAACAACATTTGCTCACTTAGACGCAACAACAGTACTTTCTCGTGGTTTAGCATCCAAAGGTATTTACCCGGCGGTAGACCCTCTAGATTCAACATCAACAATGCTTCAGCCCTGGATTGTTGGTGAAGTACACTATAACTGTGCGCAAAACGTAAAACAAACACTACAACGTTACAAAGAGTTACAAGATATTATTGCAATTCTAGGTTTAGACGAGTTATCGGAAGAAGACCGTTTAGTTGTAGCGCGTGCTCGTAAAATCGAACGTTTCTTATCACAACCATTCTTTGTAGCCGAAGTGTTTACCGGTTCACCGGGTAAATACGTAAGTTTAGCTGACACAATCCAAGGGTTTAATGGTATTCTAACTGGTGAGTATGACGAATTACCTGAACAAGCATTCTACTTAGTGGGTGGTCTTGATGAGGCAATCGCTAAAGGTGTTTCTCTGAAAGGTTAAATTTTATACCATTTCTTATTCTTTTATAGTGCTACTTTTCTTTCGAAAAGTAGCACTATATCGTTGTTTTCCTTTTTATTAAAAATATGACATTACAAGTTAGAATTTTAACACCAGATCAGCAATTCTGGGATGCCCCTGTTGACGAAATCATTTTACCTACAAATTCAGGGCAAATGGGTGTTTTAACAAACCACGCCCCATTAATGACTGCTATTGAAGTTGGTGTTATGCTTGTTCGCACACAAAAAGAATGGAAATCCATTGCCTTAATGGCGGGCTTTGCGTTTATTAAAAATAACCAAGTAACTATTTTAGTAAACGAAGCAGAATCTGCAGAAACTATTAATGCGGATCAAGCAAAAGACGCCTATGACCAAGCACAGACGAGATGGGAGCAGGCAACCGGCGCAAAACAAAAAGTTGAGGCAAACATTGTCTTAAAGCGAGCCCGTGCTCGTTATCAAGTTGTAAAAGCAATAGCATAGTAATATTCTCTGCTGGGGTTGGTTTAGCCCCATAAACCAACTTCACAACCGCCCTTCCCTGACATGTTTTTAGTGACGGTCATTCACAACGTTTGTAAGCACATGAGTTCTTTTGTATTTACACAAGCATTGCGTTATGTATGGGCGCAGCTTTTGCCATCGACTTCAATTTTTTTATTATGCCTAAATCACAACGAAACGATAATTTTATCGATAAAACGTTTACCGTTGTTGCCGATATTTTACTTCAAGTGTTGCCGACATCTCAGCGCGAAAAACAAGCATTTATGTATTATCGTGATGGTATGTCTGCTCAATCTGCGGGTGACTACGCAGAAGCACTACAAAACTATTATCAAGCAATGCGGTATGAAACAGACGCCTATGACCGAAGTTACATTTTATATAATATCGGGTTAATACATACCAGTAACGGTGAACATGGTCGGGCTCTTGCGTATTACTATCAAGCATTAGAACGCAACCCCTCACTACCCCAGGCATTGAACAATATTGCGGTTATTTACCATTTCCGTGGTGAACAGGCAACAGAACAAGGCCAACCCGAAATTGCACGATTACTTTTTGACAAAGCTGCTGATTACTGGAAAGAGGCTATCCGTTTAGCTCCGACAAATTATATCGAAGCAGTTAACTGGTTAAAAATGAGTCAACGTGCCGATTAATCGGGGAGTACGCATCGGGAAGCAGTTTAATGGGTTTGTAGCTCAGTTGGATAGAGCATGCGTTTCCGGTACGCATTGCCGAGGGTTCGACTCCCTCCAAACTCATTTGACGCGCTCGTTGATAACGCGTATGCATGTATGGCTGAGTGGTCGAAAGCAGCAGACTCATAATCTGTTATCTCCGAGAGACGCCGCAGGTTCAAATCCTGCTACATGCACAGAATCTGGTCGGTTGCGCCCACTTTTGGCGCACGCGTTCTTTCCAAGTACCCTCATATAGCTACATTCGAGATATCTTTTTTAGCCTACTACCGTGTGATGTCCGGGGTGTTATTTAGAGCAGGAAAAATGGGGCGTAGTTGTGTTGCAGGACGCGGCATGCGTGTATAAATGACGAGCTAGTGGGGGGGGCACAGCGTACCTCTTACCGTTCTTTTTACCGGCTTTATGTTTTGGTCGGATTTCTTTATGAATTATGCATAATCTTTGCGCTATTTTCAGGGTTGTTTAGAAAACCATAAAGGAAGTAATGCGTATGTATACATAATACCTGTTATGCTCGCGTATGGGCTCTTCCTCACATTGCCATTTTTTTAACTCATCTATAAGACGTAAACGCACCGTGTGTTTTTACGTTAAAAACGCAGTAAAAAACAGACATTTTACGTTAAAAAATAATGCGTTTTTACTCATTGCTAGGAAGTATGCTGCTTGTGTTCGCGATGTGGCCTTGGTATACTACGAAGCATGGGGTAACCCAAGTATCAGGGTCTGTAGCTCAGTTGGATAGAGCACGTGGCTACGAACCACGGAGTCGGGGGTTCAAGTCCCTCCTGACCCGATTTTTACAGGTGTGTTGTCATATTGATATACTTGTCGTTTTTTTAACAAGTGTAGTTCATAGTATTATGAATCCTTGTCGCCGTTTCTTTACGAGACATTTTTCAAGAGCTCATCACGACTCGAAAGATTATTGCTATACGCGGCGTTTTGCTTGATTGTGGCTTATGTCTTATGCAAATTTACATGCTTTTATTGGGATCGGATCGGTTTTAAGTCAGCGCGCGACGTTATTACGCTGTCGTGCCACCACTGACCTACCGCGTATCGATTCTGGGGAAACGATTACTCCGCGTACCATTGTCATCACTTCAGGAAAGGGCGGGGTTGGTAAAACAACAACGGCAGCGAATATCGGTATGTCGATTGCCCGTTTAGGTTACCGTGTAGCCTTAATTGATTCCGATATCGGTCTACGAAATTTAGACTTATTGTTAGGTCTGGAAAATCGTATTCTGTATACGGCAATGGATGTGATTGAAGGTCAATGCCGTTTAGACCAAGCGTTGATCAAAGATAAACGTTGGAAAAATCTTTCATTATTGTCAATCTCAAAGAACCGTCAGAAATATAATGTAACGCAGAAACACATGGAGCAGCTGGTGCACTCCATTGCGGAAGCTGGTTATCATTTTATTTTAATTGACTGTCCAGCTGGGATTGATGTCGGGTTTATTCATGCGGTCGGTCCTGCCCAGGAGGCAATTTTAGTAACAACGCCTGAAATTACGGCTATTCGTGACGCAGATCGGGTTGCCGGTTTACTTGAGGCGAAGGGTATTTATCAGGTTAAGTTATTAGTTAACCGTGTTCGTGCAGATATGGTTCAGACGAATGATATGATGTCCGTACGTGATGTTCAAGAAATGTTGGGCATCCCGCTTTTAGGGGCGATTCCTGAAGATACACAAGTGATTATCTCGACAAATCGGGGCGAGCCATTAGTCTTAAAGAAAAAGCTTTCTCTTTCGGGTATTGCTTTTGAGAATGCTGCGCGTCGTTTAATTGGTAAGCAGGATTACTTCTTAGATTTATCATCACCACGTAAAAGCTTTTTCAAAAAAGTGCAGGATGCTTTTTTAGGTTAAACGCTGTTTTAGTTTTAGGGTTCTTTTATGGGTCCCCTAAAACTAAAAAGCAACTAATATCGACATCTATAACAATTACAAAAAATGTGGTATACTTGAGATAAAATCACTAGCAAAAGTAAGAAAGTAAAAAACATCTACAATTTAACACATCTATGGGATTACCTTGGTTTCGTGTACACACAGTTGTATTAAATGACCCAGGTCGTTTAATCGCAGTGCATTTAATGCATACTGCTCTTGTTTCGGGGTGGGCTGGCTCAATGGCATTTTACGAATTAGCCGTTTTTGACCCGTCAGATCCAGTATTAAACCCGATGTGGCGTCAGGGTATGTTTGTTCTTCCCTTTATGACACGTCTTGGGATTTCTCAATCATGGGGTGGCTGGACAATCAGTGGTGAGACTGCAACAAATCCAGGTATCTGGACATACGAAGGTGTGGCTGCAGCTCACATTGGTTTATCAGGTCTACTGTTTATGGCATCAATTTGGCACTGGGTTTACTGGGATTTAGAGTTATTCCGTGACCCTCGTACTGGTGATCCTGCATTAGATTTACCTAAAATCTTCGGTATTCACTTATTCCTATCTGGATTAGCGTGTTTTGGTTTTGGTGCATTCCACGTAACAGGTCTTTTTGGCCCTGGTATTTGGGTGTCAGATCCATACGGTATCACTGGTTCTGTACAAGGTGTAACACCAGCATGGGGTGCTGATGGGTTTGACCCGTATAACCCTGGTGGTGTTGCCTCGCATCACATGGCTGCCGGTATTCTTGGTGTATTAGCTGGTTTATTCCACCTATGTGTACGCCCATCACAACGTTTATATAACGGTTTACGTATGGGTAATATTGAGACGGTATTATCGAGTAGTATTGCAGCAGTTTTCTGGGCAGCATTTGTTGTTGCAGGTACAATGTGGTACGGTTCCGCAGCGACACCGATTGAACTATACGGTCCAACACGTTACCAATGGGATCTTGGCTATTTCCAACAAGAAATTGAAAAACGCGTACAAACTAGCCTTTCTGAAGGTAAATCAGTATCACAAGCTTGGGCTGCTATTCCTGAGAAATTAGCTTTCTACGACTATATCGGAAATAACCCAGCCAAAGGTGGTTTATTCCGTACTGGTGCAATGAATAGTGGTGATGGTATTGCCGTTGGTTGGTTAGGTCACGCTGTGTTTAAAGATAAAGACAGTAACGAATTATTTGTACGTCGAATGCCAACATTCTTCGAAACATTCCCCGTTCTTCTTTTAGACAAAGATGGCGTTGTGCGTGCTGACGTACCATTCCGTCGTGCTGAGTCAAAATACAGTATCGAACAAGTTGGTGTTTCTGTAACATTCTACGGTGGTGAATTAGACGGTGTTACGTTTACTGATCCAGCAACAGTTAAAAAATATGCTCGTCGTTCGCAGCTTGGTGAAGTTTTCGAATTTGACCGTGCAACGCTGCAATCAGACGGTGTATTCCGTACTAGTCCGCGTGGATGGTTTACGTTTGGTCACTTATGCTTTGCTTTATTGTTCTTCTTCGGACACATTTGGCACGGTTCTCGTACGATCTTCCGTGATGTATTTGCTGGTATTGATAGTGATATTGATGACCAAGTTGAATTTGGTGCATTCCAGAAACTGGGTGACCCGTCAACTCGTAAAGCATCAGCATAACACTTTTGTCTTGTTTTGGGCCAAATCGGGGCCGACATTTAGTTGAAAGTCCCGTTGGCTACGCAAGAATACAATTCTCTTTTCACGCATATTTTGTTATGGAAGCATTAGTTTATACATTTTTATTAGTTGGTACTCTGGGGATTATTTTCTTTTCAATTTTCTTCCGCGAACCGCCGCGTATTATTAAATAAGTTCGACGCGACTTTGACATGCGGTCTTAAGTAACCAAGACAACAACAGGCGAGGATTCTAGTGATTTCCTCGCCTGTTGTTGTCTTGTTTTTATATCTTTTTGAAAAAGTTATAACATCACTTTAATATCATGATCTAAAAATTTTACAATTCAAAGGCCGGGTATTCTTAATCTTCATGCTCCTCAAACGGGTCTCGGAGTTCTTTCGAGGGTGGGCCGAAGCCGACGTAAATTGAATACCCTGTAATGCTTAACAGGAGACACCATAGAAAAATGGTATAGAAAAAAGCTGGACTTTCCATAGGTAGACGTTCTTAAAGTGTACGGGTTGTTTTTTGTTTTGTTCTTATAGTACCCTATTACTATATAAAACAAAAAAAGATGTATAGAAAGTTTCGTATTACGTTCTATTTATACATCGACTATATTTTGACAGAAAGTAAAAGCATCATTTCTTTTTTAGATTTTATGGCTACAGTATCCACTGCAAAAGGCAAACAAACAACGACAGATACAAGTAAAGTTACAGCTCTTGGAACTTTATTAAAACCTTTAAACTCCGAATACGGTAAAGTTGCTCCAGGTTGGGGTACAACTGTGATTATGGGTGTATTTATGGCATTGTTCGCTGTCTTTTTAGTAATTATTCTTGAGATCTATAACAGTTCTGTTCTTCTAGACGAGATCAAACCGATTTTCTAATTGAGCCCTCCTGCGGTTTTTCTGCCCTGCGTATCTTTACAGGGGCAGAAAAACTGGCGTAATAAGCATAAATATTGTATTGTTTATAACAAGATAATTTTGAGCCCAGTAGGAATTGAACCTACATTAGAGACTTAGAAGGTCCCTGTCCTATCCATTAGACGATGAGCCCTCGCGGAAAGCACGTGTGATATTAAAGTATAGGCCTTTTTTAGGTATGAATTCAAGTGATGCGAGAAGGAGTGATGTCTGAGTGGCCGAAGGAGCTCGATTGCTAATCGAGTGTATAGGAAACTGTACCGGGGGTTCGAATCCCCCTCACTCCGTAATAATGAATTTTTATGTATTAGGGGATATGTTATGTGAATAGTTTGTAATCATAACGCTTACAAACTATTCACAGATCTCGCAAAAAAGTGTATCTTGTTAGAATTATGCGTTTTGTTTCTCTTGTCCAGCGGTCTTTACATAAAGAATAAGTAAAAAAGCAGTTGGGATAATAATGAATAATGCCGTAGCCATTAAACCAAGAATATTAACTTCCATTGTTAGATCTCCGAAGTTTGTCCGAAAGACTGATAAAACCTTTTACCAGCATCCCGTATTTTGTAGATAAGAAAGATATCAGATACCCTTTAGTGTAGTCGAAACACGGGTGGGATTTCAAGCACTTCTTTATTTGGTTCTAGTAATCCTGTCATTTTTTATATTAACTTATTATACAAAAAAAATTCGCAATTTTGAAAGAAGTTATCTATACTACTAAATAGCAAGATCGTTTTGTCATTTTGTGGAACCGCGATTCCAATAACATTTTGGAATCAGGCATCTTTTTTTGATTTTTATTTTTCTATGACTGCAATTTTAGAACGTCGCGAACGTGCGACACTATGGGCTCGTTTTTGTGAGTGGGTTACTAGCACTGAAAACCGTATCTACATCGGTTGGTTTGGTGTATTAATGATTCCTACACTTTTAACTGCTGCTTCAGTTTTCATCATCGCTTTTATCGCTGCACCTCCAGTTGATATCGACGGTATCCGTGAGCCAGTTTCTGGTTCTCTTTTATACGGTAACAACATCATTTCTGGTGCTGTTGTTCCTACATCTAACGCTATCGGTTTACACTTATACCCAATTTGGGAAGCTGCTTCTTTAGACGAATGGTTATACAACGGTGGTCCTTACCAACTGATCGTATGTCACTTCTTCTTAGGTGTATGTTGCTACATGGGTCGTGAGTGGGAACTTTCATTCCGTTTAGGTATGCGTCCATGGATCGCTGTAGCTTACTCAGCTCCTGTAGCTGCTGCAACTGCAGTATTCATCATCTACCCAATCGGTCAAGGTTCTTTCTCTGACGGTATGCCGTTAGGTATTTCAGGTACTTTCAACTTCATGATCGTATTCCAAGCTGAGCACAACATCTTAATGCACCCATTCCACATGTTAGGTGTTGCAGGTGTATTTGGTGGTTCATTATTCTCTGCTATGCACGGTTCATTAGTTACTTCGTCTCTAATCCGTGAAACTACTGAGAACGAATCTGCTAACGCTGGTTACAAATTTGGTCAAGAAGAAGAAACTTACAACATCGTAGCTGCTCACGGTTACTTTGGTCGTTTAATCTTCCAATACGCGTCTTTCAACAACTCACGTTCACTTCACTTCTTCTTAGCTGCATGGCCAGTTGTTGGTATTTGGTTCACAGCTCTTGGTATCTCAACTATGGCGTTCAACCTTAACGGTTTCAACTTCAACCAATCAGTTGTAGACTCACAAGGTCGTGTAATCAACACTTGGGGTGACATCATCAACCGTGCCAACTTAGGTATGGAAGTAATGCACGAGCGTAACGCACACAACTTCCCTCTTGACTTAGCTTCAGTAGAAGCTCCTTCAATCAACGGTTAATTGTACCGCGTGATTTCTCTCCGTTAGTAGGCTTGCCTACGGGCTGAGAGGGCTCCCCCAAGGACGGGGCCGGCGGCGATTTCGGTCGCCGCCGGCCCCGTCCCATTTATGATATAAACAATTTTGATAACATACTTGCGCTGTTTTCCTGTTTCGGCGAAGGCGCGATTTCACTTGACGCCCGGGTCGGAGTCTCCTCGAGACATCCCCCACCAATATGCCGTACAAGATTCATGCTATATGTGGCCAAGGGGCGTGACCAACCTTTATGGCTTTTCGGGTTGAGGTTTTGTGCATATAACTATTATTACTAAATTTTGAGAAGGGATATAAAGAAGATAATTAGGATAAGTATGGGCACACTAGGGAGGTTTTTGCCTTAGTGTGCCCATACTTATAGGAACTACAATGCTAATTCGGCATTATTGGTTTTTAACAAGTGATGTCCAGCCTAAATCGCGTAACGATTCATTACGGCGTAATGGGCGTGTTACCAGCTCTAGGATATCCCGTGCATTGGTAAACCCGTGAATTTGCGCAAATGTGAACTCAACAGACCACTTTGTGTTAATACCACGTGCTTCTAGAGGGTTCGCATGTGCCATTCCTGTAATTGCTAAATCAGGCTGAAATTCGCGTATACGCTGTATTTGGCGGTAATTGTCTGGCTTTTCCACAATGCGTGGCATTGGTACATTCATGTCTAAACATGTTTGTTCTAAGAGCGCAAGCTCTTCTGCCTGGAACCGTTTATCCATATACGGAATCCCGATCTCATAGACAATCATTCCACAACGCGTTAAAAAACGTGCTAATGAAATTTCTAAGAGGTTATCACCCATGAAGAAAACTGATTTGCCGCGAATCAGCTGAAGATAATCCTCTAAACCCGACCAAATTGCGGTTTCTCGGTCAGCAAGGCCGTGTGGTTCGACGTTCAGCGTGTGGCAAATTTTTTCTAACCATGCTCGTGTACCGTCTGGCCCGATCGGGAATGGTGCACTAATAAGTTTACATTTTCGGCGACGCATAAGTGTGGTCGCTGTTCGGCTTAAGTACGGGTTAACTGCACAAACATACACGTCTTCCCCAAGTTCGGGCAGATCACTATATCTTTGAGCGGGTAACCACCCAGCAACCTCAACTCCTTGTTTTTGTAATTCGAGGGTTAACTGAGTAACAACCGGGCCGGGGAGTGACCCAAAAAGTACAAGCGGGGCATGTTTTTGTTTGGGTACGGTAACTTGTGGTCGCGGCCATTGCAGAATATTTTTCACAAAACTTTGCTGCGCAACATCGGCAGGTTGCGGTGGTGCGATTTCTGGGCAGCGTTGTGCCATGGCCGCTAAGACTGTGTCTTCTCCTTGCGTAAATGCGTAGTCTAAGCCGTTAGCACGGGCTACAACAAGGGGAATCCCGATCTCTTTTTCAAGTCGTGGGGCAATGCCCTCAAGATCCATTTTAATGATTTCAGTTGTGCAAGTACCAATCCAAACAATAACGCTCGGGTTGCGGTCTTGTTTGATTTGTAAACATAGCCGTTTTAATTCTTTATAGTCGTTTAATTGCGCAGCAATATCACCTTCTTCAAGTTCCGCCATGGCATAACGCGGCTCGGCAAAAATCATAACCCCAAGTGCATTTTGTAAAAAATAACCGCAGGTTTTTGTCCCGATAACAAGGAAAAAGCTATCTTCGATTTTTTGGTAGAGCCAAGCAACGCAACTAATGGGGCAGAATGTATGATAATTCCCTGTTTCACACTCAAAGACTAATTTCTCCGTGTCATTTGTAATAGTCGTCATAAAAAGGTATCCCGCGCTAAACAAGCATAAAGTCTAAATTATCCTTTAAATTGGCGTCTGTTGTTGATGGTTGTAAATAAAAATCTGAAAGAAGTCGGAAAAGGTCGCGATCCGGTAATTCTTGGGCTACGACACCTTCGGGTTGTGCTAATAGCTGATCCGCGATATTTAAATAGAAGTCGCAGACGTAGTGTAACGTGGGGTCTGTTTCGGCCATTTCAAATAATGTTTTTCCTTTGACACGCGAAACGCGTACGTCTTCGATAAGGGGTAAAACTTCTAAAACAGGCATTGGGCAGTTTTCAACATAAAGGTCGATTAAATCCCGTTTCGATGTTCTATTTCCGATCAAACCAGCCAAGCGTAGCGGGTGAGTTCGTGCTTTTTCACGTACTGATGCAACAATTCGATTAGCTGCAAATAGGGCGTCAAACCCATTGTCGGTCACAATTAGGCAATAGTCTGCGTAATTTAATGGTGCGGCGAATCCTCCGCAAACGACGTCACCTAAGACATCAAAGAGGATTACGTCGTACTCGTAAAAAGCATTCAGTTCTTTGAGAAGTTTTACTGTTTCACCGACTACGTATCCACCGCACCCAGCACCCGCAGGAGGGCCGCCGGCTTCAACACTGTCAACGCCGCCATAGCCTTGATAAATAACATCCTCTGGCCAAACATCCTCATAATGATAGTCTTTGGCTTGGAGTGTGTCGATAATTGTGGGGATAAGGAATCCAGTTAATGTAAATGTACTGTCGTGTTTTGGATCGCAACCAATTTGTAAAACACGTTGGCCACGGCGTGCCAGTGCGATTGAAATATTACAACTGGTTGTCGATTTCCCGATGCCACCTTTCCCGTAAACTGCTAATTTCATATGTTTTTGGCGTATTAAAAGATACTATTGAAACTTATGTAAAGGAGTTTCATATCTTGTACTGTAACAGACTTTTGTAGTGGAACCAAACTGTTGTTTTATGCTTAGAATATGTTTAAAATAAAAAATAAATAGTTTTTTGCTATATTAGTAAATAACACTTCTTTTATATTCCTTAATTCTAGCTTAATTATGAACGAAATTTTAGTTGGAAATTTCTCCTTTGTTTTATTATTTTTTCTAATGCTTTGGTCCTGGACGCAACCCTTTTTCCCTTTTTTACGACCATTTACCAACGTAAGTATGTGGGGTATGTGGTGCGTAAACACTTCTTTAGCCTTTTTATTAATTTTACGTTGGATTGATTCAGGTCATTTCCCATTAAGTAATTTATACGAATCACTTATTTTTTTGTCATGGGCCTTTACCGGAATTCATTTACTCTGCAGTAAATTAGCTGAACTTCCATTTTTAGCCGCAATCACTGCCCCAACGGCGTTATTAACATACACGTTTGCGACGTTTAGTTTACCGAAAGAAATGCAACAAGCCTCCGCTCTTGTTCCGGCTTTGCAGTCGAACTGGTTAATGATGCATGTTAGTATTATGATCTTAAGTTATGCTGCATTACTTTTCGGGTCATTATTTGCTCTCATCTTTTTATTGTTACCTGCATCCGTTAAGTTTCAGCCGGTCTTGTTATCCGATCGTCCCTACATCACATCAGAGAATGTTCAAAATATGCAACTATCCGTATTTGGGCAGACTATTGATAATTATAGTTATCGGGTTTTAGGCTTAGGTTTCCCGCTCCTGACAATGGGTATTTTGTCAGGAGCCGTTTGGGCAAACGAAGCCTGGGGTTCGTATTGGAGCTGGGATCCCAAAGAAACGTGGGCTTTGATCACGTGGCTCGTTTTTGCCATATATTTACATACCCGACTTACTCGCGGTTGGACCGGTACTAAACCTGCTATGATTGCTGCATGCGGATTCGTAACGGTGTGGATTTGTTATCTTGGCGTCAACATTTTAGGATCCGGGTTACACTCATATGGGTGGTTTACTACATAAGCAAGGCACACGGTTTACGCTCTTAGGTTAAGCTAGAATTAATTAAATAAGAAGTTAAAAGGAATCTAGTAGTGCGGGGGCTTTTTTACTTCCACGTATTTTTGTGGTACACTAGAAACTGAAGCGTAGCCTACTTAAATCATTGATAAGAATATATTGCCTTTATGGTTACTTTAAAAATCTTTGTATATACTGTTATTACTTTTTTTGTGTCGTTATTCATTTTCGGGTTTTTATCAAACGACCCAGCGCGTAACCCCAACGATCAGTAATTTTTCCCTACAGTAAATTTATTGCTCGCGTAACGATGGCCTTTATTTAAGGCCATCGTTACGCTAGACGATTTCATTGTATTTGCCCGAACTTACTTTTACTATAAACGAGGTTAACGGGACTCGAACCCGCGACAACCGCCGTGACAGGGCGGTACTCTAAACCAACTGAGCTATAACCCCACGATGTGCTTTACATGCGTATACATAAGTATACCTCATGTCCCTAGGGTCTTGTCAAGAGGGCATGTCGACCAGTGGTCACCGACGCACCGGACCTATCTAATGAACCCATACAGTTGAACTCTTTTTGTATTCGGGGAGGGGGCCTGCGCCTTAACGTCGACCTGACACGCTTACTTGCCCCTCTTTGTCTACAAGCTGGCCCTATAGTGACCGTGGTGGTCACCAGGGGCTCGGCCTATCCATCTTTTTGCTCTTCTCTTTTTCTCCTATGCAAAAAAAAGTGTTTGAACCTACAGGATTAATTCCACGCTCGATTAGTCGAACCGTGTATCGTTTTTTTCTTCAAGCATGGCCGACAAGAAAAGAACAAGCCCGTGAGATTTTACTCGACGAATTCCGCCGATCACGCTCGCAAGCCATTGTGTCTATACAATGTCTTGTTTCTTTAATTTTTATACCCTATTTAACTGCTTGGGGGTTAAAAGGCTTTTGTATTCAACCAACAGTGCAGAATATTTGGACACAACAAGACCATCCGATTTTTTTAAACCCATACCAAAAGCATCGCGCCTACCTGCAATTACAAGATTACCAGAACCGGCGGTTTTTTGATCATCTTTTGGACACTCCTGTGAAAGCAATTACGAACGACGAAGTACGCTCGGTTTGGCAAGCCGAATCAACTGCTGACATGGAGCTTGTTGTAACACGTTCCACTGATTTTACAATATCAGCAATCACGAATGCTTTAGGTGACGCGTGCGGTGTAGGTATTTTTTTCCTATTATGCGAAGTTCTCAAGAAACAACGCCTCATTTTACAGTCTTTCGTAGCTGAGTCTTTATACTCTTTAAGTGATACAACAAAGTCATTCCTTTTAATTTTAATAACAGACGGTATTGTGGGTTTCCACTCTTCAATTGGGTGGCAATGTTTAGGCGAAGTATTATTGGAGCGTTTTGGTTTTGCACCGCAAAATGATTTAATGTTACTTTTTGTTTCGACGTGTCCTGTTTTATTAAATACCATGTTTAAGTATTGGATTTTCCGCTATTTAAATAAAATTTCACCCTCAACTGTGGTTATTTACCATAATATGATTGAGTAACTGGAAGCTTATCCCGGTTGTTACTTTATTACGAAGTAACAACCAAGGCAATAAGGAACAGAATCTTGCAATTAGTTATCTAGCCTGTTAGTCTATATTTATGAATTTACTGACTTGTCTCATATTTTTTCTCCAATAGCTCAGTTGGTAGAGCAATCGACTGTTAATCGATGGGTCGTAGGTTCAAGCCCTACTTGGAGAGTTTATTTACTAACATGTTATATATTTTAATTTGGCTTGCGGTCAATTTTTTTCTCTTGCCACAAATTAAATAAACTTTTAATTTGGATATAGTACTATAAAGGGCGTTGGTTTATTTTTAAAATTCTCTTGGCAAGGAATAATTACACAAGTTAAAGTAATTTTTTTGTCTTATAAAAACCTAAATAAAATTCATCGGTTGAGGTCGCAACGTATGATGATTGACTTGGTGAAATACCCAATTTTAACAGAAAAGTCAGTTCGACTCATGGATTCCAATCAATATACTTTTGATATGGATAGTCGACTAACTAAAACGCAAATTAAAGAAGTAATTAAAGAAGCTTTTAACGTGTCTGTTGTAGCTGTAAACACACACCGACCACCACGCAAAAAACGTCGGGTTGGGGCAAGACAAGGCTTTAAAAGCGCATACAAACGTGTAATTATTACACTTAAAGTCGGCGAATCAATTCAATTACTCCCGGGTACTTCGGTAGGTGATGAATAGTTTTACAGATGCCGATTTTCAGGTAATTTTTATGGGATCTTTTTAATTCAAATATTATATGGGAATTCGTTTTTTTCGCGCGTCAACGCCGGGGACACGTAATTGCTCTGTGTCCGATTTCAAAGAAGTCACACGAAGCAAACCTGAGAAATCATTACGAGTTGCAAAACACCGCGCGGTGGGCCGCAACAACCGAGGAATTATTACAAGCCGTCATCGCGGTGGTGGACATAAGCGTTTATACCGCCTGATTGATTTTAAACGTAGTAAATTAGGGGTACCGGGTAAAGTTGTTGCAGTTGAGTATGACCCAAACCGTAACGCACGTTTAGCCTTAGTCTATTATCAAGACGGGGAGAAGCGTTATATGTTATATCCCCGAGGTTTACAACTAGGCCAAACGGTCTTATCTGACATTCAAGCTCCCATTGCCATTGGAAACTCTTTACCTTTACGTAATATGCCTTTAGGTGCAGAACTTCATAATTTAGAAGTAAGCCCAGGTATGGGTGGTCAGTTTGTTCGTGCCGCGGGAACAACAGCACAGCTTGTCGCAAAAGAAGGCGTTTACGCAACAATCCGATTACCATCTGGTGAAGTTCGACTCGTTTTACAAACATGCTGGGCTACCGTTGGTCAGGTTGGAAACGTGGATGCCATCAATTTAACAAAAGGGAAAGCTGGGCGAAGCCGTTGGCTTGGTCGTCGTCCACACGTCCGTGGTTCGGTTATGAACCCGAATGATCACCCTCATGGTGGTGGTGAAGGGAAGGCGCCAATTGGTCGTTCGCGACCTGTCTCTCCTTGGGGTCGACCAGCATTAGGGGGCCGTACACGCAAGAAGAATAGCATCAGTGCAAAACTTATTGTGCGTCGTCGTAAATAACCCTCAATGCTTGGTTATATATTTTTTGGAAAGGAGAACACCCAAATGTCACGTTCATTGAAAAAGGGACCGTTTGTTGCGGCTCACTTATTACAAAAAATTGAACTGTTAAATAACCAAAGTGAAAAACGTGTCGTGGTAACATGGTCTCGAGCATCGACGATTATTCCTCCGATGCTTGGGCACACCATTGCTGTGCATAATGGCCGTGAACATATTCCAGTCTTTGTAACTGAATATATGATTGGTCACAAACTTGGTGAATTTTCACCAACGCGTACATTCCGTGGACACGTGAAAAAAGATAAAAAAGCAAAACGTCGTTAAAAGTGAAGTTGAAAAATTTCGTTATTTTCCGTTAACTTCGATTCTTGCACCTTTTCTTCTTTGGTTTATACCCACTTTTTAAATTTTTTCTTTATATATGGGACAGAAAGTACATCCGTTAGGGTTTCGTCTAGGAATTACTCAGGAGCATCAGTCTCATTGGTTTGCTAAAAAATCAATGTATCCCATTTTGGTGTTAGAGGATCGACTAATTCGATTATATTGTAATGAAAAATACGCGGATGCGGGAATCATTACAATTAATATTTCACGAAAAGTTGACCACATTCACATCGATTTAGCTGTTGCTCGACCAAAAGTTTTGGTTGGATCGCGCGGACAAGATCTTGAAAATGTGCGTCAAGAGTTATTACAAGAATTACTCAAATTTCGACAAAAGAAATGGTCGGCGAATCAATTAGCCACAACAACTGAACTTCGCGTAACACTTCACGTTACCAAAGTGGAAAACCCTAATACCTCTGCAAACATTCTTGCAGACGATTTAGCAGAACAATTAGAAAAACGTATCCCGTTCCGTCGTGCCATGAAAACTGTGTTACAACGAGCTGAGCGTGAAAAAATCCCCGGAATCAAAATTCAAGTTTCTGGGCGTTTAAACGGAGCAGAGATTGCCCGTACAGAGTGGATTCGGAAGGGTCGTGTGCCATTACATACACTTCAAGCAAAGATTGATTACCGTGCTCGTACTGCAAAAACAATTTATGGGCTTTTAGGGATTAAAATCTGGCTTTATAAGGGTATGACGAACGAACTTTCTGTGAATTCATAATTGAGGAGAGTCCCATGTTAAGCCCAAAACGCACAAAATATCGACGTCCACATCGTGGACGGATGACGGGTAAAGCAACTCGAGGAAACACTATTGCTTTCGGCGATTACGCTTTACAGGCTTTAGAGCCTTGTTGGTTAACTGCCCGTCAAATTGAAGCCGGACGTCGTGCCATGACTCGTTATGCACGACGAGGCGGAAAACTGTGGATCCGCATTTTCCCTGATAAAGCCATCACAAAACGCCCCGCAGATACTCGTATGGGTTCTGGTAAGGGTGACCCTGATTACTGGGTAGCGGTAATTAAACCAGGGAAAATTTTATACGAAATGAAAGGTGTATCTGAGCCAGTTGCGCGTGCTGCAATGCGTATTGCCTCGTACAAAATGCCAGTAAAAACACAATTTTTAGTTCGTCCTGCGTCTCTTATACAACCAATGTAATATGGTTGCTAACTTGCCCTAACGGGTACAATGACTTATCTAGGAAGTACGTATGATTCAACCTCAATCTTATTTGACTGTTGCCGATAACAGCGGCGCACGCCAATTAATGTGTATTCGCGTTTTAGGGCGAAACGAGAAACAAGTCGGAACAATTGGTGATGTTATTATTGCCGTTGTGAAAGAAGCTCTACCGAATATGCAACTAAAAAAATCGGAAATTGTTCGCGCAGTAATTGTGCGCACGTGTAAAGGTCTCCGACGAGCAAACGGGATGAGTATTCGTTTTGACGATAATGCAGCCGTTATTGTCAACAAAGACGGAAACCCTCGCGGAACACGTGTATTTGGTCCAGTTGCTCGTGAATTACGCGATCGTCAATTTACGAAAATTATTTCGTTAGCTCCGGAAGTAGTATAACGCTCTATTTGGGACTCGATCCCCACGGAGGTTCTTTTTTTTATGAAACAGCGACTCAAGCAAGTTTACGAAGAAACAATTGTTCCAAGTTTAACGGAACAATTTAAATACAAAAATAGTCTGCAAGCCCCTCGTATTGAAAAAATTGTGATTAATCGCGGTCTAGGCGATGCGTCACAAAATGCTAATTTGCTAGAGTTTGGTTTGCAGGAATTAAGCCTTATTGCCGGGCAGAAGGGCGTTGTAACTCGATCTAAGCAAGCCATCGCTGGTTTTAAACTGCGTGAGAAAATGCCCGTTGGTGTTTCTGTAACATTACGTGGTGACCGTATGTATAGCTTTTTAGATCGACTAATCAATTTAGCGCTGCCCCGGATTAAAGATTTCCAAGGAATTTCACCGCAAAGTTTTGATGGCCACGGTAACTATAATTTTGGGCTGAACGAGCAACTTATGTTCCCCGAAATTGATTTTGATAAAATTCAACAAATTCGTGGAATGGATATCTCAATTGTTACGACATCAGCAAACGATGTGGAAGGCTTAGCATTACTCCAAAAATTTGGGATGCCATTTAAACAGGCGTAAAGAAATCCTTTTTACCTTATTTTGTTAATATTTTTGTCTTTTGTTTTGTCAAAAAACAACGGCAGATTATAGGGAACGACGTTTAACATGTTCAACGACACTATTAGCGATGTGTTGACGCGTATTCGAAATGCTGGAATGGTCCGTAGTAATACTGTACATATTCCGCTGACACGCATGAGTCAACAACTATGTCAAATTCTAGAAAAAGAAGGATATATCGCCTCATTCCAACGTGATACAACAAGTACGGAAGAGCGGCCTTTTTTAACTATTCATTTAAAATACTCTGGTACAGAGCAAAAACCGTGTATTACAAATCTGCGACGCATTAGTAGTCCCGGACTTCGTATTTACACCAATTATAAAGATATCCCGAAAGTTCTTGGGGGTATGGGCATTATGGTTTTATCGACCTCAAAGGGATTAATGACTGATCGCGAAGCACGTTTTCGTCGGATTGGTGGTGAAATTCTTTGTTCAGTTTGGTAAAACCAAATAAATTTTTAAATCTGTGATTTTGTTTATTCTTTGATTTCAGGAGGTTGCCGTTCAAACACGTTTTCCGGTCCTTGATCTATTATTGGAGGCCTACAACTCTGTTCTGAGATCAGTATAAATATACAGATTGTCACTAGTGAGGGTCTACATGCCAAATCAAAAAAAAGAAGACCATATTGATATGGAAGGGCAAATCACCCAATGCCTCTCAAATGGTTTCTTTCGTGTAAAATTGGAAAACGGTTTTGTGATTCTTGCACATTTATCTGGTAAAATTCGACGTAATTCTATCCGTATTGTGCTAGGAGATCGAGTTTTGGTTGAATTGAGCCCTTATGACCTTACACGCGGTCGGATTGTCTACCGTTTACGCCAGACACCTACCCCGCCAACTGAACAAAACCTTTAAACAGCCGTTCAGTTTCACGTGTTTTTCCTTATTAATATGAAAGTACGTCCTTCAGTTAAAAAAATGTGCATTAATTGTCGTTTAATTCGACGACGTCGCAAAGTTCTGGTAATTTGTTCAAACCCAAAACACAAGCAACGTCAAGGTTAACTCGGCTATGTTTTAAGTAATTGTAAGTAATTACTTCAATATTTTGAGCCCTAAACTATATTTTTATATTTAGGGTATAAAGTTTATTGCTTCTATGGCTAAATCAACATCTTCCACACCTACAAAAAAACAAAAACGTAAAGTTTTTGAAGGATTTGCGTATATTCAAGCTAGTATGAATAATACTATTGTTACAATCACAAATCCCCAAGGTGACGTATTATGCTGGGCATCGGCTGGTGTTTGTGGATTTAAAGGTTCACGAAAATCAACGCCATTTGCCGCAAAAGCAACTGCAACAGCAGCTGCAAAACAATCTATGATGCAGGGAATGCAGCAAGTTAAAGTACTTGTACAGGGCGCTGGCTTGGGTCGCGAAACAGCTATTCGTGGACTTCAGGATGCTGGTCTGCGCGTAACTTTAATTCGGGACATTACCCCGCTACCGCATAACGGTTGTCGACCACCTGCTAAACGACGAATTTAAACAGGGAAAAATCCTTGTTTACGTTCTTCAGACTAAGTAAATACCAGTATTTACGAAAAGAAAAAGGAAATAAAACCGCGCCGAGACGGGAAAATCCACTCATTTAAAAATATCCTTGCATGAAAAAATTTCTTATATCATGTTTAGAATCCCGCGTCGAAACCGACGGGGTTTTATACGGACGTTATTTATTTGGGCCCTTACCTCGCGGTCAAGGTATGACAATTGCGACGGCATTACGGCGTAGTTTGCTATCGGAAATCGCAGGTTTAGCTGTTACTGATGTTGAGATAGTTGGCGTACGTCATGAGTATTCAATTATTCCTGGTACGCAAGAGTCAGTAATCGATTTAATTTTAAATCTAAAAAAACTTGTTTTTACCTCAACAACGCCCTTACGGAAAAAAGCTATCGGCTACATTACTGTACGAGGGCCAGGGAAAATTTTAGGCAAAGATTTACGACTACCACCAGGTTTGCAGTGCGTAAACCCAAACCAATTTTTAGGAACAGTTTCTGCTGAGGGCTTTATTAATTTAAAAGTTGTTATTTCATCGGGTAGAAGCTATTTAGTCCAAAACGGGGTACATTTAGATAGCCCAATAACAGATAACGTAGCAGAAGAACCTATCTCGCCTCGGAATATATTTCCGGTTGATGCGGTTTTTATGCCAGTTTTACGGGCGA